>Ga0315289_10012221_pt1 | contig 12112 bp, 10 predicted proteins | sample YL17G11_40_MG_FD_203452 | JGI IMG/M metagenome (GOLD analysis project Ga0315289, IMG submission 203452) | Sediment microbial communities from Yellowstone Lake, YNP, Wyoming, USA - YL17G11_40 | ecosystem: Environmental > Aquatic > Freshwater > Lake > Sediment | place: USA: Wyoming | collected...
CCAGCGAGCGCGTCGGTGGGCGGCGCGAAGAAAAAGAGACCCCCGAGCACCATGTCACCGGCCAGCAGTTGTGCGAGGCCATCCGTCGCTACGCCTTGCAACAGTATGGCTACATGGCCAAGACGGTGTTGAACAGTTGGGGCATCTACAGCACGGGCGATTTCGGCGAGATCGTTTTCAACCTAATCCGCATCGGTGAGATGCGAAAGACGCCCGGCGATCGGCGCGAAGATTTCGACGGCCTCTACGACTTCGACACGGCCTTCAAACGCCAGTTCAAGTTCCAGCCAACCTGAGAAAATGGCCAAAAAAGGTGCCAAGCGTGCCGAAAACGGGAGGCGCCAGGAACCTTCGCCAAGAGTTCCAGGCACCTTTTCATCTGCGGATTCCCTCGGGCTGTTGCCGCGAAAGTCCTGGCCGAGGCCGTGGCTCTTGGCCATCGCCGTTCTGGCCGAGGCCGTCTGGCTAATCTATCTGATCATCTTGGCGCTGCGTCGTTGAGCCCGTCGGGGAAAACATAGTCGCGACGTTTCACTATTGGGCAGCGGCACACTTTTCTGCCGCTGGCACCCACGGAGCTATCGTGGCCGGCGGGATTCGGCGAGCATCGGCTTCAGCTCGCTGACAAAATCGTGCGCGTCTTCGAATTGGCGATAGACGCTGGCGAAACGCACGTAGGCCACCTGGTCCAACTCGCGCAGATGTCCCATCACCAGTTCACCCACGTGGCGGCTTTCCACCTCGGAGTCGAAATTGGTCTCGATTTCGTTTTCCACGGCCACCACGATCGCCTCCAGTTGGACATCGCTGACGGGACGCTTCCAGCAGGCCTTCTCCAACCCTTGCTTGATCTTCTCGTGGTCGAAGGGCTCGCGTGCGCCGTCTTTCTTGACGATCTTGACCATCGTTTCCACGCGCTCGTAGGTGGTAAAACGCCGCTTGCAGGCCAGGCATTCACGCCGGCGGCGAATGGCAAAGCCGTCCGGGCTGGTCCGCGAGTCGATCACCCGATCGTTATCGCTATGGCAAGATGGACATTGCATGGCAGAACCAAGCCGCACAAGGATCACTGCCTACTATACCTCAAGATCTGGTACCGCACAGGGGGACGGACCACAAAATCTTGCAAGACCCGAGCCGCCCAACCATATAGAGGGGCGAGGAACGAGGGACGAGAGATGAAGGACATAGAGTCTCAGTTTGAGACTTCTTACCAATGTGCGCGCATGTTCTCGCGAAGTATTTGTGCGATAACGACTTGAGGGTTCAGGGTTCAGGGTTCAGGGTTCAGGGTTCAGAATTCCGGTTCCGGGCTGAACTATGAATGCTGAACCCTGAACCCCGAACCCTTTGCTTGCGGCCGCACGCCGCCTTGTGACGTAGGATTGCGGACTGTGCTATGTGGATTCCGCGCTCGGCGCGGGTCTCCGACCCCGCCGAAACCCCCACCGAAGGTCTCCTTGCTTCTTTGGAGACCTCCGGTCCGCGACGCAGCGCATTTCGCCGTTTCGCCTTCCTCCGCCCTCCGCCCTCGCCCCTCGCCCCTTTTCCCCTTATAATGCGGCCAGTCTGTTTGGGCTCGGGAATCTGGTAAACGGAGGGCACATTCCATGCATTGTCGCGCCTGTGGTGCCGAAGTCGTGGAACAGGCAGTCTATTGTCACAAATGTGGGGATCGCCTCGATCTTCAGCAGCAACCGTCGCCGCCCGGCGCGGGGACGGAAATAGAGTCGGCATCCGGGCCTTTCGCCCCCCGGGCCGAAGCGCCGGCTCCCGCAGTTCCACCCCGCGGCGCCGAGAAGTTTCAACAGGCCGCGGCCGCCCGTCAAGCGGAAGCCGACGAGCCGGAAAGGGAACTTTGGCAGGGAGCCTACGGCACTCGGGCGATGGTCGCCGCCTGGGCCTTAAGCGCCGTGATTACTGTGGCGCTGCTGGCGCTGGTGATCGCGTGGCCGAATCTTAGGAACAACAAGATCGCCTGGATCGTCGTCATCCTGGCAATTCTGCTGCTCTGGTTGTACCAGTTATTGGTGCTGGCACACCGCCGCCTGAGCGTCAGTTACCGCTTGACCACGCAGCGATTCTTTCACGTCAGCGGCATCTTGCGGCGGGTGACCGATCGGATTCAAGTCATCGAAATTGACGACATCACCGTCGAACAGACTCTGCTGGAACGGCTGGTCGATGTAGGCACGATCACCATCAACTCCGCGGACCGCAGCCACCCGAAACTCGTGCTGCGCGGGATCGAAAACGTCAACGAGGTGTCCGCGCTGCTGGACGAAGTGCGGCGGACCGAGCGACTCCGCCGTGGGATGTTCATCGAGCAAATCTGACGAAAGGGAAGCAGCGAGGGACAAGCCGCCCATGCCACCCACACATCCATGCCACTGGGCCGCTACTGCTGCCGTGTGACGACGAACTCGGTGAGTTGCTTCAGCGCATCTCGGGTGGGTGTGACGGCCAGCAAATCGACTTCCGCGCTGGCCTGCCGAGCGTACCAGAGCGCCTTGTTGCGGGCGTAAGCGAGGGCATCAGACCGCTGAAACCAGGAACGCAGCGCGTCACGGTGGTGGTTGCCCGAACGCGACAGCAGCGCAATCAACTGCTCCCGATCTGGCGGGGTCACCTGCTGCAACAGTCGAATCAACGGCAGCGTAGACTTCTGCTTGGCCAGATCGGTCCCCAGGGACTTGCCGGCGGTGGCCTCGTCGCCCTGCACATCCAGCAAATCGTCGACGATCTGAAAGGCGATGCCCAGGTGCCGGCCGTAGCGGGTGAGCGTTTCGCACTCTTCGGCGTCGGCCCCCGCGTAATGGGTGCCCAGGCGGCAGCAGCAAGCGGTCAAAGCGGCCGTCTTGCCGGCGACGATCTCCAGGTAATCCTCTTCGGCCAACTCGAAATCCCCACGGCTGGCGAGCTGGCGCAGCTCGGCTTCGCACATGGTCCGCCCCGTCTCGCTGAGCGCACGGCAGGCGAAGCTGTCGCGCAGCGAGGCCGCCAGGCAGAACGAACGCGTGAACAGATAATCGCCCAGCAGAATGCTGGCTTCGTTATCCCAGCGGGCGTTGACCGTATCGAGATGACGGCGCAGGGTCGCTTCGTCGAGCACGTCGTCGTGGATGAGGGTGGCCGTGTGAATCATCTCCACCGCGGCCGCCAGCACCAGGTGTTCCGGACGGAGCGTGCCGCAGGCCTTGGCCGAAAACAGCACCAGCGCGGGCCGCAGCCGTTTCCCTCCCAGGCGGAACCCGTGCTTGGCCAACCGATCGACGAAGGGGTAATGGCTGGTGAGCTCTTTGCCGAGGATTTCCTCCACTTGATCGAGCTCACTGCGAATCGGCGCATAAAGCGTCTGCAGCACTTCGCGAGCCCCCGCCCGGTCTGCAGCCAGTTGTTTCATCAGGATCTTCCCGACCACGGTAACAGCAATCAAAAGGGGTCAGAACTATTTTCCTTTCGCGGCATGCCCCGGAACCGAAAACGCCCATGAAAAATAGTTCTGACCCCTTTTTTGGCTCGTAAGATGCTACCGGAAAAACGACACTACGATCGGACGAAATGTCCGCTCTTGCCTCCCGACTTCTCTTCCAGCCGAATCTGCTCGATGAGCATCGCCCGATCGATCGATTTACACATATCGTAGATCGTCAACGCAGCGACGCTGGCGGCCACCAAGGCTTCCATTTCCACGCCGGTTCGGGCGTTGGCCCGGGCGGTTGCCTCGATCGTCACGCTGGTGGCGTTGGGGAAAGCGAACGATATCTCTAGCGCATCCAGCGGGATCGGGTGACACAGCGGGATCAATTCGGCGGTCCGCTTGGCCGCCATGATGGCCGCCAACCGGGCCACTTCGAGCACGTCTCCCTTGGTCATTGCCCGTTGACGAATCCGTGTGGCGGTTTCCGCGTGCATTTGCACCACGCCGCTGGCCCGAGCCACGCGAAGCGTCACTTCCTTGCCGCCCACGTCTACCATGCGGCTGGCCCCTTGGGCGTCGAAATGCGTCGGTTGCTTCATCGAGATCTACATGGCTCAGAAGGGGTACACCACGGCCTCTTTATTCTAATGCGCTGTCGTCGGCGGTCGAGGGGGGGTGCCGGCCTTTCGGCCCTTCCGGCCCGGGTGCCCCCTGAAGGTGGCCGACGGGAAAGGGATGGTTAATGCCATCCTTGTTTCCACAGGTGTAAACGCCTGGGCTAGAGAAAACTCGTTCGAGGCCCTGAACGCCGCCGCGAGAGAGTTTAGGGCGGCAAACACCGCCGCGAGAGAGGGTGAGACGGCTGCGCCAAGAAAAGATTATCCGCCGCGGGGGTCTATCCGCGACGGGTTGGGTGAATCGGCGAAGTCCTATGGGAACCGCCCGAAGACGCTTCCGGGGGGAAGCCGGCCTCAGACGAGTTCTTTTTTCGCGCCAATCAGCGTCCGCAATCGCTCGGCCAACAGCGCGGCATCGAACGGCTTCTTGAACGTCTCGTTAATGGCGGAACGATCGAAGCTGGTAGAACTGCCGTCATCGGGCAACAGGGCGATGAGAATCACCTCGGCGAATTCGCTGTTGCGGCGGAGATTCTGGCAGATCTGTAAGGCTTCGGTGCGTCCGATCGAGAAGTCCACGATAATACAATCCGGGTGGAAGCTTTCGGCTTGGATCCCGGCATCAAAACCACTTGCGGCCACCGCCACTTTGAACGAGCGGTCCAAGGGCAGTTCGCGCTTGAGGTTCTCAATCAGGACCTGGTCCTGGGCCACAATTAGCACTTTGGCCATGGCCTCATCTTCCAGGTCGCCTAGGGGCATCCCGTGTTCCTTGAGAAACTTGATCAGGTATTCCCGAGGAATGCGTCGGTCTTGCGATCCGGGGATGCGATACCCCTTCAGCCGGCCCGAGTCGAACCACTTGCTTACGGTGCGCGGGGCCACCTTACAGATTTTGGCGACCTGACCAGTTGTGAAGACCTTCATCGCAGGCTCTCCAATTTTGCTCACCTTGTTTTAAGTTGTGTCTCCCGGCGGACAGGCGTCCTCCGCGAAACTTCTGCGCCCCTCGCCTGTGGCATGCCGGCTGTTCGTCGTTCCATCGAGCCGGCTTGCAACCAGTCGGCGTTCCACAGACATCTGGGTCGGGGCTTTCCGTAATTCGCTTCTCTTTTGGCTGTGGCTCAGCTCCCTCTGACCCGCGCCTTACTTATGACATCGGCAACCCACGTATTCGGAAGCCAGAGAAAATCCGCAAAATAGAGAAGGTGTGTTTCAGCCGCTCTATTGCGAATCCCCTTAACTCCCTGCAAAATCACCCCGGCGGACCACACGAAGGGGGAAACGAGCAAACGGTCGGCCCCAGAGAGTAAACGGCCAACCGCCCAGGCGAAGCCTTCAAGGCAGGTCCCCCCCGGAAATCTCTCCCGCAATCGATGGGTTTCGCACAATAACCCCGCCGCGGAACAAGTCTTCCGTTGATTAACTTCGAGCCGTTTGAGGGCTTGACTTTAAAAACTTTCTCCAGTCGTAGCGAAAGACACGAGCGTAGCGGCAATAGCGACGGTTTCGCAGCCGGAAACTCGGCAAAGTTTAGCAGCGTAAACCGTTATGCAGTCGAAGGTTGAGTGTTCCAAGTTTGACGCGGCTGCCGCCTACGCAGGTTCAAACGATTGGCAGGGAGATTTGGCTTTGCCGGAGCAAACCACTTTCAACGGATTTGCCTATTTCACGCGGAAAGTGGCTGCTTGACGTGGCGCGGCGAAGATTCCTGGCGGCGCTGCCGAACGTGCCAGGAACCGAGGTGTGAGGGATTTGGGGATTTGGGGATTTGGGGATTTAGGGATTCCGTATCCAACCGAGGGTCCAGATCCCGAAATCCCCAAGTCCCCAAATCCCAGCGCGGAAAGGTTCCTGGCACCTTCTGGACTTCGCCAGAAATTCTGGCCGCGTCGCACGGCTTGCGATTCTTGCGTCCGCGTCACCGGGAGATTATTCTGGAGGACCACAAAGGTTACCGAGTTGGCCTTTGCCGCCAACGCCCGCCTCGATCCTCTTGAGCCTACGTCCCCCCGCCTTGAGCAAGTAGCGAATCATAAGGAGAAAAGCGATGGAAATGCGCGCGCGAAACTGGTTGTTTCCCCTTGGTGCAATGTCAGCCTTAGCGCTGGCCCTGGCAGTTTACACGACGGCGTTTGGAGCCGGCAGGGCATCTAGCCTGCCGAGCCAGCAAGCCCAGCAGATCCTGCAGGCCAGCGGCGTCAAGGGAGGTTTGGTGGTCCACCTGGGATGCGGCGACGGCAAGCTCACGGCCGCCCTTCGCGCCAACGACAGTTATGTCGTTCAGGGCCTCGACATGGACCCGAAGGCGGTCGAAGCGGCGCGTAAGAACATCCAAGCGATTGGGCTATACGGCAAGGTTTCCGTCGAACGATTCGCCGGTGATCATTTGCCATACGTGGACAACCTGGTGAATCTCATCGTTGCCGAGAAGCTGGGCCAAGTGCCGATGAGCGAGGTGATGCGCGTGCTGGCGCCGGGCGGCGTGGCTTACGTCAACACCGGCGGGCAGGGGACGAAGACCGTCAAGCCGTGGCCGCAGGAGATGGACCAGTGGACCCACTATCTCCACGACTCCGGCAACAACGCGGTCGCCCACGACACCGTAGTAGGCCCTCCGCGGGGCCTGCACTGGTTCGCCGGCCCGCTCTACTGCCGCACCCACGAGACCGACTCCAGCATTAGCGCGATGGTCTCGGCCGGCGGCCGCCTCTTTTACATCCTGGACGAAGGTCCGATCGGCGTTGCCGACGAGCGGCTGCCGCAGAAGTGGGCGCTGCTGGCGCGCGATGCCTTTAGCGGCGTTTACCTGTGGGAAGTGCCGTTGCCGCAGTGGGGCTGGCCGGAGTGGAAGAAGTCGGAGCTGGCCGGGGTGGATTGGACGACGGTGAAGGGACATCGCTTGCGCTCGCCCGTCACGCTGCCCCGACGGTTGGTTTCGGATGGCGACCGCGTCTACGTCACCCTGGGCTACAAGGCCCCCGTGACCGCCTTAGACGCCGCCACCGGCGCTACCCTCCGCACCTACAGCGGCACCGAGAACACGGATGAGATCTTGTGCAGCGGAAAGACCCTGGTCGTTTGCATCCGCAAGGATCATGTGGGTGCCGGACGGCCCAAGGCAGCCGACGAGGACGGCAAGAAAGGCGGCAAGAAAGCTGGCAAGAAGGGCGGGAAGCAGGCTGCCGCCGCCGACAACCCCACGGCGCCTACGAGCGACCGCATCGTAGCGCTCAACGCGGACACAGGCCAAATCCTTTGGCAGGTTTCTGCCGGCTCGGTGGTGCAACTTTCCCCGGCCATTGATGGCGACCGCGTCTTCTACCAAGACCGAGAGAACGTCGTGTGCCTGGACCTCAACAGCGGCGCCCCACGCTGGCGCTCGGCGAGCCGGGCCAGGGGCGGACAACTCTTCAATTCGTCCGATACACTCATCGCCTGCCACGGCGTGGTGGTGCTCAACGCGGAGGGCCTGGAGGCGTTCGCCGCCGACAGCGGCAAGCTGCTCTGGTCGGCCAAGGCAGCGAAAGGCCCGGGCATCAGCAACGCACCCGACCTGTTCTTGACCGCCGGCCTGGTTTGGGATGGCAGCGATCTCAACGGTCGCGATCCGCAAACCGGCGAGGTGAAGAAGACCTTGGACCTGCAGAAGCTGATCAACCCTTGGCACCATTACCGCTGCTACCGCAGCAAGGCCACCGACCGCTACCTCCTCTGGCCCAAGCAGGGCGCCGAATTCATCGACCTCGTGGGCAGCAACAATATGCGCCATGACTGGTTCCGCGGCCCCTGCAAATACGGCGTCCTGCCGTGCAATGGGCTGGTCTATGCCGGGCCGCACCAGTGCTCCTGCTTCGCGGGCGTGAAGCTCAACGGCTTCAACGCACTGAGTGCGCAGAGCTCGGCCCCGACGGCAGGACCGACGAGTGAACCACGCTTTGAGAAAGGCCCCGCCTATGCGTCGCACCCTGATCCCCAATCCCCAATCCCTAATCCCTCCGACTGGCCCAGCTTCCGCGCCGACTGCAAACGTAGTGGCTCCACCGCCTCCCCGGTGCCTGCCAGCCTGTCGCCTGTTTGGCAGACCAGGCTCACCGGCAAGCTCAGTCAGCCCGTCGTGGCCAACGGGAAGCTCTTGGTTGCCGCCATCGACGCCAATCAGGTGTGCTGCCTGGACGCCAAGGACGGGCGCCCGCTGTGGAGCTTCACGGCGGGCGGCCGGGTCGATAGCCCACCGACCATCCACCAAGGCCTGGCGCTGTTCGGCTCGGCAGACGGCTGGGTCTACTGCGTGCGGGCCGAGGACGGCGCGCTGGCGTGGCGGTTCCGCGCGGCGCCGGCCGAGCGGCGCCTGGTCTCCATGGGCCAGGTCGAGTCGGTCTGGCCCGCCCATGGAAGCGTGCTGGTGCAGAACGGCATCGCCTACGTTGCGGCCGGGCGATCTAGCTATCTCGACGGCGGCATTTTCCTGTGCGCCCTCGATCCGGCCACCGGCAAGCTGCTGCACGAAGCGCGCCTCGAAGGCCCCTATCCCGACGTGACCAAGGACGACAATGGCTCCCGAGACATGCCAGGCACCCGGTCGGACGTGCTGGTCGGCGACGGCCAGGCCGTCTACCTGCGGCAAGTCAAGTTCGACCCGGCGCTGAAGCAGCAAGGCTCTTGGGGCACCCAGGATTTCGGCGGCGGGTCGGCCGGCATGCGCGTGATGTCGACCAGCGATCTGTTGGACGACTCCGAGTTCAACCGCACCTGCTGGCGCTATGCGCCGCAGTGGTCGAGCGGCCAAGGCGGCGGCAACTCCGGCCAAGTGCTGGTCTTCAACGGCACGACCACCTTTGCCGCTCAGGTCTACTCCAAGCACGTGGCGCAAAGCGAGGTGTACTTCCCCGGCCAAGATTACGTCAAGCTGTTTGCCACCAGCAACGCCGCCCTGGAGAGCCAGGCAGCGGCCGTAAAGGGCAAGAAGCGCGCGGCGGCGGACACCGCGTGGACCGTCACCGTGCCCATCTACGCCCGGGCGATGGCGCTGGCAGACAAGACGCTGTTTGTGGCCGGCCTGCCGGACACGTTGGATCCGAAAGACCCGCTGGCCGTGCTCGAAGGCCGCAGGGGCGGCGTCCTGTGGGCGGTAGCGACCACCGACGGTAAGAAGCTCTCCGAGGTCAAGCTGGATACGCCGACGGTCTTCGATGGCGTCATCGCCGCCAAAGGTTGCCTGTTCGCCTCCCTCACCGACGGCCGGGTAGTGTGCATGGGCAGAAAATAATCAAGAGAAAGATAACGGGGACTGGCACGCGAGCAGTTTTCTGCTCTGCGCACGCCGAGCGAGTCTTGCCCCGCACGGGTGCCACTGGCAGCTTGCCTGCCAGTGCCACAACAAGCACTTTTCTCAACGCATCAGCACTGGCCGACGAGCAGCCAGTGGCACGCGGCGGCCTGTTTAGGACGTTCTCTGCGATGTTGAAGTGTGCCTCGAATGCCCTCACATCTTCGGCTCGATTAGCCTGCGGAACGAAGACCGATCCATAACCACCCTGCCGCCTTCAGGCACCTCCCGTCGCCGGCCAGCTACAGCCCAGACGGCAAGCCGTTGTTGAGCTGGCGGGTGCAGATCTTGCCGTACATGGAGCAGGAGGAGCTTTACCGGCAGTTCCACCTCGATGAGCCTTGGGACAGCCCGCACGATAAGTCCCTCATTGACAAGATGCCGGCGGAATTCCGCTCGCCCAAGTCGAAGGCCGCCAAGGGCCTGACGAACTACGTGGTGCCGGTGGGCAATGGTGCGCTGTTCTCCTCGATGAAGGACGAGCCCGCGTTTAAGGACGTCAAGGATGGAATATCACGCACGATCATGACGATCGAGGTCGACGACCCGCATGCCGTGATCTGGACGAAGCCCGACGACCTGCCGTTCGATCCCACCGACCCGCAGAAAGGCATTGGCAACATGTTTGCCGAGGGTTTTGACGCGGGGATGTGCGACGGCTCGGTTCGCTTTATCCGCAAGGACGTCGACCCGAAGGTCCTCAAGGCCCTCATCACGCGGGCGGCCGACGACCCCGCTCAATAACGTTGACTTGACATACGGGGCCCGCCCGCTAAGTTGAGAAAAACCACGGGTCACGGGCATTCCCGGAAACGAACAATTCTTCACGCGCAAGTGCTTCGAAAAGCGGAGCGAGGGTACCGCCGTTCCCCAGGTCCCAACCCGCTGATAAGTAAGCCGTGAGGCGTAAAGTCATAAACAGAATTTGCACGATCATGCCTTTCCTCCGCAACCCGCTCTTGCAGAACACGATGCTGCCGGTTGATATCGTGCTGGCTCCGGCCTGGTGGCACCGGCACGAGGGGATCACCTTCGACGAGGATTTCTTCTTCCATCCGAGCCAGCGCGTGGAAATGGAACGGAAGATGGAAAAGGCCCTTTACGAGCGCTGGGGACGTTTCGGGCTGGGCACTGACCACGACCAGGACTTGCCTCAGATCGGCGCGGTCCACCTGGCCGCCGGGTATTTGATCTCGGAGATGCTGGGCTGCGAGGTGGAGTACGCGGCCGATGCCCCGCCGCAGGTCAAGCCCGCCCATTGCCGATCCTTGCAGATCCTGCCCGACCGGGCGTTTGCCAGCCCTGCCTACCGGCGATTGGTCAGCCTGCTGGACTCGCTGAAGACGCGGTATGGTTATCTGTGCGGAGACGTCAACTTCAACGGGATTCTGAACATCGCACTCGACCTGCGCGGGCAGGAATTCTTTCTGGACCTGGCCGATCAGCCGGGGGATGCCGGCCGGTTCCTCCTCGGTATTGCGGCGGTCATCGAGCGATTCACGCGGGAGTTGAGCCAAGCGACGGGCACCACTTCCATCAGCGTCAACCGCAACGTGCGTCACATTCCCCGGCCGGTCTGGCTGCACAGCGAGTGCTCACACGTGATGATCTCCGTGGCGGACTACCAGCGATTCCTGATGGACTACGACGTCGCTTGGAGCCGCAGGTATCGGCCGTTTGGAATCCACTATTGCGGCCACGACCCGCATCGTTATGCCGAATGCTTCGCCCGCCTGCCGCACCTCGATTTCCTCGACGTGGGCTGGGGTGGCGACGTGACGCAACTGAGAGCGCATCTGCCCCATACGTTCTTGAATCTGCGCTACAGCCCCGTGGAGATTCTCCAGCAAACGGCCGACGAGATCCGGCAGACCGTACGACGGCTGGTTCAGGCGTCGGGGAACCCGTGGCTCACCGGCGTGTGTTGCATCAATATGGACGACCAGGTTGCCGACCAGCAGGTGGCGGCCCTGCTGGAGGAAGTGCAATGGCTCCGTGAAGAGTATGCGGCCGAAGCAGCCGGCCGCTGATCAGACCTGCGGCAAGCCCTTCGTGCTCCGCCAGGGGCAGTCGCTTTCACAGCGAGTAGCCATTCTCGTGCGCAAGGGCGTCGTCGTGGCACTCGTGCCGGCCAGCCAGGGCGTCAGTTCTTCAGCAGTGCTTCCAGCCGGCGCGCCAGATCCTCCTTGGACGTGACGCCGATCGCTTGCTCCACCAACTGGCCGTTCTTGAAGAACAAGAACGTGGGGATGCCGCGGATATTGTATTTGTTGGCGGTGGCGGGGTTCCGGTCCACGTCGACTTTCCCCACCATCGCCCGCCCCCGGAAATCGGCGGCCAACTGCTCGACCGTCGGCGCCATCTGCTGGCAAGGCTCGCACCAGGTGGCGAAGAAATCGACCATCGCCGGCTGCGAGGCGTCGAGCACCTGCTGCTGGAAGTTCGCGTCGCTTAGTTGCACCTCGGCGGCCTTGCCACCTTGCGTGCCAGTTCCGGGCGGCTGCGGCTGGGGCCGGCATCCGGCGGTCAAATACAAAACTGTGCCGACGAAGAAGAAGAAAGAGAACATGCGTTTCATGATTCGGGTTCCCGGCAGATGCTGAGGTATTCTAGCCGCCGAGGCCACTGGGGGAAGGGGCTATGGGGAGTTCGGGCCCAGCGCGCGTGGCGACTGGCGGTACGGTCGGCCGGCGCGATAGAGTTCCAGCCGCACCTGGATCTGCTGGGCCAATGCCGTCTGCCCGG
>Ga0315289_10012222_pt1 | contig 12111 bp, 8 predicted proteins | sample YL17G11_40_MG_FD_203452 | JGI IMG/M metagenome (GOLD analysis project Ga0315289, IMG submission 203452) | Sediment microbial communities from Yellowstone Lake, YNP, Wyoming, USA - YL17G11_40 | ecosystem: Environmental > Aquatic > Freshwater > Lake > Sediment | place: USA: Wyoming | collected...
TGTCTCTTTGTTTTTCAACACATGCTGCGGCTCTGTAAGCTCTAGTGAAACAAGCTTAAGGCCGAAGATCTGATTTCCAAGATCATATTCTGCTATTTCACTGATTTTTACACCGTCTTTTTCTTTGTTGGTGGTTATAACATCCAGCTCCGCGGCAAAATCCTTGCCCTTGAAAGTATACATGCGGCCATCGCCGGGTGCGATAAATGGTTTGGCAAGCTGAGAGAATTCTTTGAGCGTTCCAACCCCGCGCGACACGATATAATCGAATTTCCGTTCCGGCTTGGACATTTTTTCCACCCGTCCATTATATACGGAAATATTCTCTATTCCGAGTTCCTTTTTTGCCTCTTCAAGGAACCGGGCTTTTTTCCGGTTCGCTTCCGCGCAGACGATGGTAAGATCGGACCGGAATATTCGCGTGGGGATTGCCGGAAAGCCGCCACCCGAGCCAACATCGAGCATATGGGCGTTCTTTTTAAAACCAAACAGCAAAAGAGGCTGCAGCGAATCACAAAAATGGCGAATGAAAAGGTTTTCTTCATCCTTTTTAGAAACCAGGCCCGCAGCACCATTCCACTTAAGCAGCAAGGTAAGATATTTCAGGATCATCTCCCGCTGCAGCGGATCGGGCGTCAGCCCCAATCGCTCAAGCTCTTTAAGTTCATACATGTCTTTGGCACGACTGAGAAAATTTCCGCTTGATTTGCCCATACACCCCACCGTTGTTTCACGTGAAACGATCCTGTTTTATTTCTTTGCGATATGAATCAGAAGAACGCTTATGTCCGCCGGTGTTATTCCCGGTATGCGCGAGGCCTGTCCTACGGTCTGCGGCAAAACTTCAGCCAGCTTGCTTTTCGTTTCGGCTGACAGCCCCGAAACTGTCTGATACTGGATTCCCGCTGGAAGCCGCATCTCAACAGCACCCCTCTGGCGTACGATTTCTGCCTGCTGCTTTGCTACAAAGCCCTTATACTTTATATCCGCTTCCATACCCAGCCGCACATCGCGGCAAGCGATCTGTGCTCCCAGTGCTGAAAGTACCCGGTCTATAGAGACTTGTGGTCTTTTCAGCAGCTCTTCGGCAAGCGTTGGACGATCAATCATGGACGCTTCATCCTCTGCCGCCCATGTCGCAGGGTCAATCCGCCGCCGAGCAAACTCTTCCTGCCAGGCGCGCTTCTGGTCCCACACTGCGCGCCGCTCATCAAATTCAGCATCGGAGATGAATCCACGTGCATGGGCGACAGGCATAAGCCGCTCATCCGCGTTGTCCTGACGCAAGAGAAGCCGATACTCGGCACGAGAGGTAAACATACGATATGGTTCTTCCGTGCCTTTGGTCACCAGATCATCGATAAGTACGCCGATGTACGAGCTGTCGCGGCCAAGCACCAGGGGTCCTTCGTTCAGAATTTTTGCTGCTGCATTTGCTCCGGCAATGCATCCCTGGGAGGCTGCTTCTTCATATCCGGAGGTACCGTTTACCTGGCCGGCAAAAAAGAGATTTTCAATGATCTTTGATTCTAATGATGCCTTCAGCTGCCGCGGCTGGAAATAATCGTATTCGATTCCATAGCCGGGTCGCAGAATCCTGGCTTTTTCCAGGCCCGGGATGCTCTTTACCAACAGCTCCTGAACGTCCGCCGGCAGGCTGGTCGAAAGGCCGTTTAAATACATTTCGGCGCATTCGACTCCTTCGGGTTCTAAAAATAACATATGGCCATCCCGGTCTCCAAAACGAACAACCTTGTCTTCGATGGATGGACAGTATCGGGGACCGGCGCTTTTAATTTTGCCGGTATAAAGAGGGGAGCGATCAAGATTGCCGCGGATGATATCATGCACGCGTTTGTTTGATCTGGCAATCCAGCATTTTGCCTTGTTCTCCACTGGTTTCTGGGAAAAAAACGAGAAGGGCCAGGGATCCTCATCTCCCGGTTGCGGGGTAAGTTTTGTGAAGTCCACGGTGCGGCCGTCAATCCTGGGCGATGTGCCGGTTTTAAGCCTGCCGCTTACGATTCCCGAATCACGCAGGCTTTCGGTCAAGGCGGCAGATGGCGGTTCACCATTTCTGCCGGCGGGAAAGCTCGTAAGCCCGATATGCATTATTCCGTTTAAAAAGGTACCTGCGCAGAGCACTATCGCTTCCGCATTAATCTTCTCGCCGGAATCCATTACAACGCCATTGGCTCGCCCATTGGCTGTGCAGATTTCCCGTACCATGCCCTGAAGCATGAAAATTTCGGGCCGTTTTTCCAAGCTTGCTCTGGCGATCTGTCGATACATGGCTTTGTCCGCCTGCGCCCGCGGCCCCCACACAGCCATGCCCTTGCTCCGGTTGAGCATCCGAAAATGGATTCCTGCGCGATCAATTATGCGGGCCATAAGGCCGCCCAGCGCATCGATTTCGCGCACGATTGTGCCTTTGGCAATGCCGCCAATCGCAGGATTGCATGACATCTGACCTATCAGGTCCAGATGCGAGGTAATAAGCAGCACTGAGAGCTTTTTTTTCGCCGCGATATGAGCGGCCTCGATTCCGGCATGGCCGCCGCCGATAACAATAAGATTGTATTCCATGGAGGCAGGCAGGGAACCGCTATTGTTTCACGTGAAACATTCCGACGTATGGCCGGCTTTGATCTTGAAAAATACATCGAGCTGCTGTTTCGCGGCTATTTTCCTATGCAGAACTTTTCGAAAATGCCGTTAAGAATATCCTGGCTGGTGATCTCACCGGTCATTTCTTCCAGTAGGTCGAGAAGCCTTTTTAGCCTATGGGCGATCGTTTCTTCGCGATAATCGTGCTCAAGATCCATTCCCTTGATCTCCTGTAACATTTTCCTTGCAATACCTTCATGGCGGGCGTTCAGCAGTGCGGTATGTTCCGGTATTGCGGGCGACAGAGCCAGGATCTGAGCAATAAGAAAGTCCGTTGCTTTCTGTGCCCCTTGCGGCTGAATACATGAAATCTCGATGAAAGGAATATTGCGGCGCTTCAAATAGTTGTGCTTTTCCGCTGGATCATGAAGATCTGATTTTGAAACAATGGCCGCAATCGGCTTGCTGCTTCGCTCGCGAACAAGCCGCTCTTCCTCTACACTGATTTCTTCGCCTGCTGCTGTAACCCAGAGCGCCAGGTTGCCCTTCTTAATATGGTCCCATGATTTCTGAATGCCTATTGCTTCAATCTCTTCCTGCGCAGCACCGATGCCGGCAGTATCGATCAATGTTGCTTCGACGCCGCCGATCGCTATTTTCTCTCGCAGCGCATCCCGTGTTGTTCCGGCTTTCGTGTGTACGATTGATCGCTCTTCATGGATCAGAGCGTTGAACAGGCTTGATTTGCCTGCATTTTTCATGCCGACAATAGGAATTACTATTCCTTTTTCTCTCTGCTTGATCCGGGAATACTGGTATATTTCGTTTTCAATGGATGCGCGCAATGTATGGATTCGTGTGAATATTTCTCCGCCTGCGTTCCTATTCAATACATCTTCTTCATCCGGAAAATCAATTGAAGACTCAACTAATGTTAAAATGTTGAAAACTTCTTTCTGCCATAACCTTGATGTTGATAGTTCTGCATTAAGGTATCCATCAAGAGCATGGCGATACTTTGTTTCGGATTCGGCATGAATCATTTCCAGCAAGGCTTCTGCTTGCATACAATCTATTTTACCGCTTAAAAGCGCCCTGTGGGTAAACTCGCCTTTTCGTGCAAGGCGCGCACCAAGCCGTATAAGCGTTTCCAGGATTGCCGGTGCGGCAAACTCCCCTCCGTGACAGCAGATCTCCACCATCTCCTGGCCGGTATACGAACGCGGGGCCGCATATTTGACAATCATCGCCTGGTCCAGCGGGGTATTGCTTGACGGATCGATAATTGTATGGAGGGCGATTTTCCGCGGCTCGCACTGAGTAAACCGGGTTTTGGGATCGATGCAGGATGCGACAAGCGCCTGCGCGTCCGGCCCTGAGACCCGGATAAGCGCAAGGGCGCCGGTTCCCGGCGGCGTCGCAATGGCGGCTATGGTGTCGCTATCAGACAGCATTTTAAAAGAAACGCCGCCTATCGCTTTTTCCGCGGTGCTTTCACCGCGAGCGCCGGCGATTTCCCGCTTTTCTTTTCATTCAGCCTGTTTGTATACACCTGCTGGATAATGCCCAGGGCGTTGGAAAACGTCCAATAGAGCACCAGCCCGGAAGAAAAGCTGTTGAACAATACCAGAAGAAAAACCGGCATGAACCAAATCAGCATTTTCTGGTTCGGGTCTTTAATGGTCATTTTGTTCTGGAAAAAAGTGAGTACGGCCATGATAATCGGCAAGAGTCCCACGGTGGTGCCGTACATGGGCAGGCCGTTGGGCAAAACCTGCTGAAAGAATGGCGTAATGACCGGAAGCGCTTCGGCAATAGACAAATCGTGTATCCACGGAACGAGTACGGTGGGTGCGCCGCGCAGCTCAATGGCCTTGCGCAGCACTACAAAAAGCGCAAAAAAGATCGGCATCTGAAGGAACATGGGCAGGCACCCTGGATTAAGCGGGTTGATGCCTTCGGCTTTATACAGCGTCATGATCTCTTCGTTCATTTTTCGAGGGTCGTGCTTATAGCGCTCGCGGATGTGATTGATTTTGGGCTGCAGGTCCTTCATCCGTCCCATGGATTTCATGCTGCTCTGCGTCAGCGGAAAGGTGATTATTTTTGAGAGCAACGTGAGCAGAATAATAACAACGCCGTAGTCCTTGACGCCGGTGTATAGCCACTGCAAAAGCCACAGCGTCCACATGCAGAGGACGGGGAACCAGATATCGGCGCGGAAAAAGAAATAGCTGAAGGTGTAACCGCCTGAGCCGCGAACGCTGCCGAACAGCGTTTTTTCCAGGCCGAGACCGTAGCGGTGCAACTCGGTGATGCGCGAAGGGCCTGCATAAAGGCTGAATCGTGCAACGGAGTCTTCAATAGAGGCGTACCGGTATGATATACTATAATTATATACCTGTGTTTTCTGCGTGTGCGGCCGGTCGTCGCCCTGCCAAACGTCGGTGATTTTACGGGGCTTGATGGTGATATCCGCGTCGCGCAGCGTATCGGCAATGATGGCGACCAGAAAATACTGCGTTGAAATGCCCACCCATCGGCAGAGCCCGCTTATCTCTTTTGTCTCTTTCTTTTCCTGCAGATGCTCTACGCTGTTACCGCCCATATAGTGGACCGTGCGCTGGTTGTACTGGGCCGCCTGGCCAATGCCCAAATCTTCACTTTCTGCAATGCCGCAGCGCCACCCGACATCAAGGCTGCGGCCCATCACCGCCGCCGACCGGACGGCGCACCCTATGCGGTAATCGCTTCCGGAAAAGCTGAATTCTTTGGCAAGGGCAATGCCGTTGGCGGTGGCGCTGCGCAGTGATACTGTCGCCGCTTGGCTTTTTGTCAATCGCACCGTGTCAACGTCGTCGTCTGCGGCAAAGACCAGCCCGTCGAGCGATTCCTTGTCTATTGAGATTTCCGGCCCGCCCGCGGTCTGCGCGGGAACCAGCTCGATGTCGCTGCTGTCGTTTTCGCGGCCCTTTTTCATGCGCGGCGAGAGATACCGGTATTCCCGCGTTTTAAGCGAAACAATACGACCGCCCCGCTCGCTGATACCGCAGATCATCTTGTCGGTGATGACCCACAGGGTGTCGTCCTGTCCGGCGGAATCGGCCGGTGCCGCGGCTGCCGCGGTGTCCCGCGATCCGGCCATGCCGCTTTTTTGGGAACTCCCCGGCGCCTCGGTTGTGCCCACGGTCGCCCTGACGCTATCGCTATGGGCCGCCGCGCTCTCCGGCGCCGGCGCGGCCTCCGGAGAAGTTTTCTTCAGTTCCGGCAGCGGCTTTTTCAGGATTTTCGTATAATAAAACCGCTGATACTGCGGGCTGGTAAAAAGAAACACCGTCAGCAGGATCAGCACCAGCGCCAGCGTTGTGTTTTTATTCACAGAGGGGTCCTTCTACTTTGCGGGCGGATCATATCCGCCCCGGGAAAACGGATGGCAGCGGAAAATACGCCAGAGCGTTTTTCCGACGGCCTTGTAAAATGGCTGAGTCTGAAAAACCTCGTGCGCATACTCCTGACAGCTTGGATGGAACCGGCAAACCCCATAGGGCACGCCTCCTACCTGATGCATGAACTGCGCCGCGAGCCGGATGATGCTGCTCGCTATTTTTCTAAAAACCGCACCCATTGTACGAACCCTTCGCGCGCGCGGGCATACGATATTTCGATGCCGGCTTTGGGCAGCAGCAACGCATCGCGCTGCGGCGGCCCATCCGCCGGATTGCTCCTGAACATTTCGCGGAAGATGCGCTTCAGATAGTTGCGGCGTACGGCGCAGCCGTTCTTTTTTGATACCAGGACGGCAAAGCGGTCGTACCGAAGGTTATTATCGGCAAAGTAGATTACAAACAGGCCGCATTCCCACTTCCGGCCGCGGCGGAGAATGGCCGCGATCTCCGATCGACGGGCGATCCGGCGCTGTTTGGTAAATCCCTTATTCAAGGAACAGCGTTCGCCGCGGGCGCCTACCGCTCGTCCGAAACCGTCAGCCGTTTTCTGCCTTTGGCGCGCCGACGCTTGAGAACCATACGGCCATCACTGGTTTTCATGCGCTTATGGAAGCCGTGGGCGCGTTTGCGCCGCAGCTTAGATGGCTGAAACGTTCTTTTCACGGACACTCCCCTTTCGTTGAAACTGTAAAAATGCTTTCCATCCCAACAACCAGTCAAGTAGAGCTGCGACGCTATGCTGCAGGATGTCTCTTTTGTCATGGCACAAGGCCGCGGCCGGGCGGTCCTTTTGCCGCGGCCGCAAAAAAGGTATTTTTCCTCGTATGCGCCCGGAACAGTGGAACACCGTCCTTGAAAAAATTGCTTTGACCATAGATGCGCAGCGCTTCGAAACCTGGCTCCGGCCCCTGTCCGTGGATGCAAGCACCACCGACTCCGCGCTGGTGCTTGCCGCACCCAACCTGTTCATGCGGGATTTTTTGCATCAGCATTATCGCGACACCGTGCTTTCGGTTGTAAAAAGCGTGGCGCCTGCCGTCGCCAGCGTTTCGTTCGTGGCCGCTACGGGCGCGGTCCCGGATGACGGCGCCGCACGGCCCGAACGGATTGCCGCCGAACCCCGCGCCCGATCCTCTAAATACCCAACCCTTAACAAACGCTACACCTTTGAGTCTTTCGTGGTCGGGGCGGGGAATGAATTCCCTAAAAGCGCTGCGCTTGCCGTTGCGCAATCGCCCGGAAAAACCAAATTTAATCCATTGCTGATTTACGGCGGCGTGGGCCTGGGAAAAACACATCTGCTTCAGGCCATCGGCAACCACGTTGTTGGCGCCAGCGGCGGCAACAGGGTCTCCTATGTTTCCTCGGAAGAATTTTATCTCGAATTCATCGATGCCATTAAAAGCAATACCACGAAAAGCTTCAGTGATAAATACCGCACCTCGGATGTTCTTCTGGTCGACGACATCCAGTTTTTTGCCGGCAAGGAAAGCACGCAAGAGGAGTTTTTCTATATTTTCAACGCCTTGTATCATAATGGCAAGCAGATTGTTCTGACATCGGACCTTCCTCCGTCGTCGCTCAGGGGCTTGCAAGACCGGCTTGTTTCCCGCTTTCACTGGGGTCTGTGCGTCGACATCCAGCCGCCGGACCTGGAAACGCGCGTTGCGATTCTTAAAAGGAAAGCGGAAGAGGAAAGCCTCAGTATTCCGGAAAATGTCCTCTATTTTATCGCGGAAAAAATTGCTTCAAATATCCGCGAACTCGAAGGGGTCGTCATCCGTCTTTTGGCCTTTGCCTCGATTACTAAAAGCGATATCACTCTCGATCTGGTTGCCAGCGTCATCAAAAAGTCTTTTGACAAGGGAAAATCAAAGATTTCAATTGAAGAAATCATCCAGACCGTGGCCTCTTTTTATAAAGTCCCTGTCGATACCGTCCGCGAGAAAAACAGAAGAAAAGAAGTTGCCTTATGCAGGCATGTCGCCATGTATATTGCTAAGTCGGTTACCAATAATTCCCTTAAAACCATAGGTCTGAATTTCGGCGGCAGGGATCACAGCACCGTTATTTATGCCGTTCATTCTATCGAAGATCTCAGGAAAAACGATCCTTCTGTAGCGAAGGATATAACTTTCATTCTATCGCAGCTTAAAGAATAAATGGTATTAAAATGTGGATAAGCATGAATAAGGGTTTATTAACATACTGTCGAATAAAACCGGATATTATTCATTTTCTTTTCAACATCGGGTTTTTCTTTAAAATCAAACTCTTGCTCCATTATTAACAGATATCAACAGGCTTATGTATTATTCTTATTCTTTTATAAAATTAAAACAATAGAAATCAAGGGTGTTTATTATATTTCATTCATGATGATTAGGAGAAGCAATGAATTTTAAAATCACGAAAAAAGAGCTTCTGGATGTGATGCAGAAAGCCTACCCCCTGGTGCCTTTGAAAAGCACACTTCAGATATTATCAAATTTCAAAATTTCGTTTAATAATTCCAACCTTGAGATCGCGGCAACCGACCTGGACCATTCAATCAAGGCACAGTGTACCGTTGCGGGAGAAGGATCATTCAGGATTATAGTAAATGCGCGGAAAATATTTGATGTTGTGAGGGAATTGCCTGATGGAGATGTGTATATCCGGGTTAAGGATTCGGTATTTATCATTGAAAGCGAAAAAGGATTTACCTGCAAGCTTGCCGGAGCCGATGCGGCGGATTTCCCCTCGTTTCCTGAAATGGAAATAAAAAAAGAGATAGAGCTTGATAGTGCCGTGCTGGCAGAAATGACAACGAAAAGCGGATTCGCCGTGTCGCGGGATGAATCACGAGCTTGCCTTTGCGGAATATTATGGGAATTGGATAAAGGCAGAATGGGCATGGTCGCCACGGATGGTCATCGCCTGGGAAGTTCTGCTATTTCCGGAACGTTCGGCATTGAAGAAAAAACCAGCATCATTGTATCTCCGAAAACCTTGCAGCATATTGTAAAAATTTCAAGCGAATCCTCCGGCCAGAAACGCATTTCGGCCCAAATCGGCGACAAATACATCATCTTTTCAACCGAAGCCTTCAGGCTCTGCTCCAAACTAATCGACGGTCCCTATCCCGATTATCGAAAAGTCATTCCGATTGATAATCCCCGCAAAGCCGTTATCCAGAGGGATTTGTTGATGAATGCCGTCAAACGCGTGTCGGTTCTCTCCAACCAGAAAACCAACCTGGTAAAGTTCTCCTTTAATAAGAACCTGCTCGAACTCGTGGTTCTCAACCGCGATATCGGAGGCGAAGCGCGCGAAGTGGTTCCCGTTGAATACGCGGGCAACGAACACACCATTGGATTCAACGGGCAATACCTGAATGAAATCGCCGGCATCATCGCAACGCCGCGGATCAGCATGGAAATGAACACGCAGATAAGCGCCTGTCTTCTATTTCCGTATTATGAAGAAAAAACGAAGAAAACATCCGACGATCTGTTTCTTATCATGCCGCTGAAAATAATGGAAGAAATGTAAACCCCAACGACGAAAACAGACCAGAGAAAGGTGGTTCATCATGGTGAGGTCCTTAAAAAAAGCGGTTCTTTTTGCGGTGCTTGCGGCTGTCGTGCCTTCGGATTCGATGCAAGGGCTTTTAGAGCGTCCCGTCTATTATAAAAAAGACGGGAAAATGGAAAAAGCCATGTTCTGGATTGTCTATCTCGGGGATTATGATGTAAAGCTTAAAAGGAAATTTTTCGGGGAAGAAGAACAAATGGTTGACGCAACGGCAAAACTGTTCCTGTATTCGAGCGGCTATATCGTGGGTTCGGGCTATTGCGGCGCCAAAGGGAAGAAGGTGGATTGCACAGCAAACCTGTGGGGAATGGATACGATTGTGTATGTTGATTCGCTGCTTGATTCCATGTACAGCTATGGCGCCCGCGTTCGTCTGAAAGACGGCCGCGATACGTCCATTGTTCTGGATATCGAAGGGACCAGGGCGCCGATAAAAAAGCTGGAGATGAGGCGCTATAATTTCACCACCGATACCTATGGGGAAAAGACCCTCAAACAGGAAGAGGGCCCCGAAGTGATTGTTGATGCACTCTATTTTTCCAGACCGGGCGGCTATGTTGAAAAAAGCGCTAAGAGCGGAAAAAAGGCGGCGGTCAAGTAGCGAACGATAGGGCGAAAAGCCATTGCGGGGATGAAAAGCACGGAACGAACCGTTCCGTGCTTTTCATATTAATGCGCGGCAATGCAGGGGAAAAACCCGGGGAAAGCGCTGATCAAAATGTATTTTATATCACACACAGAGGAAGACCACGGATAAAAAGCACCAGGAGCGGGCAGCATGTGCGGCATTGTAGGCTATATCGGCACGAAAGACGCGTATCCCATATGCATCGAAGGGTTGAGTGCGCTTGAATACCGCGGCTACGACAGCGCCGGCATCGCCCTGCTTGATAATGGGGCAATGAATATCGTCAAAGACAAAGGCAAGGTCGAGCGCCTGCGAACGCTCATGGCCAACGAAACGAGACGCGGCACCATCGGCATTGCCCATACCCGCTGGGCCACGCACGGCGCTCCATCGCAGATCAACGCCCATCCCCATACCGACGCCTCCGGAAGAATCGCCGTGGTGCATAACGGGATCGTCGAAAATTTCCATGTCCTCAAAGAGCAGCTGCAGCGCGAAGGCGTTGTATTCAAATCGGAGACCGACACCGAAATCCTGGCGCACCTGATCGGCAAATACTATTCCGGAAGCGATCTTGCCCTGGCCGTCAGCCGGGCTCTTGCGGAGGTTGAAGGCGCCTTTGGCATCGCCGTGATCGCCCGGGACAATCCGGACGTGCTGGTAGGCGCGCGCCGCGGATCGCCGCTTATCGTGGGTATCGGCGACGGCGAATATTTTCTTGCCTCAGACGCCTGCGCGCTGGTGCGCTACACAAAGCGCGTGATTTACCTCAAAGACAATACCATGGCCGTTCTTTCACGCAACGATTACCAGACGACGACGCTTGATAATAAAAAGATCATTGCCGAAATCCAGAACATCGAATTCGACGCCGCCTCGCTGGCCAAGGGCGGGTTTGCGCATTTCATGCTCAAGGAGATCTTCGAACAACCCGAAACGGTGCACAACGCCATGCGCGGCCGCCTGCTGATGGACGAAGGGTGCGCACGGCTGGACGGCCTCAACCTGGTGCTTCAGGAATTGCGTAAAATCAACCGCCTTATCTTTGTGGCCTGCGGAACCAGCTGGCATGCGGCGCTGTGCGGCGAATACATGATGGAGGAGCTCGCCGGCATCCCGGTGGAGGTTGAATACGCATCCGAATTCCGCTACCGGAATCCCGTGATCGACCCCGATACGCTGGTTTTTGTTATCAGTCAATCCGGCGAAACGGCCGACACGCTGGCGGCCCTGCACGAAGCGGCGCGCAAGGGCGCAACGGTGCTGGGCATCTGCAACGCGGTGGGTTCGTCGATCGCGCGCGAAACCCACGGGGGCGTGTACCTGCACGCAGGGCCCGAAATAGGCGTTGCGTCAACCAAAGCATTCACCTCGCAATTGACCGTGATCGCGCTTCTTACTCTGCTTATAGGCCGCATGCGCCGGTTGTCCAACGACCAGGGCATCGAGATCGCAAAAGCGCTTGCCGCGATTCCTTCGCAGATCGAGCGGATCCTTTCGCAGAACGAAGATATAAAAAAAATCGCCGACATCTATGCGAAACACAATAATTTTCTGTATCTCGGCCGCTCGTATAATTTTCCGGTGGCGCTTGAAGGCGCACTCAAGCTCAAGGAAATATCGTATATCCACGCCGAGGGCTATCCTGCGGCCGAGATGAAGCACGGGCCCATTGCGCTGGTGGACAAAGACATGCCGTCGGTCGTAATCGCCCTGCGCGACAGCGTGTATGAAAAGGTGCTCTCCAATATGCAGGAGATTCGGGCGCGCGGCGGCAAAATCATCGCGATCGCCACCGATGGCGACGATGAAATAGGCAAGCACGCGCACCACGTCATTTATATTCCCAAAACG
>Ga0315289_10012223_pt1 | contig 12111 bp, 11 predicted proteins | sample YL17G11_40_MG_FD_203452 | JGI IMG/M metagenome (GOLD analysis project Ga0315289, IMG submission 203452) | Sediment microbial communities from Yellowstone Lake, YNP, Wyoming, USA - YL17G11_40 | ecosystem: Environmental > Aquatic > Freshwater > Lake > Sediment | place: USA: Wyoming | collected...
TTCCCGTCGCCGATCCAGGCGACCTTTTTGTCCGCCAATGTCCCAAAGTGCTCCATGAGGGTAAAGCAGTCAGACAGGACCTGACACGGGTGGAGAAGGTCGGTGAGCGCATTGACGACGGGTACATCCGCATAGTGCGCCATCTCTTCCACTTTGGCATGGGAATAGGTCCGCATAACGATTCCATCGCAGTAGCGCGCCAAGATACGCGCCGTGTCCTTAAGCGGCTCGCCACGCACCATCTGGCTCGCTTCGGGGGTGAGTACGATCGGGTGGCCGCCGAGACGCGCGATACCCACTTCAAAGGAGATACGCGTCCGCGTGGAAGCCTTTTCGAAGACGAGCACGATCGACTTGCTTACCAGACCCTGCCGCACGTTTCCACGCTTGAACGCCCGCGCCCTCTCAAAGATCTGATCTATCTCACCTTTGGAAAGATCTCTGATCGATAGAAAATCCCGTTCCTTCATAATCCCTTTTCCGTCAACAGCGTATCAAGAATCTCCACCGCCCGGTCGATCTCTGAGAGGGAGATGATAAGCGGCGGCACCAGCCTGAGGACATGGTCCTTGATGACATTGAACATGCCCCCCTTTTCCAGCCCCGCCTTTGGAAGGAAGTCTACCGCGGGTTCGAACTCCACCCCGATCATGAGTCCCTTCCCTCGCACGTCTTTAATGCTCGCGTGCCTGAGCTTGAGCTCACCCAGACGCTTCTGAAAATATAGACCCTGGGTCTGACTCTTCTGGGCCATATGATCTCGCTCCATCACCGCAAGGGTAGCAATCCCGGCGGCCATGGCGAGTGGATTGCCGCCGAAGGTGGAGGCATGGGAGCCCGGATCGAAGGTGGAGGCGATCTCCTTTTTGGCAATGATGGCTCCGGCCGGAAAGCCGTTGGCCAGACCTTTGGCCAGGGTCATGATATCCGGCTCGACCTCCTCGTGCATATAGGCGTACATCTTTCCTGTACGGCACAACCCTGTCTGTACCTCATCGAAGGCCAGGATGAGGCCGTGGCTGTCGCATAACTCCCGTACCTTTCTGATGTAGCCAGGCGCGGGTATATTAATCCCGCTCTCGCCCTGGATCGGCTCGAGCATGACCGCGCCGATATGATCGTCGATGGCGGATGCGAGAGCGTCGATATCATCGTATGTCACATTGATGAAACCTTCCGGGATCGGATCATAGCCCTTCCGGAACTTATCTTGGCCGGTGGCGGCAACCGTCGCCAGGGTTCGACCATGGAACGAGCCCTTGAAGGTGATGATCTTGCTCCCGCGCTTGCCCTTGGTGTTGCAGGAGCGCCGGATCAGCTTGATTGCACCCTCATTGGCTTCCGCACCGGAATTGCAAAAAAAGACCTGACCCTCGAATGCGTTCTTGACGAGCAATCGGGCCAGGGTCTCCTGTTGGGGAATGTGGTAGAGGTTCGAGCAGTGGAAGAGCCTGTCCGCCTGCTCCTGGACTGCCCTTACCACCTCCGGATGGCAGTGTCCCAGGTTGCAGACCGCAATCCCGGCCACCAGGTCGAGATACGCATTCCCCTTATCGTCCCAGAGCCAGCACCCCTCACCTCTGACGAGACTGACGGGCAGCCTGGCGTATGTATCCATGAGATAATCCATTTCCCTACCCTTTGATGATCTGCGTCCCGATTCCGGCATCCGTGAGGATCTCGAGCAGGATGGAATAGGGGATCCGGCCGTCGATGATATGGGTCTTCTTCACCCCTCGATTGAGGGCCGACCGGCAGCATTCGAGCTTCGGGATCATTCCGCCCGTTACTGCCCCGGTTTCGATCAGGGTGTTTATCCGCTTGTCTTCGATGCTGGAGATCAGGTTTCTGTCCTTGTCAATGACACCAGCCTCATCGGTCAGGATGATGAGCTTCTCCGCCGCAAGGCTGCCGGCTATGGCAGAGGCGACGGTATCCGCATTGATGTTGTAGGTGACGCCGTCCGAATCTACACCCAGCGGAGCGATGACCGCCACGAACCCTTTGGCCTCCACGGTGTCGATGATCTCGGTATTGACCGCGCTCACCTCGCCTACCAGCCCGAGGTCGATGAGGTCGTCATTGCCATCCCCGGCATTGCGTTTCAGGTAGAGCTTTTCCGCCCGCAAAAGCCCGGCATCCTTGCCCGAGAGCCCCACGGCCTTACCGCCCTCGATCGTGATGAGGTTGACGATCTCCTTGTTCACCACCCCAGAGAGCACCATTTCTACCACGTCGAGGGTCTGTTCATCGGTGATGCGCTTGCCCTCGACAAAGTTCGGGACGATCCCCATCTGCTTAAGCACGGTGTTGATCTGCGGGCCGCCGCCATGCACGACCGTGACCTGTATGCCGACGTACTGCAGGAGAACGATCTGCCGGGCGAAGGTTCGCTTCAGTTCTGGGTCCGCCATGGCGTGGCCGCCGTATTTGATGACGACCCGCTTGCCCCGGAAATCCCTGATATAGGGCAGGGCCTCCACGAGAATGCGCGCTCTCTGTATCGCCTGTTCCATTGGCCTTCCCTCACTAAAAAAAGAAGATCACCTTATAGCACCCAAGCTTTTTTGAATCTACTATTATCTTGCACACCCGCTCACCCTCCTTGAAGAGGCCAGCGTTCCTCCGTTTCACCTGCATGGCATACATGCTATGCGGCAGGCCTTGATTGCATGCCCTCAGAAAGTATTGATCGCATACAGTACGCTTGATTTTCCTAGATAAGCAGTCATCAGCGTCGAGGACGCAGGTTGGGATTTCTTCTTCATGGCATCACTACTGTTCATGAATGGTTATTGACACAAATATGCATTGCATGCAATATCTTCAGGCGGAAGAGGAAGTGCTATGGACATCGAGGGGCTCAAGACCAATTCGAAGCTCATTTTCATCGCCATTGCCGTGGCTTGCGGTTTTATCTTCATCCTGCAGAACTTCGAGCAGACGTCCTTCCAGTTCCTCATCTGGACCCTGTTTTCCGCTCCGAAATGGATCGTGGTCTCCGGCACCTTCCTCATCGGGGTGGTCTTCGGCTACCTCCTCGGCAAGAAGAAGGCGTAAGTCGCATTTTCAAAATTCAATCCCACATCCCGCCAGTTCTTCCAAACATCAAGCTGGCGGCATGCCCCTGTGGATGTCTAGCCCCCCTGTAGATTCAGGGGGGATGGGGGTATGAGCTTCTACATCCGTGCGATGATGGCCTGCGCGAACCCCGAGCAGGAAAGGAGGGTGGCGCCTTCCATCTGGCGCTCGAGGTCGTAGGTGACCTGCTTGTCCATGATGGAGAGCTCGAGCCCGTTACGGATGAGGGTGGCGGCTTCGTTCCAGCCGAGGTGATCGAGCAGCATGGTCCCAGAGAGGATGAGCGAGCCGGGGTTCACCTTATCCTGGCCGGCGTATTTGGGTGCGGTCCCGTGGGTGGCTTCGAAGACTGCGGTCGGTATGCCGATGTTCGCCCCCGGCGCCATGCCGAGACCGCCCACCTGGGCGGCCAGGGCGTCGGAGATGAAATCGCCGATGAGGTTCGGCACGGCGAGCACGCTGTACTCGGCGGGCCTTAAGAGCACCTGCTGGAACATGGAGTCCGCGATGCGGTCGTTTACGAGGATTTTCCCTTTCGGCAGCCTAGAGCCGCCAAGCTCCCGCTCGGTGATGGCCACATCCCCGAACTCCTCCTTTACGAGCTGGTAGCCCCAATCCCGGAAGGAGCCCTCGGTATACTTCATGATGTTGCCCTTGTGTACGATTGTCACGGTCTGCTTACCCATTTTGATGGCGTAGTCCATGGCCATGCGCACGAGCCGCTTGGTGCCAAAGATGCTGATAGGCTTGATCCCAATGCCGGAATCCGGGCGAATGTGCGTGCCCATCTCCTTGTTGAGGAAGTCAATCACCTTGGTCGCCTCCGTTGTCCCTTCAGGCCACTCGATGCCAGCATAGACATCCTCGGTATTTTCCCGGAAGACGGTGATATCAACGAGGTCGGGCCGTTTGACCGGGGTGGGGGTGCCTGCATAGTACTTGACCGGACGCACGCAGGCGAAGAGGTCGAGGATCTGGCGCAGGGTGACGTTCAAACTTCTGATCCCTCCACCTATCGGCGTGGTCAGGGGGCCTTTGATGCCGACGATATGTTCCCGCAAAGCCTCCAAGGTCGTATCCGGAAGATAGGTCCCGTATTGCGCATAGGCCTTCTCGCCTGCATAGACCTCAAGCCAGGAGATATGCTTCTTCCCGAAGTAGGCCTTTTCCACCGCGGTGTCCATGACAGCCTGTGCGGCCTTCCATATATCAGGTCCCACGCCATCACCCTCAATGAAGGGGATGATGGGATCGTCCGGAACGATCAGCATTCCATCCCTATACGCGATTTTCGTTCCGAGCACTCTCTCCATGTATCTTCTCCACATGGTAAAAAATCAGGGCGCGATGCATTGTGCTCCAATATCTCTTTTTGCCATGCGAGGGTCAACCCTCCGCTATTCCCCTTCGCCCTTTGCCCCGTTCTCTTCGCTCAGGATTTGTCCGTGTTGCCTGGGCTTATACTTGCTTGTGCAATTCTTCCCACATGAGGGCCTGGTATTTATGCAGGTCCCGCGTGCTCATACCCATGCCATGCGCCTCATACAGGGTCTGGATAGCCTTGACCACGTCCTCGAAGCGGATATCGAGGCCGAGGACGCCGTTCATATCGTCATTTTCATTCACGATCGGGGCAGAGACGGTGATGATGAGAGCCCCAGTGATGCGGGAGGCGATGATGCCGCTCACATGGAGCTTGCCATCCTCCACGGTATTCCGGAACCACTCCCGGTCGGAACAGTCCTCGTGTTCCTTCATCTTGTGCATGAAATGACCCCGATACTCTGGCTGGGTGATATTCTTGGTGATCTTGATACCCTTCATGTCGGTCACGTAAGCGAACTGGATGAAGGGATACTCTGCAATGAACTCACTCAAGACGGCCTCCTGTTTGGCAGGTTTCATGCTGCGCATATCAGGATGGGTAAGGAGCTTTTCGATGAGCTGGCTTGCGTATTCCCTGGCCTCGTACTTTATGAGATCGAACCCGGAGAGGAAGAGCTGCGGTATGAAACGCTTGGCGAGCTTGTCGAGTTCCTCGTCCGACATGGCGGTCATCCGGCCATCCTCGTACTCATTGACGATGATCTGGTACATGCGGGCAATGCCAGGATGCTTTTTATCGATCGTATCAGGGCCGGTGAGCTTGTAGTGGGTGTTGATCCAATGGGCCAGCCCAGACTTGCCCGACTTGTCCGTTATGGCTATGGAAATAGGCCGGCCGAGGATCTTGTCCGTATTGAATATGTTGTAGATCTCCTCGTTCTTGACCAGTCCGTCGGCATGGATGCCGGCGCGGGTCACATTGAAGTTCTCGCCGACGAAGGGGAAATTGGGCGGTATGGTATAATTCATCTCGGAGTTCACGTAGTTGGCCATCTCAGTGATGGCCCTGGTGTCGATACTTTCTTCGTGGCCACGGATCTGGAGGAATTCGAAGACCATGGCCTCGATCGGGGTATTTCCGGTCCGCTCGCCAAAGCCGAGGATAGCGCAATTGACCCCGCTGCACCCATACATCCAGGCGGTCGTAGCGTTCACAAGGCCTTTGTGGAAATCGTTGTGCCCGTGCCATTCGAGGAGTTCGCCCGGGACGCCTGCATCGTCGATGAATGTCCTGACCAGCTTGTCCACCGACCGCGGCAACGCAACCCCCGGGATGTTCACCCCATAACCCAGAGTATCGCAGAGTCTGATCTTGACAGCGATCCCCGAGTCCTCCCTGAGCTTCATCAATTCCCGTGCGAATGGTATGCAGAAGCCGTAGATGTCGGCCCGCGTCACATCCTCGAAATGGCAGCGGGGGATGATGTCCATGGAGAGGGCGTCCTTGACGATGCCGAGGTATTCATCAAGCGCCTTGCGCCGGTTCATATTCATCTTCAAGAAGATGTGGTAGTCGGAGACCGAGGTGAGGATGCCTGTCTCATTGACGCCGATCTCCTTGAGAAGCTTCAGGTCATCCTTGTGCGCACGGATCCATGCGGTCACCCTGGGATACTCGTACCCCTTGCTCAGGCAGGTCTCGACAGCGACCTTGTCCTTCTTGGTATAGAGGAAGAATTCGCTGGCCCGTATAAGGCCGTTCTTGCCGCCGATACGGTGGAGGAAATCGAAGAGGGTCTCGATCTGCTTGACTGAAAACGGGGTCATGGACTGCTGGCCGTCCCGGAAGGTGGTATCGGTGATCCAGATCTCTTCCGCAGGCTGGATCGGGATAATGCGCATGTCAAAGTCGATCTTCGGGACCTCGTCATAATTGAAGATGGAACGGTAATAGTTCCCATCCTCCCGCTCATGGATGCCCGTCTCGAAATTCTTGCCCCCGGTGTAATAGAAGATCTTCTTCTTTTCATCCCAGCGTGCCATGCTATTTCGTCCTCCTCGGCAATACTGCATCTTTCGGAATCTTCTCAGGTTCGGTGGCCCCTGCCTCCCTCCGCGCCTGGATGATATCATCCATGGACATGTCACGTGGAATCTTCAGGTCCTGACCCGTGTAGAGAACCTTCGGGTCCTTGATCTGGTCCCGGTTCGCCTTGTAGATGAGCGGCCACATGAATGAGTCGTTATAGACCTCATATCTGGCAGCGATGCTCGGTAGGGTATCCCCCTTCTTCACGATATAGATGCTCGGATATACCTGAAGGACGTCGGGTTCGGCCTGTTTCTTGATCTCCTCCTTCTTGACCGCAACCTCCTGCCCCAGGGCCTCCAGTCGTTTCTGCTTCGCCATGGCAGTGGCTTCCTTGGCCTGGTCAGACCTGCTTTCGAACATGGTCTTCAACCGTTTCAATTCGTCGCTCGCATGGTCCGCATAGGCATTCTGCATCTCGAGATACACCACCAGGAGCTCCATGGACTCCTTGGGTGCATACTCAAAGCCCGCAATGACGATGATCCTCCGGAGATCTTCGGCCGCATCCCTGAGCATGCTCCTGTCCTCTTCATCTATCTCAGTTAAGTATCGCATGGCATGGCCGAAAGCCTCCACGGCCTCCCGGTCCTTGCCAAAAGTTCTCGCTTCAATGCCTGTCTTCAGGCATTCCAGCCCTGCGTTGAGCTTGACCTCCTCCGGTCTTTGCGTCTGCGCAAGCGGCTGCATTGCATCCTTCTTGGTGCCGGATCTGAGCCCGGCACAGCCTGTTGCCACCAGCACGATGAGCATAAGCGTTAGAAGGCGTTTCATACCCTTTACTGTATCACCTTCAAACCCAATTCTTCAAGCTGTGTTTCATCCACGGCTGAAGGAGCATCCGTCATGGAACAATAGGCCTTCTGTGTCTTCGGGAAGGCGATGACATCGCGGAGTGACGATGCGCCGGTTAAGAGCATCACGAGGCGGTCGAAACCGAAGGCTATGCCACCGTGCGGCGGGGCGCCGTACTCGAGCGCATCGAGGAGGAACCCGAACTTGAGCCGTGCTTCATCCTCGGTCAGCCCAAGGACCTTAAACACCTTCTGCTGAAGCTCCCTCCGATGGATACGGACGCTGCCTCCCCCGATCTCGCTGCCGTTGATAACCATGTCATAGGCCTGAGCCCGTGCCTTGTGGGGTTCCGAGTCCAGAAGCGGGATGTCTTTTTCAACGGGTGCGGTAAAGGGATGGTGGACCGAGACCAGCCGTTTATCTTCCTCGCTCCATTCGAGGAGGGGGAAACCGATCACCCATAGCGCACTGAAGGCATGCTCCGGGATGATGCCAAGCCGCCGGGCGAGGAGCAATCGCAAGGCAGAGAGGCTGGCATTGACCACGTCCGCCTTGTCGGCGATGAAGACGGCCACATCACCCTTGGCTAGAGCGAGTCGCTGCTCTATGGCTGAGCGCTGGTCTTCGCTCAAGAACTTGGTGAGGCTGGACTGCCAGCCGTCATCGGTCAAGCGCGCCCAAATGAGGCCCTTGGCACCATAATCCGACACATAGCCCCCGAGGTCATCGAAGTCCTTCCGCGACAGGGCCTGTGCCCCCTTTATCGGCATGGCCTTGACCACGCCACCGTCGGCAAGAACGTTTGTAAACACCTTGAAGCCGGTGTCTTTGGCGATGTCCGAAACGTCATTGAGGATCATGCCGAACCTCGTGTCAGGCCGATCGGTGCCATAGGAGGCCATGGCTTTAGCATAGGTCATTCTCGGCAGTGGCCTCGGCAAAACGGTGCCGAGAGTTTCCTCGAAGATCGCAGCGATGAGCCCTTCACTGATCGTGAGAATATCGGCCATGCCGACAAAGGACATCTCCATATCGATCTGGGTGAATTCGGGCTGACGGTCGGCCCGCAAGTCCTCGTCCCTAAAGCACTTCACAATCTGGTAGTACCGGTCGAACCCCGCAATCATGAGGATCTGCTTGAAGAGCTGGGGTGATTGGGGCAGTGCATAGAATTTACCTGAGAATATCCTGCTGGGCACAAGATAATCCCGTGCCCCCTCCGGCGTGCTCTTTGTGAGGACCGGGGTCTCAACATCCACGAAGCCAGCCCCGTCGAGGTACCGCCGGGCCGCCATGGCGGCCTTGTGCCGGAGCATGAGATTGTTCTGGAGGCTCGGCCGTCTGAGATCAAGATAACGGTACTTGAGCTTCAAGGACTCGCTCACTTCGACGCCGTCCTCGATGACGAAGGGAGGGGTCTTTGCTTCGTTGAGGATAAAAACCTTGTGCGCTATGAGCTCGACCTCGCCGGTATTCATAGCCGGATTCTGCATCTCCTTGGGCCGTAAGACCAGCTCACCCTCGACCGCAATGCAGTACTCGGGCTTGAGTGTATGGCCAATGGCATGCGCCATTGGGTAGGTCTCGGGATTGAAGACTACTTGGCATACGCCGCTGCGATCTCTAACGTCAACGAATATCAGGCCTCCGAGATCGCGTCTTCGCTGTATCCAGCCCATGAGTGTTACTTTGGTTTCGCAGTCGTCCCTACTCACATCCCCGCAATAGTGTGTCCTTATGAAACCAGCTATCCCTGAAGTCACGTTATGCTCCTTGTCCAAGTAATTCCTTTATTTTTCCTATGCACCGATCCCTTCCTACCGGAGTCTGTTCTCCGGTTTGCAGATCCTTGAGCGTCACGATAGATTTGGCAAGCTCATCCTCTCCCAGGATGGCGCAGAATGGATATCCTGATTTTCCTGCATGCCTCATCTGCACCTTGAAGCTCTTTTCCAGCATGGCATCGGCCGTTATCCCGGCCCGCCTGATCTCAGTCAACAGCGTTAGCGCATGCTTCTTGGCTGAATCGCCCAAGACAACGACAAAGCATCCCTTGGATGGCTCCGCGATCTCCGGGAGAAGCATGATCACCCGCTCGAGTCCGAAAGCAAACCCGACCCCGGGCACATCCGGGCCGCCGAGGGTGGCCATGAGGCCATCATACCTCCCACCTCCGGCAATGGCATTCTGAGAGCCAAGGCCTGCGACAGATATCTCGAACGTTGTTTTCGTATAGTAATCGAGCCCTCGGACCAGTCTAGGGTTCCTCGCATAGGGTACAGCGAGGACAGTGAGCGCACCGAGCATCTCCTCATAGTGCTCCCGGCAGTGAGGGCACAGATAATCCTCGATTACAGGCGCATTCCTGACACTCGCCTTGCAGTCATCCGCCTTGCAATCCAGCACCCGCAGGGGGTTGGTATACATTCGGCGAACGCAGTCCTCGCACAGGGTTGCCTTCCTCGTCTCCAAGAATGCCTGGAGAGCCTGTTTGAAGGATGGTCTGCATACAGGGCAACCGAGCGAATTCACAGCGAGGTTTATCCCCCCTAGCCCAAGGGCGCTGGCGATATCATAGGCCAGACAAAGCGTCTCCGCATCCGTGAGCGGTCCAAACTCTCCCAATCGCTCGCAGTTGATCTGGTGGAACTGGCGATACCTGCCCTTCTGCGGCCGTTCATACCGGAACATAGGACCGATCGAAAAGAGCTTCTGGATCGGCTCCTTCCCGAGGAGGCCATGTTCGATTACTGCCCGTAGGACAGAGGCCGTCGCTTCAGGGCGCAGGGTCAGCGAAGCCCCGGACTTATCCAGGAAGGTGTACATCTGCTTCTCCACCACATCGGTATCCTCGCCTATGCCGCGCGTGAAGAGCTCGGTCCGCTCCAGCATGGGTGGTCTCAGCTCGGAAAACCCATAACAGACGAATATGCGCCGCGCCGTTTCCTCCGCGAAACGCCATCTGGGGATATCCGCAGGCAGGATATCGTTCATGCCTCGTATTGCATTAATCAATCAACTAACCTCCACTTCCATGCGTTATATCACGCGAGAGTCGAAAGTCAATCAGAGCCCGCGCGCCCATTCCGGCCTGAGCATCCTCTCGTCCTTGAGCGCCCTGTCAATGAGGGCCAGTATCTGCTCCTTGTCCTGCGGGAGGACCCCGCCGATGGGCAAGTAATTGGATGCATGCTCGGTCCCAAAGCGGCAATTGGTAAGCGCAAGGCCCTCGACGAACCAACGGAGCTCTTGGAGGGTTAGCATCTTGTCCGGCAGCTTGAATCCACCGCCCATAATCTTCTGCTCATACGACTCGGCGAACGGTCCGAGCATTAAGGTAAGGCAGGCGAGGAATTGTGGGTCGATGGCGTTGATCACCTGCGCCGAATCCTTTGCATGTATCAAGCTCCCCTCCACCCCGCCAAGGCCCAAAAGGATAATGGTTGAGAGCCGCAAGCCCACATTGATGGCCTTCCGGCAGCCTGCGATGATTTCTTCGCTCGTCGCCCCCTTCTTTATGCGCTTGAGCAGAGCGTCATTACCAGTCTCTATCCCCAGGTAAAGGATGTCGAGCTTCTTCTCATGCAGGCGTTTCAACTCCTCTTCGGTCTTGGCCATGAGATTGGTCGGCCCGGCATAGATGCTGATCCGCTTGAGATGTTCAAAACGCTCATTGAGGAAGGTTATGACCCTGAGCAGGTGCTGCATGTCCACGCCAAGGGCGTCACCATCGGCGAGGAAGACGCGCTGCGTTTGCGGGTAGCGCCATGCCATTTCGATGATGTCTTTCTCGATCTCCTCCCATGGCCGCACCCTATAGCGCTTACCTTTGTACATCCCGCAGAAAACGCAGTTGTTCCAGGAGCAGCCCAGCGTTACCTGGAATATGAGTGCATGTGCCTCGGACGGCGGTCTGTATAATGGCATATCGAAATGCATTAATCCTTCCTTCTCCTAGATTCTTTGGCCTCATCAAAGACCGGAAATATGTATAAAACCACAAAGGCTGAAAAATTTCAATAAAATCTGAACCCCATCTTAATTCTCCAGGGGGGCTAGACGTTCGCAGGATGCGGCCTGGGGCCGCTCCAGACGAAATGAAGAGGAGCAGCCCATTCTACGGACAGAAACCTCAAAAGACAGACCGCCTGTGATAAAGGGGGGATAGGGGGGGGGTCGACTACCATCCAAGACTATCACACCCGTAACGTAAGCGATGTTGACACGGGGATTTTCAGGTTGCAACGCACATTGAGAGCAGGTACTATTCTTGCTTTATAATTGGAGGATACAATGAAATCGTACCGGAAGGAGCTCTGGTTCAATACCAAGCATAGGATTGAACTCATCAATATCACCCCGATCGTGGAGGAGGCATTGAGGGAGAGCGGTGTCAAGGAGGGTCTGTGTCTCGTGAATGCCATGCATATTACGGCCTCTGTTTTCATCAACGATGACGAATCTAGCCTTCATCAAGATTACAGAGATTGGCTGGATAGACTTGCCCCGCATGAGCCGACCTCGTTCTACCGCCACAACCGCACCGGCGAGGACAACGGCGATGCGCACCTGAAACGGCAGATCATGGGAAGAGAGGTGGTCGTAGCCATAACCGCGGGTAATCTCGATTTCGGTCCCTGGGAGCAGATCTTCTATGGGGAGTTCGACGGCCAACGGAGGAAACGGGTGCTCATCAAGATCATCGGGGAATGACTGGTGGAGATGAGGGGATTTGAACCCCCGACCCCCGCGTTGCGAACGCGATGCTCTCCCTCTGAGCTACATCCCCACTGTCGCTTGTTTCTACTAGACTTTCTATT
>Ga0315289_10012224_pt1 | contig 12110 bp, 11 predicted proteins | sample YL17G11_40_MG_FD_203452 | JGI IMG/M metagenome (GOLD analysis project Ga0315289, IMG submission 203452) | Sediment microbial communities from Yellowstone Lake, YNP, Wyoming, USA - YL17G11_40 | ecosystem: Environmental > Aquatic > Freshwater > Lake > Sediment | place: USA: Wyoming | collected...
AGTAAGGACTCATGCGATAAGCATCACGGGGAACTAGATGATGCGCAGGATTAACCAAAGAATCCAAATCATCAAGGGGTTTACGCAGAGGATTAATCACAAAACTGCCGTTTTTGGTAAAAGCAATGCCTGAGATTTCCTCATAAGGCCTCTCTTCCATTATTTCTTTAAAAGAAAGTTCTCCCTCTCCGATAATCGCCACATCTGCCCCTGATTCCTGTAGGGCATTCAAGGGCAGACAACTGGCGTGCGCACCGCCAATTATCTTCTTACAATTAGGCACAGTTACCCTAACCAATGCAAATATCTGTTTTGCATCAACCAACATCGGAGTAGAGGCAGTAACCCCTACAAAATCAGGCTGTTCTTCTACAAGATACTGCTTTAGGCCTTCCATATCGATATCAAAAATATCCAAATCTAAGATCTTGACGACTCGATGCTCATTTTCTATAGATGAAGCAATATATTCTATTCCCAGCGGCTCATCCCGGCGGGGATTATCTGTCTCATAGAGTTTACGGTTCGAAGGTCTAATAAGTAATATTTTTTTATCGTTCATCTAATTTTATTGCTACAGAGGTATGTCCATATTGCTGGAATCTATCGGTCTTTATTTTTATATCACAGGGATTACAATAGCTAAAAAAACGACACAGCCGATACTCATCTATTATGCTAAAGCCTTCATCTAAAATATGACCGATAGGCAGTCTATTTTCATAGAGGTCGCTGTGACAACGGTAAATGCGACCGTCAGGCCCGATGATTAATTCTGTAGTTTTACACAAGACATCTTTTGTTGCCTTCCCCTCACAGGCCTCTGGATACTTATAAGTTCCGTAGAGTTTACCGTTATATCTACCTAAGAATTCTTTAGTTCTGAAGTCAATTCCATATTTCTCGCAGAGAAACTTTGCCTTTAAAATCACCTCTTCGTATCGGGGATGTAATACCCCCCATATTGCGATACTAAAACCCGCATTTAACATCTTCAAGGTTTTATTAATGGTTTCTTCCAGATTCATCACCTCGGGATGAAAACTGACCCTGATTGAAGCATAAGAAGCGTTTCTTTTTAAGCGGGCAGGATTCACTCTTTCGATAAATTCATCCACATCTAATTGTAAATTGGTTAAAATATCTATATTTAATTCAGGCTTTAAATGGTTTATAATATAAATAAAATCCTTATGAAGGGTCGGTTCGCCACCTTGTAAGGTTATAGGTAAATTATCGCTGGCCGTAATTCTATTCAAACCCCTCACCCATTCCTCACCCGATAAGTGTTTATAGCTAACTTTAAATTCTCCAAAATAGTTTAGGCAATAACTGCAGTGATAATTACAGTAAAGGGTAAGAAATGCAGCGACATAGTTATAAGTGGATGGAATAATTATCTCTTTCATGCTATTTACTCTCAGCCGTAGAATAAAAAGCGCTATTAATTTTTCTTGTAAAAAATATTTTTATATTCTTTAAAAAACTTTCAAACTCATTTTGTAGCGTAGAATGACCGTTCTAATTTTATATCCGTGCAGAAGAGAAGCCGCTACTTTTATAGGAAAAACAGGAAATTTAAGAAGCGTATATGTATATTTAAACAAGAATGGGAAACTTGCCACAATTGTAAATATCCTTCTTAGCTTCTCTATCTCTTTCTTGTTGACTAATTTAAGTGGCGAAGAGTAATAAAAAGATCTACTTATACCATAGCTATCATCTATTAATCCTGCCTCGCGTGCCATTCTTTCTATTTCAGTCTTGGGATAAGGCTGACAAAGATATGCCCCGGCAAAATCGGTTTTTAAATTTATGTTTAACCGTAAGGTTTCTATGTCTTTCGCAAGGCTACCAAACGGCAATCCAACGAGATTCTGAGTATATATCTTAATGCCATAGCTATGAATCAATTTTGCCTTTTCAATCATTATTTTATTACTCATCTTTCTATAGAGTACTTTTTCTCTTAATTCTTCATCGCCTGTCTCAACTCCTATTATAAGTGTTTTACATCCAGCCGTGCTAAGATGCTCTAGATAATCTTTTGCGCAAACATCAAAATGCGTATTCGTAAAAAACGGAAGGCCTACACGTTTCGAATATTTATCGGCAAACTCACTAAGCCAATCCTTCTGGAAAGGAAATATGTCATCAAAAAAATGTATCATTCTTACTTTATAGATATTCTTTAACTCTAAACATTCTTGCACAACATTATCAACGCTTCTTAAGCGTACCCTGTTTATAGATGACTCTTTATAAAGTTGGTAATATGGTTTGTTAAAACAATAACTACAGTTGTATGGACAACCACGGCTGGCAATAACTGACCTGATGTCAGCCTCGCTAAACTCCTTATAATTAGCAAGCAATTCCCTATCAGGAAAAGGCAATATATCCAAATTAGATATGAGCGGTTTTAAGGAATTTTGTTTGATATCTTTATCGGCCTCTTTAAAAACGAGATTATAAACCTCGCTTACAGGCTTGCCCTCTTCCATTAAATTTAAAAATTCCCTAAAGGCCTCTTCGCATTCTCCTCTAAAGGCATAATCTATTTCTCTGTATTTAATAACTTCCGGGAAAAAAGTAATATGCGGCCCCCCAAATACGGTAGGAATATTATATTTGATCTTGAGTTTCTTCACAGTTTGAAATAAGTAGGAGAAACTGGGAGTAGTAACACTTACAGCAATTAAGTCGGGCTTAATGGTTTTTATTTCTTCTTCAATGCTCGCCAAGCTGTTTTCTACGGCATAGACCTTATGGTTATTTTTCTTGGATACAGCTGATAAATATAGAACGCCGAGGGGTTCCTCAAAGCCCAAATCTTCCATATTAATAATAAATAAAATCTTCATATATGTTTCTTAGCGATCTTGGTGCGGCAGATAACTTTTTTAGATGAAATTAATATGCATCGGCGGCTCTCCCTCCGGCTCTGCCATTGCCGTCTCGCCGCGTTTTAAGCCCCATAAGAACTCATTGACTTTATCTGCCAGGCATAGGGTACCGCACATTGTTTGGGCATCGAACTTATCTGAGGCAAGCAGATTAAGCACTTCCCAATATCGCCGGCTCTTCCAGATCTCTTTAAAGGAAGTACCTATGATATTGTCAATGTGATATTTTTTATACTTTCTATTGAATAGCATTCCGCATGGAGCAACCAAGCCGGAGCCGGACATCTGCATAATAAAAGCCGGACCGTAACAGCGGGAATATCTGCGCTTACCCCCACTTAAAATCTTAGACCATTTCACTTTCGCTAAATATTTCTCATCAGAATAACTTTCTGCCTCTTTTAAAATATCGAATAATTCAAAATACTTAGTATAATCTACCCCTAAACTCCTTTTCTCATCGTCGCTGCAATGCTTGATCACCGCGTAATTGACTTGTAATTCTTTACCCAGTTTAGCAAAAGGAATGATTTGGTCGGAAAATTGAGGCATCAAGACCATTTGTATGCCAATAGTGACAGGAAGGTTACTCTCGTTCTTTATTTTCACGCATTTTTTTATGGTCTTACATACTTTATGAAAACAGCTTTCCTCGCATCCCATTATTTGGGCATAACGCAAAGGTTCTGCTGCAGAGATATTGAATCTTAAGTAAGTCAACGCCGGCAATATCTTTTCCAATTGGTCATCCTTCAATAGATAACCATTTGTGCCTAACGCCATCTCCAACCCATTGGCCTTGCCGCGTAAGATGGCGTCATAGATATGAGGCGAGCAGGTGCTTTCTCCATCGCTGACAAAACTGATGGCCTTTACGCCTATCCCAGCAGCATCGTCAAGAAAACGAAAGATGACATCTTTGGTCATTTTCTTCTCATCATTTGCTTGAAGCTGGCCATAGCAATAGACACATCTATAAGTGCATCTTCGGGTCAAGGCACAATCTATAGTTACGGGGGCGATCCTTTCACCCTTAAGCCAAGCTTCAACTCTCTCTTTGTGCCAATTTAACTTGTGACCATCAAGGATTATTTCCGGCATCTTCATACTTTATTGCTGATTGCGTTCCTTCTTTAAACCTCCCAGTGAAATCTCCTTTGGGGGTGAAATAGATATCTTTAACCAGACCAATATAGCCTTTTATCAATTGAAAAAATGACTTAAAAGAAAGCGCCTTGGATTTTCCTTTAGACCTTGTTCTTAATCTATAAGGGACTTCGGCAAAAAGGTATCCTCTTTTTGTTAGCTTTATTAGAATTTCTGTCTGAAAGAAAAATCCAGTATTTTTATGTTCAAATTCATTTAAAATATTTCTTCTATATAGGATAGTACCGTTAGTATAATTAAAACTAACACCAAATGTTATGTTGATAATAAACCTATATAAATAAGATAAGATATTCCGCAACAATGAACGGATGTCTTTATTAAATACAAAAGGAACGACAATATCAACATGATCAAACAAATCTACATAACAGATAATCTCGGCTGGCACATTTTCGTTATCTCCCGGAATCATAGTAACGATTTCACTTTTTGCTTTTTCTAATCCATCCCAAAAGCATGCACCGATGCCTTCTGGCTTTTCGTGATTTATCAATTTAAGTTGATTTTGAGTATCTTGAGATACCCTTTCTTTTACCAAACTCAAAGTCTTATCTATGCTACCATCATTAACAATTATAATCTCTCCATCAAGGTTGTAATCTCCAAAAGCCAAAAGCGTATTATCTATGGCTTCAATTATATTACTCTCTTCATTGAAGGCTGGCATAATCACACTTATTTTTATATTCTTTGAATTTGGCATGTTCATCTATTTATACTCTGATGTAACCTGGTTTATCATCACAGATCCATTCCTGAACAACTTCATAAAAAGGCTTGGGGTTTGTGTAAGGGTCAAAAATTTTCATATTAATTAACTTCATTAAAGATATATCATCGCATCCGCAACAGTGAGAAGGTCCAAGAAATTTAAAGTAATCATTGACACCGGTGGCAATGAATTTCACATTTAGATTTTGTAAGACAATGTCATTCCTTATCTGCTCAAGGGATCTGAAAACCAAAAAGTTAACTATGGAATATACTATGGGTATCAACCCGCTCATGCTCATACCGGCAGCAATCCCTACAGTTGCCTGCTCCATAATACCGCAGTTGATTATTCTTTCCGGGAACTCTCCCTTTAACTGGTCAATCACACCAAAACCCATATCGCATACCAATAGATAATATCTTTTATCTTTGCGAAAATACGGCACAATACAATTCACGATATCTTTTCTAAAATTACTCGCATTGCTCATAGCTTCTGCCCATAGCAAGTTCCTCTTCCGTAGGAAGGCGAAAATGAAACTTAGGAACATTTTCCATACATTTTAGGCCAAATCCCTTTCTCGTTTCTGCCACAATGACCTTTGGTCTATCCATCAATGATAATTTAGCGGCTTCGATGCGCTTAGAAAGCTTTACCGCATTATGGCCCGGGCAAACAACAGGTGAGAAACCAAAACCCTTAAATCTTCTAATCTTATCCCTTTTGTCCCTGTCAAGAATATTAATAATAAAATCCATTGCCTGAAGACGGTTTGAATCAATGATAACTGTAAGGTTTCCTAATTTATGCTTTAGCGCAAACTGTAGTGCTTCCCATATCGGACCTTCCTGTAACTCTCCGTCTCCTACTATACAAAATGTGTGATACTTTTTATGTTGAAGCTTTGCTCCAAAAGCAACCCCCACCGCTATAGGCAGCCCATGACCAAGGGAGCCACAACCTGCCTCAAGTCCATATTCAACCTTCCTTTCTGTACATCCCAGAAGGGTGCTTTTTTCAGTATAAAAATTTATCCATTCATGTTTGGGCAAAGTACCCAAATCTGCAAGGATGGCATATAATGCATAACATCCATGACCCTTAGAAAAAATCAATCTGTCCCTCTCCTCCCAAAAAACATTTTTTGGATCATAAGACATCACTCTGTAATATAAGGCAATGAGGATATCAACGCAGGACAAAGAAGGCGCAATATGGCAAGCTTTATTTTTTACAGACACACTGATTACTTCGTCTCTAATCTGATTTGCTTTCTTTTTTAACTCTTTATCATTTAACATTACTGGATTTGACATAACTGGCCTATATAAAATTTACATGCAGAGGTGGATTCTTTAATTCCCATAAATACCTATTAATTTCATCCAACCGGCAGGCCTTGCGGCACTTGCTCGTATCTAATTCTGCATTGAACATATTTAGAATCCTTTTCCTTTTAGCTCCTTTCCAAATTTCCTTAAAAGTGTTTTTATAAATATTCCCGTAGCAAAAACGTTTATCGCCCAAAAAGGCGCTGCAGGAATAGACGTTGCCTGCCGAATCAATGTATGTCCAGAAAGGAAGGCCTAAACAGCGTTTATAGGTTTTTTCTTCCTTTAGTTTTTGCATCGTATGCATACGAAAGATTATTTTAAAATTATCATCGGAAAATTTATGCAATTTGTCATTAAGATGCAAATATTTAGAATAGTCAAGGTCTCTACCTAATTTATTTTTGCTCATTGGATGTTGGGAATACGGCTTAATGATTAAATATTCTACTCCTCTATCTTTTAATTGTTTAGCAAGTATCGATACTTCTTGGTAATTATCTGGAAGTAGAATAAACTGTACTCCAATAGTGGAAGAATAATTATTCTTTCTTTTTAATTTTACAGTATCACTAATATTATTAAGAACTCTCTGGAAATCTTCTGAATGACAATGATGGACCCTTGAATAAGTTTTAGGTGTTCCGGCATTTAAACTCACCCGCACCCAGGCAAGTGCGCCTAAGACTTGTCTAACTATATTGCGATTAAATAATACGGCATTCGTGGTTAAGGCCACATCAATTCCGACTCTTTTAGTATAAATTATTAATTCAATGATATCGTTATGCAAAAGCGGTTCTCCCTCTCCTGCATACATTACGCTTTTTACACCACACCTTGCCATTTCAGAAAGTGTGTTCATAAGAATAATTTTATCAAGATATTGTGGCTTATAATCAAGATAGTCTAAGGCACAAAATGAACAGCGATGATTACAAGCGCCCGATGGGCCTATCTCTATATAAATAGGATAAACATCTTTATCTTTGAGCCACTGATTTACTCGAGAAACATGAAACATTAATTTATGGTTATCTATTCTAAGCTCATCCATTTTCTTATACCCTAATTAAAAAATGCCAAAAAATTTTCTTTAACAGTACTATAGGCAACGCGATATTGTATCAAATAAATACAACGCATGGCTTTACTTTTATGGAATAAGATATTCCAGATTCGCCTAGGACTTAAAAAATAATACAACGCAAAAATACGATATATTAAATAATTGCTAATTTTTCTCTTAGAGAAAATTACATTTGCTTTACCAAAGAGTCTATATTGAGAAACATCTCTTTTTCTATCCCATCTCTGCCAATAATCACTTCCTGGTCGGGGTTCAAGAATGCTTACATGCCACATAGGAGATGTCTTTATTAGATAAAAATAAGTATTTAAAGTTTCACGAAAAGTCTCATCTAAAAAACCTATAATGCCATGGTTATGCACCAGAATTCCCCTTTTGCGCAAATTAATACATGTCCTCCTATTATCTTCAACAGTATGGGGCTTACGATATTCTTTTAAAATCCTGGGGTTTGCCGATTCGATACATATGTTAACCTTAACACAACCGCTTTTTGCCATAAGGTCAAAAGTATCTTCATCTTTAATGGAGCAAGAACCAACCGTTGTGCCCCAAGGGACGATAATATTCTCTTTTATTAATAAACGACAGAATTCGCGCAGATTTATCTCATCAAGAGCAGTATCGTCATCGCATATAAAAATAAAATCACATTTTAATTTCTTTGCAACTTTAAACTCTTCTACGATTCTCTGAGGTGATTTATAACGATATTTATGACCCCACATCTTCACGGTTGAGCAAAATGCGCAATTATAAATACAGCCGCGAGAGGTCTCAATATTTATGTAACGCATTTTTGCCCACTTAAAGTATGGTTCTAAATCAAATTCTGAATAATCATTAAATGGTAAAGTATCTAAATTTTTTATTAGTTCGCGAGAACGATTCTTTATTATTTTACCATCGTCTAAATAACAAAGACCTTTTAGGTCCCTTATATATTTTCCATTTAAAAGCCAAAACACTAACTCTTTAAAACCCTCCTCTCCTTCACCGCAAACAATATAATCGTATCCATTAAATAATAGGTCTTCGGGAACAAAAGTTGCGTGGTTACCACCGGAAATAACTGTGGTAGCCGGATATTTCTGTTTGATATCTTTTGCATAACGCATGGCATATGGAGCAGCATTAACAAAATTACAAGAAATACCAATAAGGTCGTATTTCTTTGATAAAATCTTTGCCAGCCCTACCCTATATGAATCCTGAGAAAGATTCAATAATTCCATATCACAGCCGAGTTGTTTTCCGACTAGATATAAATTCATCAAACCTAATGGTAATACATGTTCATAGCAAGTATCAACCGAAGGTACTACCAGCAAAATTTTCATCTTATTTTTTTAAATTCCTGTTCGATTCTATGTTTAACTTCTATAGGGCTGATATATTCCATACACTGTTTTTTCTTATCACAATACGGCTTAAGACAAGGTATACATCTGTAAGATGCTTTGGGTATTAGAAATGACCCAAGATTATAGAAATATATTTCACGCCATGAAGTGGGACCGAATAAAGCAATTACTCTTTTTCTTAATACCAGACTAAGATGCAATCCCAACGTATCAGCGGTGATAATTAATCTACAAGAATTTATCCAATCAATATATTCGTAAAGACTATTTAAACCCTGTTGCCAAGATATAGAATATTTCTTTTGAATTAAATCTCCAAGTTCATGCCAATAATCTTTTGGCCAAGCCTTATTTGACCACTTATTGCTTGTTGTCCAATTGAAACCTATATCATATTTAATTTTTGACTTAGGTCTGTAACCTAAAATATAGGGCTGTCCAGACCATTTTCTACCCAATGACCTTGCCAAAATCTTTTGCCAGCAGTCTTTATTTTTCTTCCTCTTATTCAAATCATAGCTTAGTTTAATCAATCTATTTTTATTCCCAAAATATTTATGCGTTCTATCATTAATATTATCTACTCTAAAGCCAAAATATTCCTTTACTGTAAGACAATCTAAAAATAAACAGATATCAGGTGACTTTTCAAGATTAATTATCACATCGAATCTTTTTTTCTTAAGAAGACGAAGATTATTAGGACTATAAATCCAAAGTTTTCTTATATACTTGTTATTTTCTAACAACGGAACTGCTTCTTTATCCACAAGCCATTCGATATAATCGTTTTTTAAAAAATGCAGGATAACGGTAGTCCTTAACACATCGCCTAAACTGGTAGTTAAACTCAAGGCATTGTCTAATGTCTCTGAATAACCCAATTTAATTACTAATACCCTTCTCATAACCTGGCACCCTAAATCATCTCTCGACGCGATAGGTCTGATGCCTGCCGAAAGAGCAAGTATCCCAATAGTCTACTCATAGCCAGCAAGACGCCATTTATATTAAATATAAAATCTTTGTATTTGTTTAGAAGGTATTTTGGCCTGAGATAAAACTCTCTATAAAAAACTTTCTCCCATTTTGACGTCCTTTCCTGCAAACCTGTATCTTTGGTGTAGCTAAACAATGGCGTGCCCGGATAAGGAGTGACTTTTTCTACGATGACATAATCCAATCTTAGTTTTTTGGCTAAAGATATATCTTGTCTAAATTCCGCCTCGGTCTGGATACCGCCTACCATAAAAAAACCCACGGCTTCGATATTGTTTTCCTTTATCATTTTTAGTTTATCCCTTGTTACATCTGCTTTATAACCTTTTTTATAAAAATCAAGTATTCTCTGTGAGCCTGATTCAATGCCAAGATAAAGCCTTTTGCAACCGGCTTTCTTCATTAATGATAGCGTCTCTCTGTCTATTTTATCGATTCTGCTCAAAGCTGACCATTGGAACTTAAATCCCCTTTTCAAGATGGAATCACACAACTCTACGACTCTAGCCCTATCCAAGGTAAATGTATCATCTGTAAAACGAATAACCTCAATTTTATATTTCAAGATTGCCTCTTCAATCTCACTTAAAATATTACTTACAGAACGGAAGGCAACCTCTCTTCCATAAGTACGGATGCAATAGGTGCATTCAAAAGGGCATCCCCGACTGGCCTGGATAACGGTGAAGGGCTTCTTTAATAAAAATTCATTGTATAATCGCTGTCGAATCAAAGACCTATCCGGAAAAGGAAGAATATCTAAATCCTTAATTCTTGGCCTTTCTTCACCTAAAATTATCTTACCGTTATATCTCTTAGCTACTCCTTTAATGGGCGCTTCTGATAAATTGCCGTTCTTAATCTCGTCATAAATTTCAGAAAATGAAATCTCAGGCTCGTTCATAATGACATAATCTATCGCCGGGTTGTTTTCTAAAGTCTCTCTGGGAAATATCGATGGCAAGTATCCGATGCAGGCTGTTTTAAGTGAGGCAAAATATGACTTTATGGTTGTTATTATCCGTATATCCTCGTAAAAAGATTCCAACCCCGCCATAAAGACCAATAGATTTGGTTGATACTCTTTTATTCTTTTAATAATATTATTAAGGTTTATCCTCTCGGCAATTGCGTCTATTAAGACTGCGTCGCCCTTCTTCCATTCTTTGATGATTGAGCCAAGATACATCAGCTCTAATGGGGGAAATAAAAAATTGGGTGCGTAATATGTACAGCTATATCGGCGGATTATCCGTGTATGATAAGGTATATTAAGCAAACACGTATTCATCTATTTTTAAGCCAGAGCTGCAGGGTATTAATGAATATGCCAGGTCCGTGCTTTAAGATACTGAAGGTGCTGTAACCATTATAGCTATAATCTGATGCTATTTCTTTTATAGAAAACCCCTTCTTTTTAATTTTTGTGAATAGCTCGATATGGATATCGAATCCGCTGGATAATAGGCTGATGTTCTCTAAAACCTTTCTTTTAAAAATTACCAGACCCGAACCAAGGTCTTTTATATTAACGCCAAAGATTACGTTACATATCCAGTAGTATAATCTGCTGCTAATCTCTCTGGATAAAGGAATTTTGCTATACAGGCCGGCGTATCTTGAGGCTAAAACGACATCTGCTTTTTCTATTTCCTGAATAAGGCAAGGCAATATCTCTATGCCAAAAGGAAGGTCGATATCCAAATATACCACTAAATCACCCGAAGCATCATCAAATAGTTTTCTTAAGGTAAAACCCAATCCCCGATTAGGCAGGTGAGAAAATATCTTAACCCTCCTGTCTTGCTGGGAAATTTCTTCTAAGATATCTTTGCTCCTATCAATACTGGCATCGTCTCTAAAGAGAATTTCGTAATCATAACCTATATCTTCTAATTCTTTTTTAAGGATTTTATAGGAATTTAAGACTATCTTCTGCGCATTATATATGGGAATAACTATAGATATCTTCATTATAAGAATATAAGTTATCCGGATGCCGGAAAAAAGTCACATCCAGAATATCTATTATATCCAGGTTAATTTTTTCTTTTAAATAAGAGGCCGGATATGCCAACCCTAAAGGTGGAGAATTTTCATCTATAAAATAAAACTCTCTACTATTTTTGTAGAGAGTTTAATGAGCTTTATTTTGGAATGGAGTTTGATACTAAACGCCACCTTTTCTATGGACAGATTGAATTATCTATTGATTCCTATGCATTACATTATGAAAGCGCCGGGCATCGAGGGTCTGCATATATTCACTGATAGCAGGCTGGATTAACTCTAAGAATACGTTGACCTTACCGATAAAGGACCGCGGGACATAGACTATATCATTGGGTCTAAGGAGTATATTTTCGCTAAGCCTTGCGCTTCTTAAAATCTGGGCGACATTGACCCTCTTAGCCGCCGGCTTAGTTCCCACTTCGCCCCTGATTACCATTATGCTGTTTAAAACCGCATATTTAGTATATCCGCCGGCAGCGGCAATAACTTCGGTTATGGTAGGCGAACCGCTAAACTTATAAA
>Ga0315289_10012226_pt1 | contig 12109 bp, 10 predicted proteins | sample YL17G11_40_MG_FD_203452 | JGI IMG/M metagenome (GOLD analysis project Ga0315289, IMG submission 203452) | Sediment microbial communities from Yellowstone Lake, YNP, Wyoming, USA - YL17G11_40 | ecosystem: Environmental > Aquatic > Freshwater > Lake > Sediment | place: USA: Wyoming | collected...
GCGAATGCTTAGGCTTCGGCAAGATAGTCCGCAATATTGACAGCGAAACAGACATGCATGCGGTAGTTGTGACGAACATCTCAGACATAGGAGACTTCTTAAGAAGAGAAAGAAGGATAAGCCATTTCAGGCCCTCCGAAGTCTAGGTTTCGAAAACCTCTCTTGCCCTTTCCACGTAGATGTTGAAGTCATACTCCGAATAGAGTACAAACGCCACTTTGTCCAGCTTGTCTGTCTCTTCCAGAAACTGCTTCACAGTGATCATGGCTATCAAGCTCGCCTTTTCAATTGGATAACCATACGCGCCCGTACTTATGGAAGGAAATGCAATACTTCTCAAACCTTGAGAAACAGCTAACTTCAGAGAGTTGCGGTAAGCTTCAGCCAGAAGCTCAGGTTCGCCTTGTATGCCTTCACGCCAAACTGGCCCAACAGTGTGAATGACATATCTGGCCTTCAGGTTTTCTCCGGACGTTATGACTACCTTACCAGTTGGAAGACCATCGGGCCATTCCGCAGATCTAATGCGCTTGCACTCCTCCAGTATCTTTGGCCCGCCTCTGCGGTGGATTGCACCATCTACTCCGCCGCCTCCCATGAGTGAAGAGTTGGCCGCGTTCACAATCGCATCTGTCTCCATTTCAGTAATGTCGCCTTGAACAAGGCAGATTTTCGTCTCCCTGATGTAAAACTCTTCATTGTATGGCACAGCACTAGCCAGCTTTTTCATCTGTGATGAAGCTCTTCTGTATTTCCACCACTTCACCACTGTTTCTTGCGTTTGCGTACGCTTCAAGTCTCTTCTCATTTAGCTCAAGAAACGTGTGTCCCCACTTGAAAACAGAAAGCAGTTGAGCTGCCTCTTCTTCAAATCCCACGATGTGTAGGGCCGCGGCCAAAGCCTCTACCGTAGTGAGCTTGGTTGGCTTGCCGAAATTCACTGGGTTACCTGCGACCAGAAAAGGCAAACAGCGAGAAGTCCCCCTCACATGTCCCGAAAGAACCTCTCGAGCATGTTCCCAGCTACAGTCTAGCGCAGCTAATCCACAGTTCGTGACACGTTCTCTGTCAGCAGGCGAGAAGGCAATCTCAGAGAAAGGATTAAGCACAATTGCTGTTTTCGGCAGGAACTTCATCTGCGAAACAAGCCTAGCCAGCCCATGGCGGTGAAGCTTCAAAGCAGAGCATTTTCTCGGATCGCACTGTTTGGCCTGATAGATGGTTATTCTAACTTGGTTTGGCACCAGTTGTTCGCACCTGCGCATGGCTCATCGGATCATCCAACACTCTCGGAATCCATTCAATAAGGTCGGAAGCAACCATATGGTAGCCTTTCTCTGCGAACACGAAGTCTCCAGCCGCGCCATTAACAAACGCTCCAGCTACAGCCGCCTCAAATGCGTCAATTTTCTGAGCTAGGAAAGCTCCGACGATGCCTGATAGCACGTCGCCAGTTCCGCCCACGGTCATTCCTGGATTGCCTGTGAAGTTGAGCTTGACGCGTTTGCCATCAGAGACGATGTCGGTCGCTCCTTTCAGAAGAATCACCGCTCCCAGTTCAGCTGCGGTCTTCCACACATGGTCTATTCTTCCAGTCAAGTCTTCAGGCAACTTCTTGCCCGTCAGTATTGCATATTCGCCTGCATGAGGCGTCAACACCAAAGGAATCTTGAGCTTCCTCTTGAACCCTGCAAAGGCCTTCAAGCCATCCGCATCCAAGAGCAACGGCTTCCCAGACTCTTCAACAGCATCAACCAGAACCTTGACAGCCCTGCCAGTTTCAGCGTGCAAGCCTAATCCAGGCCCTACCACGACAGCATCAACCTTCTGAAGGTACTGTTTCAGCTCAGGCAGGTTCTTTGCATTCAGGTGTTCTCCTTCAAGCTTTATAGTGATCAAATCTGGCGACATGGAAGATATCGCATGGGCAGTTTTTGCTGGTGCAGCAACATGAACCAAGTCTGTGCCTGTCCGCATTGCGCCGAGCGCCACCAGTGTCGGGGCTCCAGAAAAGGTTTCACTTCCGCCAACAACCAGCAAGCGTCCGAAGTCCCCTTTGTGAGATTCTGAAGGACGGGGCTTTGTGATCATAGAAACGTCGCCTGAACCAGCGAAATTCTCGAAATCGTTGGGCAACCCAATGCTTCTGGCGATCAGCTCGCCGACATATTTCTTGGCTTTCTTTAGTCCTCGCTTGGTCTTGTGAAAGGTTATCGTCAAGTCCGCTTTCACTGCGTCACCCAAGACTTCCCCGTTGTCTGCGTCTATGCCCGTGGGGACATCTACCGCAACTCGCAAGGCTTTCATCGCGTTGATCTTCTTGACAAGCTGAAGGATGGGCGGTCTCAGTTTTCCCTTTGTGCCTGTTCCAAGCAAAGCATCAATCACTATGTCTGCAGTTGTTTCTGGAACGAGGGCGCTATCATAAACCTCATGAATAGGAATTGTACCTCTCAGAAACTGGAGTGCGTTCCAGTTTTCCTGCGCAGCCTTATCCGTCATCTCTTTTGCTCGTCCTGCTAGGATGATTGAGACTTTGAAACCCATTGCTGATAGGTGTCTGGCTACGACGAATCCGTCGCCGCCGTTTCCGCCCAGACCGCAGAAGACTGCCACTGACTTGTTCGGTTTGAATCTTGAAGCGATCTCCAATGCTACTGCGTGGCCTGCGTTTTCCATCAGCAAAAGCCTAGGAATCCCGAAGTATTCAGCGTTCAGCTCAAGAGCACGCATTTCCCGACTCGTGATAGAACCTTCTGCACTAACGTTCGCTCGCATACTCAAGACCCTAGTAGCTTAGTGTTCGGAAACAGAAGATAAACATTAACCCATGTTTAAACCCAAATATAGGGGTCTACAGCGTTTGCACGCACATATCTTCCAAGAACATAGCAAAATATTTTAATCCACAGAACTAAACAATACAATCGGAGATTCAAGATGCCGACAGCATTCGTGTTGATAAACACCGAAATAGGTTCAGAGGCAGACGTACTGAAAGACTTGAAAAAAGTTGAAGGAGTAGACGAAGCGTTTGCCGTTTACGGAGTCTACGACATAATCGCCAGAGTCAAAGCAGACACCATGGACAAACTCAAGGAAACCGTAACATGGCGCGTCCGAAGACTTGACAAGGTCAGATCAACGCTCACAATGATCGTGGTCGAGGAAACCAAATAGCAAAACTCCCTCTTTTTTTAGTTTGGCAATTCTTTATAAAATCGCAGTCCTGTCTCTAGTTTCTCGGGGAACGAGCTGCTTCAGAATGATCAAAAAGACAACGCACATCGGACTGGACGATACCGATTCGACAAGAAGAGGCTGCACAACCTACGTTGCCGCTCTGCTCGTTGAAAAACTCGAAGAACTGGGCGCGGAATTCATAGACTATCCAAGCCTGATCAGACTTAATCCGAACGTGCCTTGGAAAACAAGAGGCAACGGAGCACTGTGCCTCAGAGTACGCTACCGTGCTAGTTTGGAAAGCGGCATCGAGGAAGCCGTCATCAGCGCAGTTGAACGACATGCTGATATGGAGTTCGAGGGTACGGATCCAGGCATAGTCTTCTTCAAGAGAAGCCAAATTCCCAAACAAATCCGAAACTTCTCTAAGGATGCTATCACCAGTGTCGTGAGCCTCAAAGATGCAGTGCATCTCTTGGCGAGGTTCAAGGCCGAGGCTGTTGGTTTCAAGAATGATAGGGGGATAATTGGCGCTTTGGCTGCGGTCGGTGAGATCCTTCAAGGGGATCATACCTATGAGATCCTTGCTTATCGTGTTCCGCAGAACTGTGGTCTGAAAAGGAAGGTTGATGAAGCCTCGATTTTCAGGATGGATGAGGCAACAGCACCATACACGTTCAACAATATCGACGCTGACAAGCGCAGAGTGATCATTACTCCGCGGGGGCCTGATCCGATTCTTTTCGGCATTAGAGGAGAGTCTCCTGAGGTGGTGAAGAGGGCGTTTGGAATGGTTAAGCCTCTTGAGCCTGTGGAGAGGTGGGTTATATTTCGTTCGAATCAGGGAACTGACGCTCATCTGAAACGTGTCATGAAGCTAGGCCAAATAATGCCTTACAGTCCCGTGGTCGTTAGGGGCGTCGTGTCGTCAAATCCCCGGATAGTTCCCAGAAGGCACGTTATTTTTTCGATATCAGATGATAGTGCGCAGGTTGACTGTGCCGCGTATGAACCGACAGGTGTTCTTCGTCAAGCTGCAAGAGAACTGATCGTGGGTGATCATGTAGAAGTCTGTGGCGGCGTTCGCCCTGCTTCCTCGAATCGACCGTTGACGATAAATCTTGAGAAGATCCGCGTTCTGAGGCTTGCGCCCAAGAATATCTATCATAATCCACTCTGTTCCAAGTGCGGCAAGCGTTTGAAGTCTATGGGCAAAAATCAGGGTTTTAGATGCGAAAAATGCGGTTCAAAATATCAAAACCTCGAAAAGATGGTCATACCAGTAGAGCGTAACATAAGGCGTGGTCTTTACATAACGGCTACGAGATCTCAGAGGCATCTGACCAAGCCTTTCAGCCGATATGGACTAGAGAAGCGTCGCGGCACCATCAAAGAGTTGATTGATGGCTGGCACTTTCCTTAAGGTTCTTTTTCGTTTACCTTGAATATCTGGCAAAGCATTTCATAGAGTTCGTCGCCTCCCTCAACCTTTGAGAACAGGTCTTTTTCTGCCTTGAGCAGGCGTCCCATTGTCTGGTACGTTTGTCGCCATTCCAGTTCTCTCCACATCATGCGGTAGTTTTTCAGTTCTACCCATGCTCGGAAGACGAGGACGGCGAACATTGCTAAGGTGAGCAGAAGGTTCAGTAAGTATAGGTCAAGCACTTGGTCCATGTTCTTCACCTCCGCTTTCGCATTAGGTCTGGCATACACTCTTGTAGGAAAACGCATTTAAGCCAAACTCATGATACCATAGGGGAGGAGGTTGCTTCGATGAGTGAAATCTTGCCGTCATTGGGTTTTCAGTTGGGAGCGGGTGCGATAGGAGGTTTCATTGTTGGATATGCTGTCAAGAAAATCAGCAAACTCGTGGCAATTCTGGTCGGCTTGTTCATAGCTCTGCTTATCTATCTTGGCACAAGCGGGGTGATCAGCATAAACTACGGGGCACTCTGGAACATGATAGAAGGATCGCTTCAGTATGCCAAGTCAGGGGCTTCCTGGTTCATCAGCATAATCTCTCTGTTGCCGTTTGCTGGAAGCTTCATAGCAGGCCTTTTGCTCGGCTTCAAGTTTGGCTAGCGAAATGGTTTAAATTTGTGCATCTCGTTTATCCTTTGAAAACCTAGATGCCACGCCGTACTATGATTGGAGAGTCTGTTGTTTGGAAAGATTTCCAGCAGAAGAGTACAATCTTCCGTTCTTCAAGGAAGCGGGTTTCGTCAGAAAGCTTTGTCCAAAGTGTGGCAAGTACTATTGGACGCAGAATCCCGATCAGGAAACGTGCAGGGAAGCCACTTCGGAAGGATGCGCCACCTACACTTTCATAAACAATCCGCCGACCAGCAGAAGATACAGCCTGAATGAAATGCGCGAGTCTTTTCTGTCCTATTTTGAAAAGCATGGACACGCGCGAATCAAGCCTTATCCTGTCGTGGCGCGATGGCGAGACGACATCTACCTGACGCATGCGAGCATCATTGACTTCCAGCCTTACGTGACTGAGGGAATTGCGCCGCCGCCTGCGAATCCGCTTGTGATTTCTCAGCCCTGCATACGCTTGGTAGACATAGACAACACGGGACCGACTTTTGGCAGGCATTTGACTATCTTCGAGATGGGCGGGGCCCACGCGTTTAACTATCCTGACAAGGAACTTTACTGGAAAGACCAGACCGTTAGGTATCATCATGATTGGGTTACGAAGAATTTGGGCGTGAAGTCTGAGGAGATCACGTACAAGGAGGAGGTTTGGTCTGGAGGTGGAAACGCTGGTCCATGCGTCGAATCTATCATCAGGGGTTTAGAGGTTGCGACGCTGGTTTTCATGCAGTACAAGGTCGTAGGCAACGAATTCATCAAGTTGCCAATAAGAACGGTTGATACGGGCTATGGAATAGACCGTTACGCGTGGCTTTCTCAAGGTGTTCCGAGCGGTTTTCATGCGATTTATGGCGAGATGCTTGACAGGATTTTCAAGATGGCTGGAATAACCAAAATCGACAAGAAACTGCTGACGAAAGTTGCTCAAGCCTCGGGTCTGGTGAGCTTGGACAAGACTGCGAGCAGGCTGAAAACGAGAAAGAAGGAAGCTGAATTCGTCGGCTTGAGCGTGAACGAGCTGGACAAGTTTCTGGTGCCAATCGAAAGCGCCTTTGCGGTTGCGGATCACACAAAGTGTCTGAGCTTCATACTTTCCGAGGGTGTCGTTCCCTCGAATATTCAGGAAGGATACTTGGCGAGGCTTCTGTTCCGCAGAATCTACAGGCTTTTGAGAATGCTGGGCATTCCAGACAAGCTGTATGATATTGTAGACATGCAGATCGACTACTGGTCCAAAGACTTTCCTCATCTCAAGGAAATGCGAAACGAAATCACGGAGATGCTTCACGTTGAGGAAGGGAAGTTTGAAGACACGATCAAGCGCGGCGAGGGAATGGTGAAGCGCATTTCCGACGAGCTGAAGAAAGAGAAGAAGAAGGAAATTCCAGTCGGAACGCTCACTGAGCTGTATGATTCACATGGATTGCCCCCTGAAATCGTCAGGCAGGCTGCTGAAACTGAGGGCTTGAAGGTCGAGATTCCTGACAACTTCTACACGTTGATTGCGGAGCGGCACATGCAGGCTGAGAAGCCTGTTGAAGAGGAAGCCAAGCAGCAAGAGGATTGGCTGAAGAACGCGGTGTCGGGTGTTCCAGAAACCAAGATGCTCTACTATCAGGATCAGTACATGAAAGAATTCGAAGCGAAAACTCTCAAAGTCATAGATAGCGAGTATGTTGTTCTTGATCAGACGTGCTTCTTCCCAGAAGGCGGGGGACAGCCTGCGGACGCTGGCCATCTGGCTTTTGGCAGTAGCAAGGTTGATGTTGTTGACGTTCAGAAGATCGGCAAGGTCATAATTCACAAGGTCAAAGGTTCAGCCGTCCCCAAGGAAGGGGGCAGGGTCAAAGGCTTCATTGACTGGGACAAGCGGTACAGTCTAATGAAGAATCACACTGCAACTCATGTGATCGGCGGTGCTGCAAAACGTGTTTTGGGTCAGCATGTTTGGCAGTTCGGCACCCAGAAGGGCGTTGAAAGCTCTAGGCTTGACATTTCACACTATCGCAGGTTGTCGCTTGAGGAAATCCAGAAAATCGAGACTCTTGCGAACGAGGCTGTTTTGAGAAGTATTCCCGTTGAGACGGCTTGGCTGCCGCGCAACGAGGCAGAAAGTAAGTACGGCTTTAGGCTTTATCAGGGCGGCGCGGTTCCAGGCAAGGAAATCCGCGTTGTGAGAGCTGGCGACTGGGACGTTGAAGCATGTGCTGGCACGCATTTGCGGAATACGGGCGAGCTTGGCTTCATCAAGGTCATCCATTCGGAACGGGTTCAGGACGGAGTGGAACGACTGACATACTCTGTTGGGTTGCCTGCTCTCAGGGCGGTTCAGGCGAACGAGCGCCTATTGTGGAAAGTGTCGGAGACGCTGAACGCGCCAATCGAGAAGTCGGACAAGACGGCTGAAAAAGTCGTGAAAGAACTGAAGGAAGCAAACACGGAAAGACGCAAGCTGATCAAAGAGCTGGCCGAAAAAGAGAGCACAGGTATGACAGGCAAGTCAGCTGAAGAGTTCGAGGAGATCAACGGCGTCAAACTGGTCAAGCGCGATTTCAAGGAAGAGATTGACGTTAACCGCATGGTTCAGACGGCAAACGAGATCATCAAGAGAGACGAGTCTACGGTTGCGTTGTTCTATGGTTCGGATGGGAAGAACGCTAGGATCATGGTTATGGCTGGAAAAAAAGCTGTCGAGAAGGGAGCGAACGCCGGGGAGATAGTTAGAGAAGCAGCGGCAATCGTGGACGGCGGAGGCGGAGGAAAACCCAACTTCGCACAAGGGGGCGGAACACAAACGTCAAGGCTTCAGGAAGCGATCAAGAAAGCTGAAGAGAACCTCAAAAAGCAATTGAATATCAGAGTATAGATTCTCCATTCTTTCAAACCTTCGTTCGTCTGCGACTTTATGGAGTTACATTGTTACATGGCAGGTGATTTTCTTATCAAATATGTTAAGCGAGTTAATGGGTCTATTTGCGGAACTCTTATCAAAATGGTTTCTCGCTGGCCTGATCGCATGGCCAAGTCTTGCTTACGTTTCATTGACGGGTGGTTTGGCCGGTTTGGATAAAACTTTACCCCAACCAACCAACCTGAACGACGGACCACGACGACGAACGACGACCACGAACGACGACGACCACGACGGACTACGGCTAGTGGAGGAATGGACAGCCATATTCTACCAACGGACGGCTAAAAAACTGTATACCTGATTCAGGATACATCTATGATATTAATGGAATAGGAAGGACACATCAGAATCTACTATAGATAGACGTTATTGAAATCGAGTAAACAGTGCATATCATAGAAAAGCCAACAGTACGAGGGGGTCAGAAATGCACAAAAACTCACCCCTCACAATGAACCTAAGATTAATACTACGAGGGGTAAAAAAAGACTAGAAAAGTTACCCATCAACGATGCGCGCGCTCTCTTGTTTAGTCGCTTTATAAGGAAGTGTGTAGTATAGGGCAGTAGCGTTCTGTTGTTGAAGGGGAAAAGGAAAACAGCAGCGTTACACGTTACAGTCAATGCTGAAAGGAGTGATCGAAAATGGCGGAAAAACCGGGAATTGTTTTCATTGGAAGTAAACCTGCAATGAGCTATGTTCTAGCGATCATCACAAGCCTATCAGCGAGCAATGCTAAAGAAATAACCTTGAAAGCACGAGGACAAGCAATCGCAACAGCTGTTGACGCAGCTGAAATAACCAGCAATCGCTTCCTAAAAGACCTAAAAGTAAGCAGAGTCGCTATCGGAACAGAGGAGATGCCGGCAAGAGAAGGCGAAAACAGATCACGGATGGTTTCAACAATAGAAATAACCCTTACAAAAGAGTAGGAAAACCTTGCGAAACACACGCGCAATTATAGTGAGGGACTATTAAGAAACGGGCAACGATGAGAAACAATGAAGCTTGCTGTCTTGGTCTACGAGTATCCCCCAAAGATCGTCGGTGGCTTGGGAACCTACTCGGCTGAAATAACTCGCCAGTTTGTTCTCATGGACAATGACGTTACAGTTTTCACCATGAATGATGATGCAAGTAGCCTACCGACGCGTGAGATTTGGCGAGGTATCGAAATCCACCGGCCGTTGCACGTTGACATTTCTGACTCGTTGCCCGATGTAGTTGCAGAAGACATAAAGAAATGGGGTAGTGGGATGCAATGGTTCTCAAAAATCCTCGTGTACAATTATCTGAGCGCTGCAAAACTCGTTAATGAGTTGATAAGAAAAGAAGGCATCAAGTTCGACCTTATCGTTGCTCATGACTGGCTTTCAGCTATAGGGGGAATGACTGTTAAGAAAGAGGCAGGATTGCCTTTTGCGTTCCACGTTCACTCAACAGAGAAAGGAAGAACACTTGGAAAAGGCTCGGTTACGGTGAGCAACATTGAACTCCACGCCGCTAAGGCGGCTGACCTTATCGTGACCGTTTCTTATGCAATGAAAGATGAGCTGGTGGGCCTCGGATTTCCGAAAGAGAAAATCCAAGTTGCCTATAACGGGGTCGACCCAAAGAAATACGATCCGGGAACAGTGACTCCTGAACAGATCAAGAAAGTCAGAGCCATGTATGATATCGGAGACGATGACTACATGATTCTTTTCATAGGCAGACTCGTTGGCGTCAAAGGCGTTGACAAGCTTATCTTGGCGCTGCCCCACGTTCTGCAGAAAAATCCAAAAGCAAAGCTCGTAATTGTGGGTCTAGGCGACTTGCAGGAATACCTGATGAACCTGGTCAAAGCCGCGAAAATGAGCGATTTCGTGAAGTTCCGTTTCGAGTTCATCCCAGAAGAGGAACGTATCCTTCACTACGCTGCGTGTGATGTCGCAGTTTTCCCAAGCTTCTATGAACCCTTCGGAATAGTGGTTCTGGAGGCAATGAGTATGGGCCGACCAGTTGTCATCGGTGCAGCTGGCACCAGCGGTATGCGGGAGATAGTCGTGTATTCCGGCGAAGAACAGTGCGGTTATCACATAGATCCAAGCAACCCATCAGACATAGCTTGGGGCATAAACAGCGTCCTGGAAAACGATGAGAAAAGAAAGTGGCTGGGCAAAAACGGCAGACGCAGAGTCCTAAAAGAGTTCACATGGGACAAGATAGCTGAAAAAACACTGGGGCTTTATGAACAGATCATCAAACGCTAAGCTTGGCGCGCGGTAGTCCGACGTCTAGCCCAGAGTTTTTTCGGTGAATTCGTGACAGTCGATTCTATCAGTTTAAGAAAAAGAGTTGCGAGAGAAGCGGCCAATCTGCTTCATTATGGAGTTGAGAAGGAGTACAAACAAGCCAATTTGAAGGTTGCAGAAACATTTAGGCTTCATTTTATGCCAACAAACCTTGAAGTCATCTATCGTTCGGGTGACTCTTGCTTCAACATGGAACCTTTCTTGGGTCTTAGGATCTTAGCGCGCGCTATTCGTATCTAGTCAGGTACAACGGTTCGCTTGCATCTCTCTTCCTTTGTTTCCTAGAAAGACTTCGGAACTCCACAGTTTTCTTATACTCGTTTTCCAATTCGTTGCATCCCATTTCTAAGTCATTTGCAATCAGAATATTTGATTTCAGAAGCCTAGATCAGTATTCTAAAACCGCATGTCTTGCGCGCGCGCAGTTTTCCGCATTTGATGCAACTTTGTCCCGAGCGCGAGCAACTCCTTTTTTCACTCTAATGAGAGGAGTGTTTTCTCTTGAAGACTATTGCCGCAAGTATAGTTGCTGCCATGAACAGTGGAAGAACAAACAGCGATGAGAGTTCTGGAACTATTGGATAATTGTCTCGATTAGCGCGCGCGGGGGCATGAGCAATCCACAGCAAGCTTTAAGTCATTGTGCTGAGAATCGCTATTACGTAATTGTTTAAAGTGGAAGTGAGAAATTGCTAAAGCGAAAATTAATCGCGGACTTGAAGGTTCTCATGGTTTTGATCAGTTTCTTAGCCAGCATTTCAGTGTTAACCCTTTCTAGTTCATCGAAAACGGTCTTTCTGGGTGTAGTCTACGCCTCACCTCTGATCCCACTTGAGGGAGCGATTGTCACGGCTTCTGGCCCTGAGGGTCACGGATCCGCTTGGACTGATTCTTCGGGGCAGTATAGTATTACCAAAGGTCTGATGACTGGCAACTACACCGTAACAGCCTCTGCCGAGGGTTATTTGGACGCGAAGATCGAGGACGTTGCAGTCACTGAGGGGCTTGAAACGTCAAACGTCGATTTCCTGCTGGACATTTCTGGGGGCATTTCTGGAGAAATCACTGAAGTCGGTACGGGCTCACCATTGCAGAGTGTTTTAGTTACGGCAGAAAGCTCTGTGGGCGGCGGAATATACGAATCAGCATTCACTGACGTCAACGGAGACTATCTTATAAACACGAATCTTGTGACTGGAACTTACAACATTACCGCTTCTTATGCAACGGGGCACATCACGAAAGACATTAGTGGAATCGCAGTTACGGCTGGAATAGAGACCAAGAACGTCGATTTGGATCTTGAAAAGTCGGGGATAATCTCTGGAACAGTAACTGACTCGGTCTCCAGTGCACCTTTGCCGGACATTTCTATCGCAGTGTCGGATGCCGGAGGAGCGTTCGGCGGTTTTGCGTTCACAAACTCGAGCGGAGGATACCGCGTGGACACGAATCTCGCAACAGGAACCTACAATGTCAGCGCTCTGTTTCCAGAGGGTTACATATCCAAAGAGGTCTCTGGAATTGCGGTGACCGCTGGTTCTGAGACTACGGCTGATTTGGCTCTTGATTCATCTGGAATTATCTCGGGTAGAGTGACCGCGACATCGAGCGG
>Ga0315289_10012228_pt1 | contig 12109 bp, 20 predicted proteins | sample YL17G11_40_MG_FD_203452 | JGI IMG/M metagenome (GOLD analysis project Ga0315289, IMG submission 203452) | Sediment microbial communities from Yellowstone Lake, YNP, Wyoming, USA - YL17G11_40 | ecosystem: Environmental > Aquatic > Freshwater > Lake > Sediment | place: USA: Wyoming | collected...
TGATTCCAAGACACCAACAGCCGAGTTGAACTTATGATACTTTGGGGCACCCACGAGACTTAGGACACCAATCAAAACCCTACAAATCGTGTAGTTTAATCTACCATCAGCGGTTGTAAGATCGTTTTCGTCTGTCATCAAACGAATAATACTGACCAACTGATTGATTGTCGCATCCAACTGCTGACGCTCATCCTTTGGAATGTACGGCATGCTTCCTCCTACTTTCTACTTACTTCACAAAGTTTTATAATCTCTAATCCACGTTTGAACATTGGATCTGCAATATCCTTGAGATCTTGCCTTCCTTCAATATACTTTTTTAGGGCATCCTGGGAAGAAACTGATTCATTGATTTCTTGATTTCGACTTGTATGCTCCCTTATAATCTCATAAGGAAAAAGTCCATAGTTGAACTTTGCCTTGTCCATGATTTCAAGGATTGCTGTTTTATTGATTCGGCACAAGTCGGTTTCTCGGATCTTGTAATCAACTTTGATAATACTACCTGGTAGTCGATTCAAATCTATATTATCAATAATCCTTTGTGTGAGGTCGCCCTGTCCATCCGTTAGATCTACATATACTCTGTAAAGATCCGCAACCGATAGCTTGACAAACTTACAAGCACTTGTATCGGTATCATACACAATGAACCCAACAGGCCTATCAGCTTGACTAAAATCAATCCGTTCGATCGGTCCTGTATAAACACACAACGGGTCTTGACAAATCACTTGATGTTCATGGATATGTCCTAAAACTGCAAAATCGAACCCTTTCAAAAATGATTGTGAGATTACGACTTCACTAATCAGCTCTGGATCGACATAACCAGCTGGCATATGGCAACCCTCTATTGTTTGGTGCCCTACAAACATTAGCTTACCATCACCAGGAGATTGTTTGAGTTCTTGCAGTAGTTCTCCTACTACCTTCCCATAGTATTCGGTAGCCTCTTCGTTTGTCTTCATTCCCAACTTCTGCCGATAGCTATACGGCATCAAGGCGATCTTCACACCAGGAAAATCAGTAAAAGTACCAGGCTTATCACAGACACTTATATATTCCTCATTTACCAGGGCTGCCAATACGCCCGCAGTATGGGAAGAACCTTCGCTGACCACTATATCGTGGTTGCCTGTTAGAAGTAAAGTATGAACATGTTTGTCTTGTAAAAGGCGAAGTCTCTTGGCAAACTCCTCCTGTTGTGTGTTAGTGGGATGTCTGCTCTTGTAAAGGTCCCCACAAATCAAAAATAGACCCACATTATTGCTCGGCTCCAATACATACTTGATTACCTCATCAAAACTTCTCAAGAAGTCTTCCAGTCGAGTATGAAGACCAGTCTCTGGATTGATCTTGCCCAGATGTTCGCTGTGCCCAAAATGGAGATCGGCAACGCATACTATTCGCAAGGCTTCTCCTTTTCCCACGCCCCAGGTGGCATTGGCTCTATTGTTATCAAATCTTCTATCCTGGGATAGCGCGGACGAAGCATAGTAGCCGCTATCAACATTCCAAGCTTTTCACTCCTTACCCTTGCCTGTACCTTTTTGCAAGGACAGGGAGTTTTCATAGCATGATACATCTTATGCATGTTTTTACGACAACACAGATCGTAATAACTTACATTTAATCCCTTCGCTATTTCTTCAGCTATTTTCTTTGGATCAAAATCCGTCATACTCGGCCTCCCAATAACAGCCGACTCCAAAGCTTTTGAACTCCATTTGCACTTCGTCGCCGATCTTCAGATCTTCGTTGGTTCGTGCGAATACTTCTTCATTTGAGTTATGGGGTTGTATTACAATACCATACTCATTGAATCCAACCACCCTACCAAACACCCAGTCTCCCACCTTCACATTCATATCACCACTCCATACTATTCAAATCTCGAAGCATTTTGTCCCAGTACAATAACCTAGCACAAGCATCACAAACCACCAGACCTTTGATAGCTACCTCGTCTTTATAAATAACCCCACGAAAAATGTGGTTTGTGCAAACACCGCAATCTCCTGTAAAATCTAAAATAACCATCACCACTCCAGCCTGTTTAGAAACTCAAGCGTTCTGTCCCAATAAAATAGATCGAGACAAGTATAGCATACTTTCATATCCCTAAGTCTCTCCTCGCCCTGATATATGGATTCGTTCTCGATATGCCTCATACAAACATCACAGCTTCCTGTATAACCTAAAATCCACATCACCACTCCAATCTCTCGAGCAGGAGGTATTCCTCGCAGCAACACAAACAGGCAGCACTGATATGCCTCCATACCCAAAACTTTGTAGTCGTACGCCCACAAAAAGGACACTTTTCTATTTTCATCACAACGGAGCCTTTCCTATGCGAATCGAGAAGCCACTTGCCGCTTTGTGGCCCCCTCCTCCATACTGCTTTGCCACCTCCGAAACATCGACCCCATCAGCGGCGGAACGGAGGGAATACTTCCGCTTACCCTTCTGGTCGTACCAGACCGCTCCAAATGGATGTCCCTGTGCCAATCTGTTTCCCAACTCTGATTGTAAAACAGGGGAGTTGATTGATAATACCTTGTGCCCAGCGATATCTACTTCCTCTGCCTCTTTTGCAAGAAAATCAACCAGTTGAGTTTGATAACGTAAAATAGCTGTTCCTTCCAAAATCAACTCTTCGATCTTTTTGTTCTCTAACTGGTCCCACACAGCGAAATCTCGTGGATAACTCGACAAGGCCGCATTTATTTCTTTGGAATGTGGGAGTTCAAATCTCCAGAGATCTCTATCCTCTATATAGCGAACCATATCAGGAATGTCAGGGTTTTTGACGGCCCAAGGGGAGCACACCAACAGGTCCCAAACCAATCTGGCACCTGATCGTTTCATGTCGAATACACAATATGGCAAACTACACAACTCTTCCCACGCTGTCTTGTGGTGATCGAATACCCTCAAAGATTGTGCATTCTTCTTGATTTCTTCCATTACATCTCGCTTGTAAGAGAAATCGACAATAATCACATTGCGACCAGAAACATCGGGAGGGGGTCCTTGGTAGGAAACCGCTACGAACTCGGCATCTGGATAAACCTTGCAAACTACCCAAGCTGCACAAAACCCGTCCATACATTGCGCGTGATAGAGGACCAAATACTTACTCATTACTTCTTCTCCACAAAACCTGTTCCATTACATTCCAGACAGATTCGTTCCCGCTGCTTGGCAGGTTTGTAGTCTCCATGATCAGGGCGACCCTCACCACTTCCACCACATCTCGGGCAGTCAATAAACTTATTGATATCCAACGGAACCCATCTCTGGCTCTCATTGAGGATCTCTACCCTTATGTTCTTTGGGTTCATTTGTTCTTCCACATACTTTTCCGTTGTTTTCTTATTGTCAATCTCCCACACTCTTTTGCACACCCATATTCTGAACTTCGGCTTCTCTGCCAACCGGTGCAGTGCATTCTTTAGGTTCTGCTTTCTATCCCGCTCCTCTTGTCCAGTTGCCATAGCGCCAGATTCAGGATGCCTAATCCTACACGCATTCTGTGTCTTGTTCTTATTTTGACCACCTGGACCTTTGGGACTAAACCACGAGATTTCAAGATCCTTTTTACCAACACTAAACAGAACCTCTTTTTTACCTTTATTCTCCATTTACCACCTCATTTTATCTAATCTCATATGGAAAGCTATAATATAATCTTCTTCGTCGTTGAGATACCACACACAACAACAATCTTCACACATATATGTAAATCGATTGCCTTCTGGAAGTCCAACCTCTGGATCGTTGATACCCCTTCCACAACACCACGGACAAGTTGTAATGTCTATTATCAGAGAATCCACCATGCTCACGTTTTTATCTTGGGGCATATCCGCATCCAAGTTGTTCTATTTGCCCTATCCTTGATTTGGACATTATCAAGTAAAAGGATATCTCTGATAGCATCAGCTCGTACCCAATCCTTATGTTTTCGAGCCTCATCACGCTCATTTATCAATACTTGTATCTCTTCGTCGGTCATACAACTTTCCTACCAATCTACCTCATTTAATAATAAATAATCTCGATAATCCTTTAGGAGCATATTGGCCAGACGCCCCTCCTTACGATCCAACCATAACAAACCTGAATATCGTTTTTGTCTTATCAAAGTTTCTCTAAGTTCCTCCATCATACTATTCTCCTAAAATATCGTATCGTAGGTTCCAAACCATCTACCAACTTCTTCGTGGGAGACCATTTTAGAAGTTTTTGTGCTAATGTTATATCAGGCTTACGCTGCTTTGGATCATCTTGCGGTAAATCCTTGTATGTAATAGTTGATTTAGATTGTGTAAGTTGGATAACCAACTCTGCCAGTTCTTTTATTGAGAACTCTTCTGGGTTGCCAAGGTTGACGGGACTGGTATAATCACTTTCCATCAGTTTTACTAATCCCTCAAGAAGATCATCAACATAGCAGAACGAACGAGTTTGAGACCCATCACCATAAATCGTTATTGGCTGATTTTGAAGAGCCTGTACAATGAAGTTAGAAACCACCCTGCCATCTTGTGAGTTCAAACGAGGACCATAGACATTGAATAATCTTGCAATACGAATATCAACATTATTCTGGCGATGATAGTCCATAAACAATGTTTCCGCTACACGCTTGCCCTCGTCATAACAGTTGCCGCAAAAGGCAGCCTTACCATTTCTTCTGACAAAAAGAATGTGGCTTGGTATTGTTATACAATACACTTTTCCATCATAGGGCACCTTTTTTGGTATAGAATAGGCACTTTTATTATAATGTTTTATTCTACCCGGCACATTATAAACATGTATATCATACAACTCTCTTCCTGGAGAATGACGCCGTACATTACCTACATATCCTATTTTCAATAATAGTTCTTGGAAATCTCCTGCCAGTCTATACGAGGAAGTAGAATATAGTTCAACTCGTCGCTGACCTCTCTTTTCCGTATAAATAGTCCCATCACCTAACATCAAGGCATCATAAAGGATTTTTAACTGCCTTGAAGAACATTCTAAAACATCGCGAGGAATATATTTAACACGAGATTTGCCTAATGGTTTTAGATGGTGAAATAGCTGCTTACTACTAACTATGAATCCAACATTTCTATTCAGGCAATAACCAAAGGGTAATCGCTCCAGGCACTTCCTAATCTTTGCCCATTTTTCAGGATTTACCTCCTTATATTGAGATATTTGAATAGTGTAATCACCTCGCTTTGTATGATAACAACATCCCTCTGATAGGTAGTATCCCAAAAACTCGAGCCAATCGTCCATTAGGATTTTTTCTACGAATGCCTTTTTGGCATTTCTCATTACCTTGTAATCTTTTTGGAAACGATACCACTCTTGGTCTGAAGCAATATTTTGGGCAGCTCGTAGCATCCAAGCACGACACCATCCTCCTGGTATCATACCAGATGCTTCAACAAACTGAAATGTACCCGACTGTTTTCGAGCCTCATTTACACTCTGCACTAACATCTTATGATTTGGTGTTATCAAGAAATCACATCGTTTGTTTTCAAAAGCAACCATTTCACCAACATAGTTCTCTTCAATGAGATTTGTGGGAAACTCGTATACGATTTCCTGTTTGTCATTGATCGTTAATACTTCATCTGTGAGACAAATATCTTTTATTAGTTTCCACCCGCTACGAGTAAGGGCCTCCGTATCAGCAGAATAACAGGCTCGTGGTCCCAGTGTATTGACATGCCCCACATAACTTTCTGGTTGTGGATGCACATCAGGATCTCCATATACCTCACTCGTTGAAGCTTGTAAGATACGGGCACCTGTCCGCTTTGCCAAACCCAACATATTGACTACCCCAATCGTCGAGGTTTTGATCGTTTTGATTGCATTAAACTGGTAATGAACAGGAGAAGCAGGACAGGCAAGATTATAGATTTGATCAACTTCAAGATACAAAGGCTGGACAATATCATGTCTTATTACCTCAAATCGAGGATGCCCTAAAAGGTGTTGTATGTTATATTTATTGCCAGTAAAGAAGTTATCTACACAGATTACCTGATCTCCTCGTGCAATCAGCTTATCACATAGATGACTTCCTAAAAACCCCGCACCACCCGTGATTAGTATATTCATTCTTTCACCACTTCATTTGATTAAGTAGATATATTATCGTTCCGCACTCCTCACAACGAATCGTGGGAGGAGAGGTAAAGTAAGAATGCTCGAAGTGCTTTCCACAATCCTCACAATCGCCACTACAAACAGAAGCAGAGATAGGCTCATAATAAACAGGCTCATAATAAACAGGATCATAGTTCATAATCTCACTCCACAATAAACATCACCCTCTTGAATGTATCCCCTTCGAGCTGTCCCCGCAGACAATCCAGTACCTGCTTCTTGCTGATACCTTTGGCAACCAGAAGAGATAGCCAACTTGTCTTGTAAAGACTCCTATCCTTCCAAATGTCATCCTCCTCGTTGAGCGCGTATCTTATTCTTTTTACCTTTTCATCACTATCTGGATTATCCCAATCCCAGGTTTCATACTGCTCGATCCACCAGGCTCGGATACAATCACTTTTGGTTCGAACGAGAAAGTCTGCATTCTTTTCATACCTGTATAACGACACCCAAACCTTACGCTTTTTCGTACCCATTTTACCATTCCATTAAATCTAATACCACTTCAATGTCCATACATTCTTCGCACACTCTTACCTCTTCATTCCATTTTGGTTTTCCATCCGCAAAGCGCTCATATGCCCAATAGCGGAAAATAAGACCACTTAAACTTGAGATGTCCTCTTTTATCTTTTGGCAATGAACGCACCTCCAAGTCTCAGAAGCTTTCTTCTTTTTCATTTACCACTCTTGATACTTCTCAGTTTATCAGCCTTTTCCTTGATAAACTCTATCGCCTCTTCAAACTTTTCCTCTTCCGTTAGAGTGTCTAACTGCTCAAAAATCTCATCTACTTTTTTATACGCCTCTTCATACTTCGGATGATTTTTTAGAGATATCAACCAGTCTCTATATTGAACACCCAGTTTATAATCAAGTAGATATACCTTCTTTCGCATACGCTGTTTTTCCAAAGCCTCTTTGTACTCTGGATCTACTGCGATTGTATCGCTCCCAATCCCTTTGATAATCTCGTTTGCCACAGCCAATGATTTGGTATGACTATGTGTCATTGATTGAATAAAACGAAAGCAGTCTCCATTGTCATTACAAACTGGACACCACCAAGAATCTTGACCAGATTCATTGTCTGTAAAAATCTGCAACGAAGGATGTGTATCGTTGTGGAACGGACATTTTACTTTCCAACGCCCTCGTCCCTGATCGTCATACTCAATCGTATAATACTCAAGAACTGCACGCATATTTAGCTTACTATTCAGTGCTCGAATATGTTCGATCTTGGATCTCTTATCCTGCATCGGTATCCTCAATCTTTTCTATGGTTATCCTATATCTCCCCGGCGGTAAATCAACACCACACTTTTTGGGTGTTTCAATCTCGCGAAACTTATCCCTATCTATCCACATATCGAGATGGTACATATCTTTTCCAGGATGACGAGAGGAAATCCCGCCTATCTTGAAACCAGTACGACAAGATATCAGCCTCTTTGGATCTTGATCGCAATCACAAACTTCACCTATAAACTCTATCTTATTTACTTGCATCTTTGTCTCTAAAAAGAGAGGAGGATCGTAATAGACCCTCCTCTCCTTCAAACCATTTTTACTTTACGATTTCGTTGAACCTGCCACCTCTGCTGATCAGCTCTGCTCTTAGCATATTATAACAGGCTATACACAACTGACACTCCTCTTCGATTACTTCGTTGTTTAGCTGTGCCTCTGGTGTGCCAACATAACCATAGGGCTTCTCCTCACAACCACAAAGATCACAAAACCAACGACTTTCTCCTATCTTCCTCTTGATTTCCAAGGTTCATCCTTATCCTGTTCTTGCTTCTCTACAACCATACATTCTGTTGTGAGAAGTGTTCCTGCAGCACTTACTGCATTCTCGAGTGCCAGACGCACAACTTTTGTTGGGTCGATAATGCCTGCTTCCACCAGATCTTCGATCTTGTTTGTGGCTGCATTATATCCAACATTACCCTCTGCTGCACTTACTCGCTCGACCACATTGTCGGCTGAGGCACCAGCATTTTCTGTGATCTGACGAATCGGTGATTCAAGAGACCTCACAAGCAACTTCGCTCCAGCCAGTTCATCGTCCTTCAAGAAACTAATATCAAGAGAACGGGCAACACGCAAAAGTGCAGTCCCACCACCGGGAAGCACACCCTCTTGAACCGCTGCACGGGTTGCGTAAAGAGCATCCTCTACACGATCCTTACGCTCATTCATTTCCGATTCTGTTGCTCCACCGACTTTGATCCGAGCAATCCCAGATGTTAGCTTAGCCAACCTGGCCTCAAGGAAATCCTTTTGAATCATCTCATTATTCTTCGCAACCTCTTCAATCTGCAGCTTGATAAAAGAAGCCCTTTCCTGAAGCTTTGTGGGGTCTCCAAATCCCTCAATCAAAGTGGTTTGCTCTTGATGAACTATAACCTTCCTCACCTTACCAAAATGCTCAGAGGTAAAGTTCTTCCAGTTGATTCCAGTCTTCTCACTAACTACTACACCACCTGTGGCAACCGCAAAATCCTCAAGGTTTTCTGACTGACGATCGCCATATCCTGGAGCCTTCACAGCTACAATCTGAAACGCGTTCTTCATTCTATTGGCAATCAGTGTATTCTTTGCATCGTCTGCAATGTCCTTACCAATAATCAAAAGAGGCTTCCCAGCGTTGATAGCCAACTGAAGAGGAATTAAAATATCACGAGCTGTCATACGACGCTCCGCAAGGAGAACATAGACGTAATCATCTTCTCCCTGAGCCTCATAAACTGCCTCACCCCGATTGAAATCAGTGCAGAACACTGGATTGAGCCAACCACGATCGAACTCAATACCCTCAATCAACTCGATTTCTGTATCACAACCACGAGCCTCTTCAAGAACGATTACCCCATCACGACCAACCTTTTCGAATCCCTTTGCAAGAAGTTCGCCAATGTAGGTATCACCATTTGCTGCAATAGCACCTACTTGAATGATTTGCTCAGTCGAATCGACTGGAATGCTCATCTTCTTGAGAGATTCCATCACAAGTAATGAAGCCTTGTCAATGCCACGCTTCAGGGCAACAGGGTCGGCACCAGTACTAATCAGACGAAGACCACGAGTATAAATCTCCTCTGCAAGGAGGGTAGCTGTGGTGGTTCCATCTCCAACACTTTCACTCGTACGAGCTGCCGCCTCTCGTAGGACACGAACACCCAATGCCTCCATTGGATTCTCAACAGATATACTCTTGGCCACGGTGATCCCATCTTTTGTAATCGTTGGAATACCCGGACCACGATCAATGATAACATTTCTTCCCTTTGGACCAAGTGTGATCTTCACAGCCTTGGCGAGAAGTTGAACACCCCGTAGGATGTGGTTTCTGGCTTCATCACCGAATAAAACATCCATATTTTTCATCACACTATCTCCTATTATTACTCTCTAATGATCGCAACTATATCCTTTTCAGGTACAAGAAGGTATTCTCCTTCGAGATCTAACGGCAATGTTGTTGGAGCACATGACAATACATTCACCAGTACAATATCTCCTGGGTTTGTTGCCATCGGACCTCTTGCTCCAGTGTCCAGAATCTTTCCAGGCCCCCTTGCAACAACTTCGGCTCGAATGATTTGCTGCTTATCAAGCTCTGGCAGAATAATATCGCCAATGTTGCAGCTGCTCTCAAGCCTCTTCAAGATTACATAGTCGTTAATTGGTTCAAGTCTAACCATTGATAAACTCCTAACTTACATACCCTTTTTTAAAATTATGTTGTTTTAGTACATTTTCTAATCTATTCATAGCCTCATTGTCTGCCTCAATAAATATTTTATGTCTCTGCTCGGTCTGCTCTTTCTGTACCTTTTCATACAACTCACGCTGTGCTGAAATAGCATCACCTATAAATGTGGCAAGGGCGGGTGCCATATCATCTTCCAACCTTTCCCATATGCTACACTCACCAAAATGGCGATCAATGGCTGATTGTTCGCTCATATTCAACTGCCGCTTTTTCTCACTCAAAAACGTGGTGATTTCCTGTATATTTTTGGCTACCTTTCGCAGTCCTTCAACAAGGGAGACGGGAAGTGAAAACTGATCACTGCGAATGGTGTTGTCGAGAATCATGTCCTGTAGATCCTCTGCAGTATCGAGAAGGAAGCGTCTCCAGCCGACATCAAGAGGTCGATAAAGAGGCACTGCGACCTCCTTATCGTTGACGAGGTAGTTTTCGACTTCATAGGGAAATCCGTTAGAATCCCAGGTAAAGCAGCCCCCCACATATTTTGGTGGAGCTATTTCAATCCTTGTCTTGAAAAGTGGCTGGGGACCTTCCTCGTCTTGTGGGGAACAAAACGATGCCTCAATAAAAACACACCCCAACTCCCGATGGAGCTGATAGGTGTGATTTATGCCATATTCGGCTTTTTCGAAGAAAATCTCAAGGTCTCTTACAAACTCAACTTCCTGCATTTCTTTCTTCCTTACTTACCTCGTACCTTACTTCATACCCTTTGTAGTGCAGGGAACAACTATTTCACTCTTCTCCCTGTAATAGAACTTACCACCGACTATTGCCTTATTTGTGATGGGTATATATTCAAAATTTACTTCTCTATCTTGCGTATCAACATGAACAAGAATAAATCCATTGGCCCAGCGCAAACCTTCAGTATATACGGAGTTCCTCCTGCAACCTGCCCCGATCTGATGCCACTCGAATGGCCCAAACTGGGGAGAATAGGATTGCCACAACTCATGCTTATGATGGTGCCCATTGAATCCTGGGAATCCCATTGCACGACCTTCTGGTTCGTGGTGGGCTACCACACAATCATAGTAGATGCGAAAGTTCTTCGCAGTCTCTATCTTTTGTTCTCTCTTTGTCCAAGCTGCCAAATCTGCATGGGCAACATAATTTACTTGATGCTCATCCAGCTTCAAAGCCCTTGCTACATCCCAACCATGCCAATCAGACAACAATACCCGAGTGGCTGCAGAGTTGTTGCAAAGATGTTTTATCAGTCTTTCCTCATGATTACCCTCTATCAGGTCTATCTGTGCATCCTTACACATATCACGAAGAGGTGCCAGAATCTTATTATGAACAAACTCGAGCCGTCCAACCAAATCCCACTCTCTCGGATCTACATAGAATCGACCAAACTCCGACAGATCAAACAGATCGCCATCTATACAAATGATGTCAGGTTGAACTCTATGAGCTGTCTCAAACATTACTCGCAGCCAGAATGGATCTACATTCTTATCATGAACATCTGCAAACCCCAGAATCGTCTGATATCGTGCTGTATTCTTACGAATATATCTTTCTCCCCACTCCTTGCGTTCTTTGCTCAACTCACGATACCTATCGACACTTACATGCTTTCCAATATCCCGTGCTAACTTGTCTGCTTCACGATTTCTATCGAGTTCAGCTTCCTTACGAAACTGACGGAACGAACCAAATAGTGGCTCCCAAACATTCCTTCCAATCAAACCATGCTTGAGGTATTGATCTCTTGAGACCAACTGCTCAGTATCTTCACCATGGAGATTCTTTTGTACTCTCCAAATGTCGGCGATGCATTCTTGCTTCGTTGGACGCTTCTCTGTCGTCATACTATACCTCACTCTTGGTTGTTGTACCAGGATCTGTATTCTTTTTCATCTTTTGCTTGACATTTCTGGCAGGCACGAAAGAGATGACATGCTTGGGTAAGGACATTATTTTCTGTTTTGTGGCAGGATGATTGATTTCACGAGGAGCTCGATACTTCGCATGGAAATGACCAAACCCTCGAAGGAGAACATCTTCACCACTGAAAAGTGCTTCGGTGATGATTTCAATCGTCTTTGTGAGAATCTCGCTGATTTGGGTTTGTGGAATCTTGTAGCAACAAGAATCCTCTGACAGCTTACTCAC
>Ga0315289_10012229_pt1 | contig 12109 bp, 16 predicted proteins | sample YL17G11_40_MG_FD_203452 | JGI IMG/M metagenome (GOLD analysis project Ga0315289, IMG submission 203452) | Sediment microbial communities from Yellowstone Lake, YNP, Wyoming, USA - YL17G11_40 | ecosystem: Environmental > Aquatic > Freshwater > Lake > Sediment | place: USA: Wyoming | collected...
ATTATCAAATTTACATGCTACTAGTGGTATAGATAAATCTCCATCTGACTCTTTTCTTACTTTATCAAACCATTCTTTTCTTACTGATACTGATTTAGTTTCTTTATTTGTCAGTGTATTATAGCCAGATTTACATTCTATCTTAAACTTTTGGGGTATACCTGCTACTGTACCAGTTACATCACCTGTAAGTAAAGGCTCATGGAATGTTGTGCCCAGAGCACCACTAGAAGGAATCCGTTTAAAGTTAGAATCTTTCAATAGATTATTAAGATAATCTACTAATTGGTTCTCAAATGCTGTACCTTTGGTCTTTTTCTTGTTAGTCATCATTTTAGAAACCCTGCACTTTCGTGACCAGTTGGTAACATAATTTCCTCTGGATATAAATAAGTTGTTTTTCTTTCTCCATCTACAAAATATGCTACTTGATATTGTATTCCGTTTTCACCACAGAAATATCCTACAATTAAGCCTTTTGTATTCAAAGCTCGTATTGTTATTTCACTCTTTAATTCATAATCAAATTTCAAAGTACTCACTAACTCCACTCCTTTAGTCTACAAGTTGCTGGAGTAAAACCAATCGGAAGCATCCCTATCGCACCATCCCTGTTTTTCATGATAATAAACTCCATCATACCTTTCGACTTACTATCTTTATTATATACATCATCTCTATATAGACCAATAGCAATATCTGTATCTTCTTCCAGATTACCTGATGCTCTTAGATCAGACATAATAGGACGTTTATCATCTCTCATCTCTAGATTTCTATTTAGTTGGGACAATGCTATTACGCATATATCTAATTCTCTTGCGAGTAGTTTTAGTGCCCTAGAAATTCTACCTAATTCATTGGTAGCATCAGCACTACGTTCTGCCAGTAATTGTAAATAATCAATATAGATTACCTTTACACCGTAAGTCCGGACATACTTTCTGGTAGTAGCTAGAATATAATTTATTGAAGTAGCGAAGTTATCATCTATATAAATAGGATATGATTTGACTTCTTCATAGGCTTGCTCTATTCTTTTCATGTGTTCTGGTGTTAGCAAACCTAACTTAATATTAGTCAAATCTACACCAGACCTGATAGCTACTAAACGTTCTGAAATATCCTGCTTACTCATTTCTAGAGAGAAGATTAGATTGGGTATGCCTAACTCTCCTTGTGAGAGGGCAAAGTTTGCAATACTTGCTGACTTACCCATCGAAGGTCTGCCAGCAATAATCCATACTTTACCACCACACATACCATAAGTAGGTTTATCAATAGAGTTAAGACCACTAGTTACTCCTTTAATACCTGGATTTAATATTCTATTTTTAATAGATTCAACTGCCTGTGTTAGAATACCGTATAGTAATTCAGTTGTACTGCCACCACTAATCTTAGTTAAATCATCTAGTTTACTTCTAAGACTACTAATAGCAATATTTACATCTTGTCCTGATAGCACATCTCTTTGTACTGAAGTACTAATCATTACTAAATTTTTGGCTTTCCAACTCTCTACAATATTCTTTTCATACTCTAGAAGATTATCTTTATTAGCAGTTTGTTTAGAAATATAGTTTAGATAATCTTTATCTCCTACCTTACCCCTAGACTTTAGTTGGGTAAGGATAAGACTAATTTCTGGTACATTACCTGAATGTATGATCTCCTGTATAATACTGAACAAGAAACCATTACTTTCAGAGGAGAACATGCCCTCTTTAATATCCTGTAAGTTATAACCCAATTCAGGATTATTAATAAGTATACTAAGTAATGCTTCTTCTGATGTTTGGTCAAATTGTGCCATCAATTATCCTTTCTCATTTTCTGTTCTAGTTTATTTAGTTCATCTATTTTAGCAGTTAGATTATCATATAAAGTAATTGCTTCAGGTAAAGTACGTTTCTTACAAAAGTAAGAAATAAGTCTAATAATATCATTATGTCTTAGTTCATCCATATCTATTAAGTCTAGTATAGAGAAAAATACTGTTTCAGTGCCATATACTTTAGCCAGCCTACCAAACATTTTCACTTGTTGTATAGTAGGTTCTCCTAATTCAAATACGTTAGTATAAAATAGTGCCAGTTGAAAACCTGGATGTTTAGAATTAAGTATTAGTTCTTTATGTACACCTACTAAACTATCATTCATAATTACTCCTTTATAGATATTAGATACAGTAGCGAGTAGGACTCTAACCCACATCTCTCAGGCGACTGAGGTTCTAACTTGGGACATCTCCACTTAAACTATCTACTACTGTATCAATAGCGGGGCATTGAGTCGAACAATGTTTGAAGTTGTACTTTATCAATTCCAGATTATTAATGTACTAACTAGGCTTGTTTTTATCTTCCACTTTTCTCCAGTCATTTATTATCCGTCTGATTGAACTTTCTCCTATATTATACTTATCAGCTAATTCATGAGTTGTGTACCCTTCTTCAGATAATCTAGTCATTTTCTCTGCACGTTCCCTCTGATATATACCATTAAATTTAGGATAAGGACTAGTTTTACTCATAACATTCTCCTACTGATTGAATAACTGATTTACTGCTTGTTGTGCTTCTTCTACTGATTTCTTAGGAGGTTCAACCATTTCTACTGTATTATTCTTCCTAGTCAAGAAGATATCTCTTAATGAAATACCTTTCAGTAATGAAGTAATTTCATCTGGTGTTAATGTAATAGCAAATTTCTCAGGGGGAGTAAGAAACTCCTTTAATTGTTCGGGTGTAATACCCAAGGGTGCATTTGAATTTACATTTGGCATAGGTGTCCAATTAATCTTTTTATTAGATAAGGAAACCAATAAAACTATATCATAACTATCCAAACTAATAGGTTCTCCAGTGGTAGTCTGTTGTGCCTTTGCAATCATCTTGATTTGCATAGCTTTCTCATCAGTCATAGAAAAGACTTTAATCCTATTAGAAGGACGTTCTTTCTCATTGATGACATAAGTACCACAGTTACAAACGGGTGGGAAATTACCATCAATTGCATGGACTTCAGCTTTACAATTTGGACAAACTTTAACATCTGTCTTATCAAATACATTAAGTGTATACCTATCAGCACGTGGGATATAACCCCTGATATCACGGAAATTATCAGGGTTCTGTAATCTGATAGTTTTGTTATTAGCACAAATTGGACATTCCTCTCCAAGACAACGAATTGGATATTTACCATTGACAAAATGTGTACTGACTAACACTGGATTTTCTAGTATTCTAACTACATATTTTCCTGGCATTTTTAAAGTAAGAAATTCAGTTTTCTTATAACTCTGCATAGCTTCTCTTGGTTTAACATCTTCAAATAACATTTTAGCTCTCCTTTGGTTTCATTAATTGTTCTATATAATCATTTAGTTTTGTATTTTTAAATAACTCTTCAACTGTTTTATTACGCTCTTCTTCCAAATAAAGTTGTTCTTCTTCTAATGATTGAGCATGTCCAATAACATTTCTTAATATTGCATAATTTACATACTGACTCTCAATCTCAATTAATTGAAGTTTAGTGACGTTACGAATAAACTCTTGGTCTAATGCCAATTCTTCAGGGACATTTGTAAGTGAATTAGTCACCTGTAAGTTCTGGTAGTTTCCGAGTGAAAAAATTCTTGTTGCACTTAAAGTTCTTTCCATTTATACTCCTTTTCTAGATTTCTTCTACCAGTTCTTCTGTTGGTGCTACTGGTACTGAAGATTTATTTGTACCTACATTGTAACACATATTTTTTATTTTGTCAAGGTCTGTAGGATTTTTCTTTAAATACTCGATTGCATTGACTATCCCCTGGCCTATATTATTTCCCTCAAACACATAATATGACCCCCTCTTGCTGACTACATTCAACAACTCTGCTAATTCCATCAAGTCACGCACATAGTCAATCCCCTCACCAAACATGAATGGGAACATAAAACTTCTAAAAGGTATACCAACTTTGTTCTTTTTGATTGTATATTTAGAATAGAAACCTTTAATATTATCTCCAACTTTAATTTGTTCACTGGCTGATAAGAATATCATCAAAGAAGTATAGTGTTTAATTGCATTACCACCTGGTACTTCATATGTTTTTACATAAGCACCAATCTTATCTCTAACTTGATTTACTAATATAAATGCTACATTATTTGTTCTAACTTTAAATGCATTACGTCTAAAGAATTTAGTCATGGCTCTGGCTAGTAAGGCATAGTGTGCATCTTCAGCATCATCTTCTTGTTCTTTCTTAGGTGATAATGCCGCTACAGAATCTAGTACAATAACTGCAAACTCACCTGAATCAATACCCATCTCACAAATATCTGTTGCTTGTTCTGCTGTCTCAGGTTGTGCTAGTACAAATACATTAGGGTCAAACTTACCAACAATTGCTTCTATGTAATTATAATCTAAACCTTGTTCCACATCAACATACAACACTTTGTAATTCTTTTTCATTGCTTCTTTAGCAATTGACAAACAAAGACTAGTTTTAGCTGATTGATAAGCACCATAAATCTCAGTGAAACGTCCACGTGGGACACCACCAATACCAATACTAATATCAAGTGATGGAGAACCTGTAGAAATACCTTCAATATCTTCTGCTTCATCTGGTAATTCTACTATGTTTTCTCCGAATTTTTCTTCAATTCTTTCCGTAAAAGTTCTGATATCTTTTATTTTTTCAGACGAGATTCGTTTTGCCATTTATCCTACCTTTCTCCACTGAATATAACCCCATACATTTTGTCCTAAGAATAATGCTACTAATATCATTGCCGCCCATTGTTGATGCATAAACCACCAATATGCCCACATACAATTAGCTACAAAGAATATTACAAAAGCATACCATTTCTTTTTTATTACAAATACATTTCCTAATAATGTTAGTGCTGATGCTACCCAATCCATTTAAACTCCTCTCAACAAATAGCTAGAAACCCTATCACTTAGTATTTTATATCTTTTCAATGTATCAGGATAGGATAAAGTGTACTCTCTGGTTCTAACTATAGTTTCTCCTACCAAATCTCTCTGTTTAGTGTAGGAAAATTGTTCAAAAGTTAAATCAATTTCATTTCCATCAGGCAATCTATTCCAATAATGGCTATCACCATCATTAAGTTTACATCTCATTAAATCTCCATCAAAATAATCTTGTACTACCAAAGCCGTTACTGCACACTGATTTAATGATGGTACACCTTCTAACCATTCCCCTTGGGCTGTATCGGCACCCCACGAATTTAATAAAGCCATACTTAAATCTTTAATTGTAAGTTTACCTGTAACATACATCTTCAACTTCCTTTCTAATTAGTATAAAAATCTGCATAAAACGGATGTGCTTCGACATGTTTCTTTACAGATGCTGATAATAGTTTATTATCTTCCCAATCTATACAAAAGGCATCTACAGTAGTAACTATTAAATCATCTTCATCAAAGTGTTCAGTTGATGCTATTATTATCTCACCATTATCTGCATATCCAAATGGAATTAGTCTTCCAGTACTTTTGCTTATTACTACAGTTATTTTAGTCATATTCTCCTTATTTTAGTAATTTTACAAAAATTAATTTTCTAGGCGTGATGTCAAAATATCTATATAGGTATTTAACCTCACCACTTTTAAATGTTCTTATTTCTACATTATTATATTTACTCCTATCCTCTCCATATAATGTTTTTACTTTTTGAACATTCCCTGAAGTTTCTCCTAAGCATACCCAATTATCTGCCTTATAAACTGCCCCTATTCTTGGTGGAAGGACAAAACACTGTAATGCTTTTAAAGTATCTCCATATCTTTCTTTCCACCAAACTACTGCATCTTTTCTAATTAATTTTAAAAATTTAGTACCAGCATTTCTATCCAAATTACCATATAAACAAAATACTATATTATTTCCTAATTCATTAAATAAAATATTATTACTAGTCATCCAATCTTTAATTGCTTTAGGATTGGAAAAGGCAGACGCTAGACCAAATACACCTACTAAAGTTTCCTCCTCATACAATGCCCAATACATTTTTCTAGATGGTCTATCAGCATATTTAATATATGAATGATATTTATCTATAAATTGCTTTATAATATACCGTAATTCTGTTGTTGTAACTCTATCAATTGTATGTTCCATTTCAGTGTTTCCAACATATATCTACTGAGGTTTCTACAGCCGCAGGTATTCTACCAAGAAATTTCTGTTCTTCTTCCAACATACATTTCTCAATAAATGCTTTGGCTGGCTCAATAATTTCTTTTCTAATATAAAAACCTAACTCATCATGTACTTGTAGAATAATCTTTAAAGCATCACCAAATGGATTCTCATAATAGATTCTACACATTGCAAGTTTTATAATGTCTGCACCTGTTCCTTGAATACAATTTCCAGTAATATAGATGTGCCCATTTCTATTAACTACAAATGTTCCATTTCTAACTGTAGGACACCATACCTCCCTCACACCCCCATCTTTAATTTGATTTTTAACTACTTGAACCTTATCTCTTCTAAGTACAATTACAAAATAACAACCTCTACTTACAGGAGAATTCATCTTTGAATAAGTGGGATGACTAACTCTAGGTTTCTGGAAATGAACTGTAGAAGAGAATCCTACTATATAAGAAAGTAGTTGAAACATTTCTGCTCTAAGTTTAGAACCAGCATAAAAAGATGTCCCACTCTTGCTAATACTTCCATCTCCTAATAACATCCAATCAAATAAAATTTTAGCTTGTGATTGAGATAGTGAGAATATAAAATCTTTGGTTAATGTTTTATCAGGAAAGGTATTTCTTATTTTAACTGTGAGAGGACTTTTATGTAAAGACCAAATATTTTGTAAGGTGTTTGGAGTTATTCGTTTTTTATGACTTTCACTAAATAGCAAATTATCTATTATGTTCAGATTTTTTGGTTTGGTTTGGCATATATACAAGGTACTTTTTCCTTTGTAACTACCATCAGTTAAAACGAGTCCTAATATCTTTAGATCATTATCTGACCAATCTGAGTTGGAATTATTAACCCAATTCCCAGTTCTATGTATTCTATCATCACCATTTTTTGATAGTGTCTCTGTAGTTTTAAATATTGATTTTCTTCCTCCCTTAGTATCTACTAACCATCTATGTTGATCCGTAGTAACTGCTGACATGCCTTTATGAGAAAATTCTACTGTATGTTGGATATTTTTTGTGATATCTTCTATTATATTCCACTCCAAATTCCCCGTTTCAACATTTTTAGTAAGAACTTCGTCTCCAACTTTAACATCATTTCCAGATTTCCACCCCTCTTTAGTAAGACAAGTTGTTTCATAATCTACACAATGGTTGAAACCCTCTCTACAAATTTTACTTTTGAATTTCATAAACTCCTTGCCATCAGTAAATAATTCTGTTTTAGCAAAATAACGTCTTCTACCTAACATAGTTACTGAATATCTGTTCTTCCAGATAAAATCATCAACCAGTTTAGCAAATTCAGACAGTGTAGCATATCTGCCCCACCATAACTTTAGTAAACGTGTAGCTTCTGCAAGTGGTAGTTTTAGATTATAAGATAAACCATAGTCTGTACTTCTATAAAGAGATGCAAAATTAAATGTTTTAGCTAATCTTCTTTGTTCTTTAGTTACTTGTTTCAGAGGAATATCATTATTCATAATAGAACCAGTAACTACATGCATATCATAACCATCTATATAAGACTGTATAATTACTTCATCATGTGATACTGCACCTGCTAGTCTATATTCTTCACCAGAATAATCTGTAGATACAAAATAATAACCTTCTGGTGCTATAAAACATGCTCTATACCTACCATCAGAAACTATATTTTGAAGATTTGGGTCATCTGAACGAAAGCGGCCAGAGGCCGCTCCTACAGGCATAAAATTAGTATGTATTCTACCAGTTTTAGGATTGATAACTTTGATAAAATTCTCACCAAATGATGAAATCTTCTTTTCCAACGCTCTAGTTTTCAATATCTTTTCAATCAAATCATCATGGAATTGTGATAGTACCTCTTCACCAGTAGATTTTATATCATATCCTATATAGTTTAGGATAAGTCTAAGTTGATAAGGAGAACCAATATTAAATAACTTCCAGTAGAAATCAACATAAATATCCTTATCAGTAATACTCTTAGTCATTTCAGTATCTCTTTTAGTCTTTATACTAAATTTTATATTCTGGTCTTTACTAGGATTTAGACTAAACTTTACAATAAAATCATATAGTGTTGGAAATTTATCTAGTTTTATTTTAGAAATTAGTTCTGTTTTTATATCTAAAACTAAATCTTTCAATTCTATTACATTGGCATCTCTTAGTTTCAACCATTCAACTTGGTCTAGGATTACACCCTCTAACTCCATATCAGCTACTACTGGTATTAATCTCATTTCTAATTCATAAACACGTTCTTGTTTAGATTCTTTTATTTTATAATGCTGTTCATCCGAAATTTGGAATAAGTAAACTACGTCTTCGCCAGCATAATTATATTGTTCATTTGTTAAAGAACTAAGTATACCATTCTTATAAAAAGTCTCTCTTACCTCTTTATCTAATACTATTCCTAAATAACTAAGTACCAAATCTGCTAAGGAATAGTATATTTCTCCAATACCATTAGTAATTAATACTTCATTAGTTTGAGTATCATCCACTAGAGTTAACATAATACCAGTTTGTACTTTTAATACCTGTATATCAAACTTACTATTATGTGATATTACTACTTTAGTTTCTAACAGGGAAACTAAATAAGTTATCTCTTTTGAAGATAACTTTAAACAATCAAACACAAACACTTCACCAGTTCTAAAACCTATAGATATAATATATAATATACAAGTTAGTTGGTCTAGTCCACTTGTCTCCGTGTCTAGGGCAATGACACTGTCCCTGTTCAAAAGAGACAAAAAATCTCCAAATTGTTGTAACTGTGTGACTACCTGCATAATTTTTCCTTTCTGTCTATCAGTATAACACATTTTTTGCCTGTGTCAAGGTCTATACAACATATCCTCTATTACTATTATAACACATTTCGTTGAAAAATTCTTCTTACATTTTTTACAGTTTCGTGGTATACTTAATAGTAAGAGTTAAGTACTTTACTAACTCAAATCACGAAATAGTAGAACATTTGTACCCTTGCGTGTACAGAAAAATGTGTTATAATAAGAGAGTTAGCCGGTGAGGATATAATATATATTAATATATTAATTAAGGAGAGCGTATGGAAGAATTTGAATGTAGTATTTGTCATAAGAAATACAATCGTATGTTGTACAAGGTTAGTTGTGAGCAGAGTCATAGAGTTATTTATGTACCTGTCTATAAAGAGGATGTAGTTCGTTTGATGGAATTTATTTATCATGCTTACGTGTTTGCAGACATTGAGAAAGAGATACCTGTTAGGTTGATGAAAACTTTTCAAAAGATTGTCTCCTTGTCTAGTGATGCGGATACGATTGATCTTGACTCTATTGTTATGACTGAAGAAGAATAACTTACTTTCCTCAAAAAGTCAAGTAAAATCCTGTATAATTTGCTTTTTTCGTACAAATGTGTTATAATAAATATAGATAGAGAATTAAATAGGATTTTTGGAAAAGGAGTGATTATGGGAGATACAAATCTTAGTATCATACAAGCAATTCTTGATGAAAGGCATATTGAGTATAACATATTTAAAGGTGGTAGGAATTATCATGGTGACGAACCAGAAACCACTATTCAAATAGAGGCTGGATATGTGGGATTTTATACTGAATTTGGTTTTGATAACAGAAATAGACTTATATATATTAAGGCTTTCGAAGGTTAGGATGAAAACAGTTCTAGTCTTAGGCGCATCAGGGTTTCTTGGGTATCATCTTTGTGAGAAGTTGTGTGAAGATAAAGATAATTATGTTATTGGTGTAGATAGAGATATCAGTAATATTCCTAGAGTAGTACCCCTTCATGCTAAATTTGATTTAACTAATCCTAAAATGTGTGATATGCTATTTGAAGAGTATGAGTTTGATGATATTTATCAGTTCGCCGCAGACTCAGGCAATATAAATTATCTCAATTCTAAAGATTATGGTTATGGTACTTCTACTCTTATAAATATAAATATAATTAGAAGTTTAAAAGGTAAGAAGTTTAATAAGATAGTATTTCCTAGTTCTGATTATGCCAGAGATTTTGAACTTAATGACTATGGTCTAGAGAAGAAGTACAACGAACAACTATACAGGCGTAGTGGCTTGCCTATAAAAATAGTCACCTTATCTAGTGTCTATGGTGTGTGGGATAGTGGGGAAAAGAATGAAAAAGTATTTAATGCACTTTGTAGAAAAACTGCTGAGGCGAAGTATGGTGATACAATTAAAGTACACGGTGATGGTAGACTTCGTAGTTTTGTACATGTAGATGATGCAGTTAATATGATAATAGATACAGATAAGGACTTAGATATAAAAGATAAATTGAGTATAAGTATACCTTATTTATGTAGTATAATAAACAGTGTTACTAGAAAAAGTATATATTTTGATATGGATAAGTATTATTCAGTTAATATAAAGGAGAATAAAGATTTTATTTATACTAAACCTATAACTGAAGGTATAGAAGAAGTATACAGTTATTATACTGAAAGGATAAAAAATGGTTATTAATGTTATTCATACCTGCCGGAATTGTGGTTCTGCTAATATAAATATAATTACTTCTGTAGGTTATATCTATGCCTCTGGTTTTATTAGATTAGATGATCCACTTCCTACCCATAAAGATGCTATTGACATGGTAGAATGTGCAGATTGTGGTTTGTTACAATTACTACATAACTATGAACCTGATCTATTATATAAACAGTATTGGTATTCTTCTTCTCTGAATAAATCTATGGTAAATTCTCTTAAAGATGTAGTTAAAGATATTGAATCTAGAACCGATCCTCTTGATAGAGTTGTTGTAGATATTGGTACTAATGATGGTACACTTCTTGCACAATATTTTGGTTATCTTTATAAAATTGGTTTTGATCCTGCCAGTAATTTAAAAGAACAGGCAGAAAAGAATTGTGATGTTTTTATCAATGATTATTTCACTAAGGAAACATATCCATTAGAGAAGAAAGCAAAAGTAATTACTGCAATAGCTATGTTTTATGATTTACCAGATATAACTAAGTTTATGAATGATGTAACTTCTATTCTAGCTGAAGATGGTATGTTTGTAATACAGTTAACAGATTTATACTCGATGCTGAAAGCTAATGCCTTCGATAACATTTGTGCCGAGCACTTAGAGTATTACACTCTAAAAGTATTAAAAGAGATTATGGAAAAAGCTGGTCTAGAGATATTTGATGTATCCTACAATAAAGTCAATGGTGGTAGCGTTAGAGTGTTTAGTGCTTTCCCTGGAAACTATAAAGTAGAGAATACTGTTGAAAAGGCTCTAGTCAGAGAAAAAGAATATTTTGAATTGTTCACTGAACATCCTATAAAAGAACTAATGCATAAAGTAAAGTTTGAAATGAACTACTTAGTTAGATTCTTAAAGCATGTTAAACATAGTGGCAAAAAATGTTTCGTTTTAGGTGCAAGTACAAAAGGCAATACACTGTTACAATTGGCGGGTATAGACTATAATTTAGTGCCGTATGCACTTGAGGTTAATAAAGAAAAAATTGGACTCTTTACAGTTGGTTCTTATATTAAGATTATTTCAGAGAAAGAGGGTATGGAGATGAAACCAGAATTCCTTTTAGTCCTGCCCTGGCACTTTCGTACTTTCTTTATTGAAAAGTTCGATGCCTATATAAAAGATGGTGGGAAGTTAGTGTTTCCATTACCCTACTTTGAAATAATTGGAAGTGAGGACTTATGCCAGTAGATATTAAAAGTATTGGAGAGCTTTTCGATCTTCTCGTCACGGCAGATGTAAAGTGTTTTCTAGCACAAGAGAAGATAGCAGATAAGAATACCAGTCATGATGATTTAGTTACCTATGCTTTACTTGCACAGGCAATGAATAAGAGACGTACA
>Ga0315289_10012232_pt1 | contig 12106 bp, 21 predicted proteins | sample YL17G11_40_MG_FD_203452 | JGI IMG/M metagenome (GOLD analysis project Ga0315289, IMG submission 203452) | Sediment microbial communities from Yellowstone Lake, YNP, Wyoming, USA - YL17G11_40 | ecosystem: Environmental > Aquatic > Freshwater > Lake > Sediment | place: USA: Wyoming | collected...
ATTCCTTGGCCTGCAACTGCAGACCGAGTTTGCACTGTTGAACCCTACGGTGTCGCAAGACCGCAGACCTTGAAAGACCCACTTGACTTCAAGTCGTACCCGCTTGAGGTTGATTTGAAGGACTTCAACCCATGAGAACTCCCCACAAAGGCGATGAGATATCGGCCAGCGACCAAAAACTCCTGGTTGAACAAGCCCGCGACAAGGATACACTCCAAGCGGGAGTCCCCTTCAAAGACACTGGTTTCCTGGACCCGTTTGTGAAGAAACCGCAGCAAGTTTTTATCGGCAAGATTCTTGAGGTTCTCGCTGGTGCCGGCAAGCCTCGATACAAGTGGGAGTTGATGAGCATCGACTCCGGCAACGGTACTGGTGCTCCGACTTACGTTGACACCGGCCAACGCGGGAACAACGAGTGCTATCCTTACGCGATTGAGCTTGGACGAGGGATTGACGACCTTCCGTCTTACGCGGTCGATGATCTTGTGCTTATCTCAGCAATCGAAGGCGAGACTGGCACAAGTTATGTCATTACTCGCAGACGTGACATTCCTGATGGAACAGCAGATTGGCAAGTACCGGTCTGGGATAACACCGCAAAAGCCTGGGCTGCTGGCTGGCCTCGCATGCACGGCTAGGACTCTACAATGGGCTGGACTGCAGTTGGCCAAGATGATGTGCACTCGTTCGAGACGGCCATTCTCCAGGAATACGTGGACGCTATCAATGAGCGTATGAGTGTCATTGGCGTGGCTCTACTGGACGCCCTTGCTGACGGGCAAGACGCTGCTGACATCGCAACCATCTGGTCTGCGTGGCAGACCAAACTCACCGATAATGCTGTGTCATTCCTGGCAGCCACTGACTTCGACGGTTTAACTTCCTTCACCCTCTTCACCGTCTCAACCTGGCTCGACGCAGCCGGGATACCTGACGGGTTCAGACGTGTGCCGACCAGTAAAACGTGTCGAGTTAGCGGAGTTTATAACTCTGGCCCGAACACCACCACCATCACCGCCACAGGCGGTACACCGTTCCTGGCTGCTCATGTCGGACGCAAGTTGTCTGTCCTGTCTCCGTCCTGGCCCGGCGACTTCGTTATCACCGCTCGTACCTCAAGTACCGTTATCACCATTGCTGGCAAATGCCCATGCACCAGCAGTCGCTTCAGCGTCATGCCCGCCGACTGGACTGATTATGCTGACCCCGCGTTCATCTACGGTATTGCTTCTGATGGTGATGTTATTGGACCTTGGCTTCTGTCAGACTTGCAAGCAGCACTCAACGTCCTCTGGCGAACAAAGCACTTGGCCGGAGTTTACGGTCTCACGACTAACAACAACCGTCAAGGTTACTCTGGTGCTGGGATGTCCTCCTGGGCAGCGGCCAAGACACTTGCCCAGTCAAACTACGCTTCCGGTCTGACGACCATTGACACCTTGCCTTACACAAGTTATTGGGGTATGCGGGGCGGGGGTGTGTTCTCGTGCGGTATTGGGAGACAAGAGAACAAGGTCCGTTTCACAACGCCGTCAAGTCTGAAGTGTGACGTGGACTGGTATGCGTTATATCGTCAGCGCGGGAATGTAGCGAATGGAAACGGAGACTTCGCAGCTCACAATGTCGGGGAGTATCATCTCTGGCTTACTGATGCTGGTGTCACGGCAAATGTGGTAGTGTCGAGCGGATTGTTCGGTTCGCTGGTATTGCCTGTTGCATGTGCTGAGCCGGGTGAAGGTGTCACGAACGAAACCGGCTACGAGTTGTTGTCTCCCGACGAAGACATGGTCGCGGTAGCAAGGTGGAACGTGGCAGGAGGTTTTGAGTATGTTTAAGCAATCTCTCAAAGATAAACTCGCCGAGCTGGAGCATGGCGTTGTGAGCAACAACACCATCATCCAAGACGCCATCGCACGTCACGACTGGAGGTGGTTGCGCGTTTGGCAGAAGGTGTCGCTAGGTGTGCACGGTTGAGAGATGCACTCCAGCAGTTCGTCCTTCCGGATACGTAGTGGTCCTGAACTCTCCCCTTGGTCTCCGTCACTCTCCACCGGGTCCACCCGTAGACTAGAGGATGAGTCAGGTCCTACTTCACCACGGTGGATCCCGACGGGAGGAATGTGCGACCTTGTCCACTTAACCATGGTGGGAAAAGAAATTCTCGACCCAACCCCTGATTCTGTCTTCACAAAGTGTATAATCATTTGTCCACCACTTAAGGAGATGTAAGATGGAACGGCAGAAAGGATACAAGTGCTCTCCGGAGACGAGAGCGAAGATGAGTAAGGGACGTCTCCTGGTGTTCGAGAAGAACCTCGCAACGTATGGGTACAAGGTCTCCCCGGAGACGAGAGCGAAGATGCGTGCGTCTAGGCTCAAGTACCTCGCCGAACATCCGGAGGTGAGAGCGAAGATGGGAGTGCAGATACGTGAGGGATGGGCAAGAAGGAAGGCTCGACTCGCTCTCGAGCAACCCCCACAACCCACGACTCTGTAGAGTCGTGGAGGGTACTGGGAATGTGCTCTACTACTACTGGAGTTCTGCAGGTGAAATGGAGCAGCGGTTGAGGAGGCAGAGTTGTTGAAGCCACATATGTCCGTATCAAGGGTTCTCCTGGGACGAAGAAAGAAGCAGAAAATGTGGGACCCCTCCGAGGAGCAACGCAAAGAGGTGGAAGCGTGCTTCCGCGACGAGAAACGAGCGGAGGCGAGGTTCCTCCGAAATGAATGCGCGATGATTGTGCGCAATGCCACAATGAGGGCACAATGCCGAAGTCTACTCGCAGGGGTGGAGGAGGTAGAGATGTCCTACAGGACTCTCATCAAGGTGCTCCGCTCGATATAGGAGGAGGAGCCATGTGGTGTCACACGGAAGAGACGAAGCAGAGGTTGAGGGAGAACCACAGAGGTGGACCTCCGAAAGGGGGACAAGACCCCTGCACCCACCACACCGACATGTGTCACGGTAGGGAACGTCCCGACGACACTGTCGTGATGACGAGAGCAGAGCACTCGAGGTTCCACTGGGAGGTGGATGGGAACCCCATGGCTCGACTCGAGACGAGGGAGAAGATGCGTGAGTCGCTCCGCAGTCCGGAGGTGAGAAGGAACCTCGCCACACTGAGGTTGGGTAGCAGGAATCCCAACTGGAAAGGTGGGCGGGCTACCTCTATAGAGGTAGGTCCCCGTAATGCCACTGTGCAGAATGTGCAGAATGTGCACGGTTCCGTGATGCTGCGTGACCACACTCCTCTCTCTCCTCTCTCCTCACTCTCCTCTCTGGGCCTGACACAGGACATGATATCATGATCCTGATCTTTTGTTTGGTCTTTTTGTTTGGTCCTGAGTCTGTAATCAGAGATGAGGGATCCTCCCATGGCAGAATGTGCAGGATGTGCAGGATGTGCACGGTCCCGGTGGAACACTCTGCGACCACTCGAGTCCCACTGCAGACGCATCACGAGGCGCTGGGGCAGTAGCGCGGCCGAACGTGGCGTGGCATAAAAATAATTTTTGGAATTCTGCGTGGTAATGGGGGATTTGGGTGAGGTTGCCCAGTATAATATTATGCAGGTACCAAGCAGTGCACAAGGACGTGCACCATACAGAAGGGAGAGCAGTGATGAGAACGTGGCAATGGGGAGCGAGGTTGATAATGGCGATGGCGTTCGTTGCGGTCGCCTACGTCAGCCTCAGCACGGGTCCGCCGACCGAGTCGGCAACCGTGCAAGTGGAGATGGTCGGTTGGACGGACACCGAGCTTCAGGAAGGCGTGAAAGACATCTGGGACGAAGAACTGGTATCACTTCTCGACCAACCCACTACGTTGCATCAGGTGATCTATGGGACGGGAACGGCTGCTAGGGCAGCGGTTGTGGTCGACCAAGGAGGCGACGCGGATGTACGGTACCACCTCCTCCGTTTTCACTCACCACCGTTAGGTGAGCGTACACTAATTAGGTAGCACGATCAACAGCGGCGTTGCGGAGAGTGGAGCAGGAGGGTAGTAGTGTGCTCAAGGGCCAACCCCACACGAAGGCGTCCATAGCCAGGATGCGAGCATCGTCTCTACGCAATACACGCGCTAAGGAGACCATCGCCAAGATATGTGCTTGTGGGGGAAAGTTGAAGGTGGATGGTTCCCCACGGAGACGTGGACCTAACATCGCCAACTTCCCCCTGATCGTGAAGTGTCTCGAGGAGAGTTTCGATAGGGTGGGTGGTGTCAGGTACCTGGTGAACATCGCGAAGCGGCACCCCACCCTCTACTGTGCCCTCCTTGCCAGGTGCATCCCACAGCACACTTCGTTAGACGCCAACATGCACGTCCACATGGATCCGGTGCAACTCCACCAAGATTTGCAGCAGATGCGTGCACCGAACCCGGTGGACAGGTTCGCGCAACAGCATCTGAGTTAGAAATGCTCACACCAAGGTGGTTCCCACTTCGACCTCACCCCGAGCAAGAGAGACTCCGAAACTCCACCAAGCGCTTCAGAGTTGTTGCAGCGGGCAGAAGTAGTGGGAAGACGGAGTTGGCAAAGCGGTGGGTTGTCGAGAGGTTCCTCACTCCCCGACCCGTAAGACGTGCACTGTTCTTCGTCGCAGGACCCACCTTCGGTTGGACCTTCAGAGTCTACTGGGACGACCTCGTGGCTTTGTGTCCTAAGGAGTACCTCGTCGAGGACCCGGGAGTGAGTGGGGTTATCAAGACCCGGTGGGGTAGCGAACTCCATATCGCGAGTCTCGATAACCCGATACGCATCGAAGGTTCCCAGTGGTTCGCTGGTGTAGTAGACGAGAGCAGCGACATCAAACCCGGTGCGTGGTCGCGGAGTATCCGACCAGCACTGGCGGAGTACATAGGGGAGTGTTGGCGTATCGGGGTTCCCAAACGTGCTGGGTGGGGTGTCCAAGAATTCCGCGAGGTATTCGAGAAGGCGAAGTTGGGTCTCCTTCCCGACACCGATGCCTTCTGGTGGGCATCGAAAGACATCCTCACTCCGGAGGAGATCTTCGCAGCACAAGAGGAGTTGTCCACCGAAGACTTCGCAGAGCAGTTCGAAGCCAAGTGGATGGACTCGCAAGGTGCGTTGTTCACATCATTCAGTCGGGACATGAGTGTCCACCCACTGTCCTATGACGTAAGCAGGACCATCTTTGTGGGTGCGGACTTCAACGTGGACCCGATGTGTTGGGTCTTGGCCCACTGGGATGGAAGAGAGTTGAACGTGTTTGATGAGGTCCACCTCCACAACACCAACACACAAGACACGTTGTCTGCCCTCTCCTCACGTTACACTTCGCACAAGGGTGGGTGGTTCTTCACTGGTGACGCCACAAGCAAGGCACGGAAGACGAGCGCCCATTCCTCCGACTATGCTCTTATCTGTGGCGACACCCGTTTCAAACCCAAACTCGTTCGCTTCGGTGACTCGAACCCCTCGATCTCTGATAGGCTAGCTGCAACCAACCGCTTGCTCCGGGACGCCACCGATAGGCGTCGGCTTTACGTTGCTCCTCATTGCAAGCGGTTGATCGCGGACCTACAGTACCAGACCGATGTACAGGGTATAGGAGACACCGGTCACATGAGTGCTGCATTGGGTTACCTGGTCTGGGCGTTGGCTCCGCTGAAGGTCAGTCTCCTGTCAACCTCGGTTGGGCGAGTGGTGGTGCGGAAGAAGGAGCTTGTTTATGGCAAGTAAGACAGGTTCCCAAGGGCAGGCAGTGTTGTATTGGCCGAACCTTGTCCCTCCCACCTTGCCAGCAAGTTTCAGTACGTATCGGGCGTTACGGAAGCATCCAACCGTAGCCCTTGCGAGACGCTTGAGTATTGCACCCATCCTTCGGGGATCATGGGGACTCGAGGGTCCCGCAGCCAGCGACGAGACGCTCGCACTCGCGCAAGCGATTATCGCTCGACTCAGGTCGCTGTTCGTGGGGTTCGCACTGAGAGGACTATGGGACTACGGGTTTGTTGCCTTCGAGCAGTACCTGAACATGGAGGACAAGGCACTGGTGCTGAAGCCACTCCTCGCGGACAACATCAAGGTCAGGGTTGACTCGAATGGTGACTTCGCCGGTCTCGAAGTCCTAACCCTTGGTGCGATGCAACCAGTCGTGCTTCAGCCAGACGAGTGTGTGTTTCTGGGTCTGGACTCGGAGGCCGGGAACTTCTACGGCGAAGGGATGCTCGAGATTGCTCGTGGGTCTGTGAACGAGTGGAATGTAGCCAACGCGGGAGCAGACAGGTACGATGCGAAGGTTGCGGGAACACATCTGGTCCTCTACTACCCGCCAGGCAAGTCGCTGGACGAAGCAGGGGTAGAACAGGACAACCTGGTAGTCGCCCAACAAGTACTCTCGATGCTGGAGTCTAGTGGTTCCGCGGCGATACAGGACGAGAGTCCGCAGTTCCTTGATGATTTGAGCAAGAAACTCCCTCCTCGGTGGCACGTGGAGTACCTCAGCGATTCCTCGCCGAGACAGGGGAGTTTCATCGAGAGGATGAAGTACTTGGACTGCCTCATAGTCCGAGCGTTTGGCTTACCTGAGAGGGCGGTGCTCGAGGGTGAGTTTGGCACGAAGGCGGAGGCAGGGATTCACCAGGACCTAGCACTCACGGCAATGGAAGCGGTGCACGAGTTTCTGACGGAGGAGTTCGAACGTCAGGTCTTGCAACCGTATATCAGGTTGATGCTTGGTCTACCCGCAGCGGAGAGCGTCAACCTGACCGCTGGTCCAATCTCCCGCGAGGCGATGAGCTGGAAGCGGAAGTTGGTCGAAGCAATCATCCCACTCCAGCCGCAAGCGGTTGACTTAGATGCCTTGCTGGACGAGGTTGGAGTAGTGAAAGCTGAGACTACGGTGGAATAGGAGAGCACCAGTGCCCTTTCCGAACTTTCACGCCGCGAGACAAAACGACCCAGACAAGTACGCCCGCATGCGGTATGCGAAGGACAAGTTCGGTCCTGGCATTGATGTGGTATGGGGAGTGCTGGAAGATGGGACAGTGGAACTCCAGAGCATTCGCTTCGATGTTAGCAAGTTCACAGCGGAGGAAGCGAAGGCGTGGCTTGAGAAGCACGATTACAAGACCGGACTTGAGGTAGCAACGGGTGGGGAGGAGAAGCAAGATGGCTGACACTGACAAGAAATGCCCTTGTGCAGAACGACTCGCCGAGAAGGTGGCGCTTGAGACCAAACTGGTTGATTCAACCGCTCACGCTTGCAAGGGCGACGTGTGTCCGACGGTTGCAAAGAAGACCACCGTCATCACCAACCTCACAGCCGAGGTTGCAGAGTTGGCCAAAGTCAAGTGCAAAGGTGCAACGTGCCCTGTTGTGGCAGCTGAGAAGACCAAGGTCTCGTTGCTGGAGGAGAGTCTGAAAAAGGTGCCTGAGCAAATCGCTCACGCAGTGCTGGTGGCGAGCAAGACTGGAAGCAAGACCGGTCCTCAAGTCCGGTCACTATCACCCGAGTTCGCCTTCAACAGTGGTGCTGGTGGCTTTGTGGTCGCTTGCGAGAAAGTAGCCGCTAACCAAGAGAAAGGTAGGTTCTAGTCATGAACGAAGAGAAACGTGTGGGCGATGTGGTGAGGTGGATGGTGAACAAGGAGTTCTGCTGCGAGGCTCTTACGCTCAAAGCAGCCACCCCACAGTCGGTTGAGGTCGGCAGTCCGTTGCGTGACAACACGGGCTATATTCTCGTAGCCAATGGCCAAGAAGCCAACGCCACGGCGATTGCGCTGGAGAATGTCGAAGTCACGGGTTCAGAGAAAGTGCTCTGCCTGGTTAGGGGTCCAGCCATCGTCAACCCGAGCCAGATGCACTTTGAGACCGATGTCGCCTGGTCCGAGGTCGCAGCCTACTTCCTGGCACTCAAGATCCTCGGCATCGCTCAACCCACGTACAGTACCCAGACGACCTAAGCCAAGGGTGAGTCGTTCTCGCTCAGGCTTGTGTTGTCCAACTTAGGAGCTTCGAAATGGACCAGGTAAAAGTAATCGGCGACGTGTTAAGGTGGTGTGCGAACAAGGAGTACAACTGCGAGCCTCGTACCATCGAAGCAATCGGTGGTTCAGGGCTGAAGATGGTAGTCGGGGACATCTTGCTCCTCGGCACTGGCGTGAAACTCCAGCCAATCGGCGCTGCGACTGGGGCTAATGCGATTGCAGTACTGCTGGAGAACATCGCTGCAGCAGACGACATCGCGGACAAGACGAACGTGTTGTGTCTTGTCAGAGGTCCGGCATTGCTCAACGGTTCACAACTTGCCGCGTCTGGCGATGCGACGCAGATTGTGCAAGCGAAGGCGGCGCTGAAGGCACTCGGAATGGTGCCGATTGCCGAACCTACCACGAATACGCAGACAACCTAACTTCAACCACTTCAACCACGATGGTTGAAGGGACCAGAGAAACCAATAGTAAAGGAGCATCACATGTCTGGACTGGCAGACGTCTTCACACCCGATGGGTTCGGGCTTGCAACCCTGACGGCTGGGATTCAGAAGCTCCCTCCGTCGCCGCAGACTATCGCGGAACTTGGGGTGTTCCGTGAGGTTCCAATCGCGACAACGATGGTCGCGATTGAGGAAAACCGTGGTGTGCTGGCACTCATCCCGACCACGAAACGTGGTGGACCAGGCACGACCGGAGCACCTGAGAAGCGCAAGGTGTTCGCACTCACGGTGCCACACGTGCAGGTGGATGACACCATACAAGCGGATGATGTTCTGAACGTGCGAGCGTTCGGGACGCAGGACCAGAACGCCGTCGTGAGCCAACTGGTCGCGCAGAAGTTCATCCCGATGCGCCGGAGCCTCGAGGCCACAATCGAGTTCCTGCGGATGAGGGCGTTGCACGGTCTCATCGTGTATCCCACGGGATCGGTGGATGCGAACGTGGACTTGCACACCGCGTTCGGTGCGACCAACCTGGCAACAGACGAGACCGTGGTGGACTTCGTCCTCTCCACCGGCACGACCGACGTGATGGGCAAGTGCGCTACCGTGAGGGACTACATGGAAGCGGCACTCGGTGGAACCCCGTACACAGGCATTTACTGTCTGTGTGGGAGGGAGTTCTTCCGTGCTCTGTGCGTCCATGCCGAGGTGCACAAGCTGTATCTCGAACAGCAGGCCATCTTCGGTGCGGCCATGATGGGCCAGGTCGGGCTTGGTGCGGGCAACCGGGTCAATCGCCAGAAGCTCGTGTTTGGTGGAATCACCTTCGAGGAATACTACGGCTTCACGAGCGGACTGTACTCCATCGGCGATGCAACACCGACCGAAGCGAACGCTGCGAACCGTTGGGCAAGGTTCTTCCCGCTAGGAGCTGACGTGTTGCACACGTACTATGCTCCGGCAGACAGGGTGGAAGCAGTTGGCACGCTCGGCCAGCCGATGTACGCGAGTCAGTACTTGTCGGAAGACGGCAAGAGTGTGAGGTTGGAAGCCCAGTCCAACCCGTTGTCAATCTGCGTCAGGCCGAAGTGCCTCATCAAGGGCATCAGACACACAGGCGACTAAGCCTTGGTGTCTGGTCTCTGGTGGTCTTGGCAATAGGGTCAAGACCAAGTCCCACTGAAGGAGAGAACCAATGCAGGCACTTACCGGCACAATCTCCGACCTGATGACCTTGCACGCCTTCAGGCGAGTTATCAAAGCCGCTGGCACGGCACAGGCACTGATTGAGGCTCGTGTCAAGGACTCAGCCTACGTGATAGGTGAGATGGTTTACAGTGCCCAGTCACCGAACTTCGTCTACGAGTGTACCACCGTTGGCACGACTGAGAACGCTGACGACGATGGCACTCATCCCACTTGGCCAGTAGTCATTGGTGGCACGGTGACGGACGGTTCGGTGGTTTGGACTTGTCGAGCATTAGCGCGTCGTTACGCAGTAGGGTTCGGACTCGTCGCAAAGCAAGCCGATGGCGACAACACAGGTAAGATTTACGTCGGTGATTCGTTGGTTGACAAGACTTCGCCGCAACAGATGGAACTGGCGGCAGGAGAGTTCTTGCGTATGACTGACCTCGGGTTCCCGCTAGGAAGTATCGTGGACTTGACGACCATCTATGTCGATGCTGCGACGAATGCCGACGAGCTTACCGGCATCTACGTCCCGCCGCAGACAATCCCGAATCCGTAGGAGGGCTGACTCATGCAAACAATCACGACAGCGCGAGGGACGGTGCTGAACGTCGCCAAGCGGGCGGACCTGGTGACGGCCGTGCCGACGGCGTACTTGCGGGCCTATCCAAAGAAGGGCAAGGTGCGGTTCATATACGACGAGGACGGCGAGCAGACTGTGATTTTCACGGATGACCTGGCGGCAGTGGCGGGCAAGGCGCACTCGCTGGAGGTGCGGTTGCGGGAGCATTGGCTGATTCCCATCGAGAAGGTTCCCCTGGACGATGCGCAGGCGGCGGCGAAGGCGGCGGCTGAAGCGGTGGAGAGGGGGTAGGCGATGGCTACCGACGGAACGTGGATTGGCGACCCGACGCTGGTAGGCGAGCCGCCTCAGGCGGCGTATCTCACCTTTGACATCGTCTCTAACTGGACGGCCGGGCAAGTGGCCAGCGGCACGGGCGCGACCATCACGCTTGCCCCTGCCGACAACTCGTACGTCCCCACCACGAACCAGCCGACCGAGGGGACGTTCAACTTCATCGTCGCTTCCGCCGTGACGGTCACGCTCGACAACTGGCTCAATGGGGCGCTCGTCGGGAACGTGGTGGTCAATGATATGTCGGCGGACGTGACTTGCACCGCCGCAGTCACGGGCACGACCACGGTGACTGCCGGGGCGTTGACCGCTTCAGGGAATCTTGGGGACAACCCGGCGGATACCGTTGTCATTGGCGAACAGGGTTTCCTGAACGTCTTGGCGGCAATTACCATCGCGGGGGCGGTTACGAACGACAACCAGTTCAACATTCGGGACGCTGTTGCAGTCACATGCGCCGGGCTGTTTACGAACAACGACCTGGTGGACGGCATGGCCGGTTCCAGCATCGACTTCAACGGCGGCGTGGCGGGCGGCGGCACGTGGGGCACAAGCGCAGATACCAGCAAACTCACGCTCGTCAGCAGTGGCGACTTCATCCTGACATCCGCCACCTGGAACGTCGCGCCAGACAGCACGCTCACGATTGACAACACCGCCACGGTGAACCTCGGCACGACGGAGGCCATTGCCAATCTCGCCATTATCGTTCTAGCGGATGTGTCGTTGGCTGGGCACTTGCCCGCCACCACCGCTATCGGGGGTGGCGCAACCAGCGGCAGCCTCACGCTCACTGGCGGCGCGGTGCATAACTTGGGGACTACCGCCAAGGGCGGCACAGGCGGTGCCAACGCCATCACCTACGCTGGCCAGGTCAACGTCGGCGGCGACCAGACGCTGGCGGACCTTGCAGTGGATGGTGGCGACGCTCGTATCTCCGGTGCAGCAGCCAGCAAATCACTTATCGGCACGAGTGCCACAAGCATCACGCACGGAAGAGCCAGGATTCGGGGCTACCCGCATCCGCTTACTCTTACAGGCTTAGATACCAACTGGGGCGCTGGCAAGCAACGCATTCGAGCGTGGAGATGTGTGGATGGCGGAGGTAACGGTGACCGGGTTCAGTTCCGTAGAGGCCATAACCTTCGTGCACACTCACTAGACAGGAGTGACTAGAATGGACTGGAGCATGAGTGAGGTTGCGAAGCTTGGGTCGAACATGGCGATTGTCGTGTTCTTTCTGGTCTATTTGCTCAAGATGCAGAAGGAATCCCGAGCGGAGCGAGAGAAGGAGCGTGAATCGCTTACAAGCCTTATTGCAAACGACTTGCACCACGTCACTGTCGGACTGGAGAAGGTTGACACAAGCCTGGTCCAGACCGTTGACGGCTTGAAGGCGGTTGTTAGCGAATTGCGAACGTTGCATCAGCACGAGTGAGTTCGGTGGAGTTCGTCTCCTGCGAGTCCATCGACAGGTGAATGTAATGAGTCAGATTCCACCGTTACCACGTTGGAGACCAACGGAGAACGGAAGGGGTGGAAGGAGGTCGCTGTGAAACCTGGTTATCGCACGTCCGAGTTCTGGCTAAG
>Ga0315289_10012234_pt1 | contig 12104 bp, 13 predicted proteins | sample YL17G11_40_MG_FD_203452 | JGI IMG/M metagenome (GOLD analysis project Ga0315289, IMG submission 203452) | Sediment microbial communities from Yellowstone Lake, YNP, Wyoming, USA - YL17G11_40 | ecosystem: Environmental > Aquatic > Freshwater > Lake > Sediment | place: USA: Wyoming | collected...
AACCTTTTTCTAACCGTTGCATCATATTGAAGCGGGGAGTCCCCGTGGACCTTCTCCAACTTCCCCACCGTAATTCTAATCTTCGGGGGCTCCTCACTCCTATGACCTGGAACTCATGCCTTGTTGCTGTCGTACAAATCGAGTTGTTTAAGTCCATTATCATATCTTCATAGATCTAGTCGGGGCATGTTTCCGGAAGTGAAAAATGTAAGATATGAAAAGGTTTCCCGATTCAGATCCCCGCAAGCAGCGCATCGAGCCGACTAGTGGACCATCTGTCTGAGGTCCATAGCCCACTTACCACTATTGATGGACTTGAGAGTAGTTCTTCTTTTCGTGCTCTTCGGAAGGACAATGGACTGTCTATTCCCTGATGATGTCCCTTATTGCCTCTTGTGACTCCTGCGGTGTCTGGACCGTGTTCACCATGTGCACCGTTGAGTTCTCAAGCAGTCTCCTGTAGAAGCTCTTCCGAATGTCCATCTTCCTTTCGTCTCTGACGAGCTGGTGGGGGTTGCAGAAATCGTGCTCCATCAGATAGGCAAGCCCCTCTTCCGGGCTGAGTCGCCTTACGATCCTACTGTCGCTAGTGTCTCGTTTGAGCATGATCACATGATAGATCGTCGTCATCGGGATCACCCCTCCTTCGCCGACGATCCATCGCACGTTCACTATCGCTCGACCCTTGTTGTCGAACTGTGCCTTGTCGATCAGCTTTCTATATTCCGTCCAAATATCCGCGATGTCTCCCTCGGTGTAGCAGTTCTTCTCCGACCCGAAGGCGAGTGGACGTTTGTCGGAAAGCCTGACGAAGTACCAGTCATCCGTGACCAGCCTTGCTTCTTTCATCCTCAGCAGGCCCCAGGAATGAGTCGTCTTCCCGGTCCTCGAAGGTGCGATGATCGACACTCCCTTCCCCATCACGTCGATCGCCGCTCCATGAACATGATAGATCCTGTGCTCGTCCTCCAGTACATCTCCCGTCACAGCGAGGGCAAGGCTCTTTATCCAACCGTAATAGTCGAAATTGTACAGGAAGGCCGTTTTCGTTACTGGGTCATACTTTACTTTCAGCCCCTCGCTCGGCTCTGTGAGAACGACAATCCTTCCGTGGGACCGGATGTTCTCTCCCATCGTGTAGAAATTATCGCTCCACCTCTCCGCGACGTACTGCTGGTCGGTCAGCAGTTTTATGCAACAACCGTAGACCTCCGCTTTCTTCGTGTACAGGAACCGGTCCTGATACTTATCGAACAGCTCATCCTTCTCAGCTGGAGAAATCAGCTCCACTTCGTATACCATTTCACACGCCTCGATATCGGATTAGTGGCTCTACATATTGAAACATTCGGAATTCTGCGACGCTGCCGGACCACTCTAAGGCTTCCCGCCTTCATTGAGCAGGGCGACAAGGTCGCTAAGGATCGCACTCGCCGTCTCGTACTTGCCCGCTCCCTTCCCGGCGACGGTGATCTCTCCGGCGAGATCTGTATGTATCTGTACGATGTTCCTCGTGCCGCCAATGCTGAGAGGATGTCCGATACGGACCAGGCGGGGCGCGACCTCCAACCTTTTCGGTGATATCTCGCCGATCAGCCTGATGACCTTCTTCTCTTCCCCTGCGAGGGAGATGGCATCTTCAGTCACGCCTCTGATGCCTGTCTTCTTCACGTCTGAGTACTTCTTGTCCAATCCGAAGATCGCGTTTGCCAGGATGGCGACCTTGCAGGCGCTGTCGACACCATCGATGTCGTAAGAAGGGTCCTTTTCAGCGATCCCCATCTCTTGAGCCTCTCTCAACGCCTGAGCGAACGGCAGTCCTTCCTCCATCATCCTATCTAGGATGAAATTGCAGGTCCCGTTCAATATCCCGCGTATGGAAAGTATCTTCTCGCCCTTGAGCAACTCTCTAGAGAGGTTGATGATCGGCATGGCCCCGCCGACAGTAGCCTCAAACCTAAACTGGACGTTGTTTTTTCTCGCGGCGTCTGAAAGCTCTCTGAACCTAAGTGCGAGAGGACCTTTGTTAGATGTGATGACGTTCTTTCCGGATCTTAGAGCCGTGATAATGTTCGTGAACCCAGGCTCTCCTGTGACGATGTTTGTCGGGGTGACCTCGATAAGAGTGTCATACTCCAGGTCCATCAGCATCCTCCAGGCATCTCCGTCGAACCTTCTCTTTCCTACCTTGTTCTCCGAGACCTTTCGCTTGACTAACGCGGAAGGGTCCAGACCAGTCTTCTTGGTCTCATAGGAGGATGAGTCGAAGACGCCGACGATGCGTATCTTCTTCCTGAAAGCGTCGTGCAGCAGATCCCTCTTCTGCTGTATGACCTCTGCCACTCCCTGACCGACGACCCCGAATCCCACTATCGCAAGGTCCATGCATCAGTCCCCCAGACCCCGGACGAGCAGGAATCCCCCATCCGCCGCCCTTTCCTCCAGGAATCGTTCCACTCTCTCCACAGCCTCTTTCTTCCTCACCTTGCCGAAGAGGATCGCAGCCTTGCCATCTGACGCGGCAGAGACAGAATATCGAACGTCGACGGACTCCATGTCCTCCATCGACTCGATCTCCTCCATGATGTTGTTCAATTCCTGTGATGAGATATCTCCTACGAGAAGACACTCTATCGGGAACGTTTCGTATAGCGAGCCCATCCTCGCGACGTCAATGTCCCTCTCCTTCCAGGTATCGAGAATGCGCTGAAGCATCCTATCGGACCTTACCTCGAAGGTGACGTTCACGGTGATATGCCCGCCAATCACGACATCCCTGTGGTGAACCACGCCAACAATATTGCCGTCGTTGGTGGATATCGGTTCCAGCGCGAAGACCAGCTGTCCCGGTACGTCCTTCAATCGCAGGTCGGCATTCACTTTCAAATCGAATTCCTCCAGTCTTGCGCACTCTCGTCTCTCGATATTCGTCCTTGATAATAAATAGCATTCGCATCGATTATTCTGATATACCCGTACATTCTTCTTTCATATCAGCAGGTGAGGGAAGGACTTGACATCGATCACATTTCATGGCGGGGTCGGAGAGGTCGGCGGGAACAAGTTCCTTGTGGAATCGAAAAAGACCTCGATATTCTTGGATTTCGGGAAGAACTATGCCAGGGAGAAGAGGTTCTTCGAAGAGCCGTTCCTAAGACCCAAGGACGAGGAGCATCTTCTCTCGCTAGGAATAATTCCGAATGTTCCAGGTATCTATAAGGGGGACGAGAAGGAGCAGGGAATCGAGGGAATAGTCCTCTCGCATGCCCATACCGACCACGGCGATTCGATAAGGTATCTCAACGACCAACTACCAGTGTACTGTGGCAGCGTGACGAAGCACATCATCCTCGCAAGGGAATTCTCCGGAATATCTCAGGGCGATTATTCCATTGGGAAATGCCTGAAGGTCAAGGGACAGGACCTCTATGAGAGGAGATGTTTGAAAGACTTTCACGATATCCAGAGCGACGTAATGCAATCAATAGGCGATCTCAAGGTCGTGCAGCATTGCGTCGATCATTCAACCCCTGGAGCCTGCGGGACGATACTCGAAGCACCTGATTCGACGATTGTGTATACCGGCGATATTCGGATGCATGGGCGACGTCAGCGCTTGACCGATGGCTTTATCAAAGCCGCGAAGAAGTCAAAACCAGACGTTCTCCTCATAGAAGGCACGAATATGTTGGAGGGCAGGATGAACGACGAGGACGATGTTCAATCCAAAGCGATCGACGTGGTGAACCGAACCAAGGGTCTGGTCATGACCGGATTCTCGAACGCTGACCTCGACAGAGCCCGGACCTTCTATGAAGTGGCGAAAGCGACCGGCAGGACTCTCGTTCTCTCTGCGAAGCAGGCCTACATCCTACATTCCCTCAGACAGTTCAAAGACCAGGACTTCCTTTCTCTCAAGAACGACGACGTTGCGATATTCCTTAAGAGCAAGAAGAGGCGCAGTCCGTTCGAGTTGGAGCTCGAGTCAGAGAGCGGATATCACATCATGGAAGCCGATGACGTCAGAGGGAGGCAGAAGGAGATCCTGATGGCGTTCACTCTCTACGACATGAACGAGACCTTCGAGATCAAGCCCATGGTCGGAAGCTCATACATATTGTCTTCGAGCGAACCATTTGATGAGGAAATGGAGATCAGCTACGATAAGCTATGCAACTGGCTGCAGCACTTGGCCATGCCTTTGTATCAGATACATGCCTCGGGTCATGCTAGACCGTATGAGCTAAAGGAGATCATAGCGGAGATATCCCCCGAGATCGTCATTCCGATACACACATCTTACCCGGACCTCTACGCGGACTACATCTCTGATCTGGATGTGAAGGTCCACATGCCACATGATGGTGCGACCTTCCAGATACCATAGTCTCAGATCGAAGAAGCTATGAGCGCCGAGGGGGAGATCCTAGGCCAGTTCCTATCAGTATGAGTCGATTCTCCTCCGAATGCTCATTATGAGATCCCGCGGAATTACCGGCAAAATAATGGCCAGATGCCCAAAGAAGCCTGGGGTTGGGCGATGCGTGGATTCCCTGCCTCCAATTCACACCCAGCTCGGATATTGCAGCGCAACGCGTTCCTTTCGTCCCCCGCGCTAGGGTTTATTAGCTATGATGAATCTGATAATAGCTGGGGGGCGGAGAGAATGGAAGCGAGGAACGGTGGTAAATCGCCAAATCGAACTTCTAGAGTCAAGTTGCTCCCTCTGATTTTCGTCTTTCTCACGCTTGCTATCATCATATTATCTGTTTTTCTCTACCGCCTACCTTTGAATGACGTTGAAGTGACCGTGGATTCGACATATCGACTCTCATATCCAGACATCAATAAGAGCTATATCGGGTTCACGGTGAGCGTCACAAACAAAGGGAGCATTCCTCATTACGTGTATCTAACTGCAAAAGTGGTCTTCAGTTCCCAACCAGATATGGTTTTCACAGGGATCACTCGCTCCACTGGTCCTATCGACCCTGGGGCAACTTACCACCAAATCTGGCTAAATGTGCTTGTGCCCAATGAGCTTTTCCAGACCCCCTATGAAGCTTCTTGCTCTGTCACACTGCCTCCCCTTGTGAACGAATACTCTACACCTTGGATATTATTACCCGGTGTGGTCTGGTTGGTGGCGCTTGCAGCTGTCCTAACATCTCTGGTGCGGAGTTGGCGGCAAACACGATAGAACGGTTCGTTTTGCCTGAGCGACAATCCATCTGCCGTCAGAAGTGTCGGAAGCGTCAGTCGAGCTTATCCAGAAATTCTTTTTCTGATCTCAATCAAATGGATAGAGCAGGTTCATTCTATCTTCGAAGCCTGCCTTTTCATCAGGTTGATGAACCATGGGTCTGTCAGTGGAGTGCCTTCGGGATACATTACACCTCCCGTGACCACAACGTTTGCCTTCCTGAATAGCATCGCCTTGCTTTCGAATCCTCCAGTGAGATCCATCGTGACCATCTGAGACTCATCCCCGATCCCTGGGTTTGAATATTCTGCGCCTGTGGGGTATTCATAAATCGTGATCCAGCTCTGGTTCGACAAAGCAAGTTTCGCACTCTCTATTGAGACGAATATCAAGACAGTAATCGTAATCCTCGTCTGATTGAGGAACGTATTTTGGTACATCCTTAATGCGCCATTGCTAATATTGTCGCCCCATGTCGGATAATCTGTACTGGCTATGACTGTCCAATTCCCTAGTATGTCTGAGGCGGTGAGGATGAATTCACTTGCCTGTCTTGTGACAAGCTTCTCTCCTCCAAGGCATCCTGAAAAGGCAGTTGCGAATAGCAGTATTGTCGCAACAACAGCTATGACCTTCCTCATGTCCTTCCCATTCATATCAGTAAGCTGTCTTAAGATTCTTCTGTCGATTTATCGAAACGGCACAGTCTTCGTCATTTCTATCGTCACGCCCTATCTTCCCTCCCTAGCCTAAGACTTGATGCCAGCGTAGAGACCATATCCCCAATAATCCGAGTACTTCCGGAACAGCTTCTCTTGGCGGCTCACCCAATGGCGCACCTCTGAATCGATGAGGTACCTCTTCGTTACCCTGAGCATCGATCTTAACCCGATGCTGCTTATGACATTGAAGGACGCGCTCTTGTATCGATACCTGTGGTCCACCACGTCACTTATCCCCGCCTCCTGCATGAGGCTTATCCAGCCATCGTAGGTCAGCGGTCGAACCCCCTGTAGGTCCTGGACCGACCTCTCAATCAGCCTCTCCGGGGGGTCCTTCATCCAGCTCAGCTCGTTCAGCCCTATGCGACCTCCGCTCCTACAGACCCGGACCATCTGCCTCAGGACGGTCCGCTTGTCAACGAAGACGAGCATCCCTTCAGAGATGATTGCGTCGAAAGTGCTATCTGGGAAATCCATCGTTTCGGTGGACATCTGGTACAGGACGACCCGATCGTCCAAACCCTCCTCCGATATCATGCGCCTTCCCTGCGAGACCATCTTCCCGGAGATGTCGATTCCCGTGACCTTGCAGCCGAACTTGGAGGCCAGAAATCGTCCGGTCCTGCCGTAGCCACAGCCCACGTCAAGCACATGGCAGTCACTAGTGACATGGCACATCCGAGCCAACTCCTCGCTCCTCTCCATCCCACCAGGATGCAGCATGTCCACTCCCAGGCTGGCCATGTAATCCTCCGCATCGAGGTGATCGTGATTCTGGGCCGCCATATGGATGATTAGGAAACCTCGCCTATTTATCGTTCGTCAAATCCCGGATTCTCCAGATTGGGTGATGATTTGTTTCCTCCCGACTGCCTGGAGTCGTTCTCGATCAAGAGCTTGATGCTCACCCAATGCACAGGTCAAGTATCTCAGATGCTGACGATCGTTCCTGCCTTGGCCGACATCCCCTCACTCGTTGAATGGGGATTCTTAGCTAGATCCCGCCGGTAATAAAAGCGCCGAGGGGGAGATTCGAACTCCCGAAGCGCTGAGCGCCACGAGCTAGCTGTCCTAAACAAGGGTTCCAGGCTCGCGCCTTACCAGGCTGGGCCACCTCGGCACGCCGGGGGCTCCCTACCGCTTTGATGAACTTAAATCTTCCCTCGCCCCAGCATCACTTCTTAATGCTGTTCTTTGCCATTTCCACGTTGATTGGCACGCGGGTCAGGGTGTCGGCGACCGTCGGTCTGAATCTTCGAGCGACCTCGAGCTGCGAATGGTCCGTTTCTATGACCGTAATCTCTTCCTCGTAGTATTTGTTCTTGACGAGGACGTCGCCTCTCGGCCCGACCGCCATGCTCCCGCCGAAGTAGATCTGATTGAGCTGCGTCCCGACCTGGTTCACATATATCGTGTAGATCGTGTTCTCGATCGCCCTGGCGGGAACGAGCGCTTCGAAGAAGGTCCTTGATGTCGAGGGAGACGCCGATATACAGACGACGGTCTCAGCTCCGTTCAGTGCGTACGACTTGGTGATCTCCGGAAAGAAGATGTCGAAACAGACCACAGCTCCGACCTTGCTGCCATCAACGTCAAACATCACTGGCCCTTTGCCCGGACCGAAATAGAGCTCCTCTTCGAAAGGACCGAAGTTGGCAAGGAAAAGCTTGTCGTACCGTCGGACATCTCCATCCGGAGAGACACATACCGCGCTGTTCCTCAGGATACCGGGGATTTGATCGTCCTCGACCGGCATGCCGAATATGATGCTGCATCCCTTGTCCTTCGCCATCTTCGCGACCCTCTTCACGCTCTTCCCGTCCGTCCTTTCGGCCAGGGGGTAGAAGAGATCCCTGCACATGTACCCCGTCAGATAGGTCTCCGAGAAAACGTAGAGGTCTGCGTCGACCTTCTTGAGCGCCTTATGCATGCGCTTGAGATTCTCCTCTTTGTCACCCAGTGCACACCGTACCTGCGCGAGAGCGATTCTCATGTAATCTCTCGAGGGAATCTAGCTCGCCCGATAAGTTACTTTTGGATACGATATCTGACGAAAAAACACATAAGAGAGCACAGTTGCATATGGGGGAATCATGCGCCCTCGTCTGAAGGAGCACTCTGACCTGATAATCAAGGACTTCATTCGTCAGAAGATCGAGGAGAGCGGTGCCAGTGGGGTCGTGATCGGCCTCAGTGGAGGGGTCGACTCGGCGGTCGTTTCGAAGCTGTGCGCCGATTCTATCGGTCCTGAGAAGGTATTGAACATCTTCATGCCATCGCGTGCCTCTACTAGAGAGGATCACAAAGATGCGGAGAAGTTCTCGAGGAAGTTCGGAATGGAGTTCAAGGTCGTCTCGATAGTACCGGTGGTCGAAGCCTACCAGAGCATGCTGCCTTCCCCGGAGCGGAAGGAAACGCTTGGCAATGTGATGACGAGGGCAAGGATGATCGTTCTTTTCCACCAGGCGAAGCTGATGAACAGGATCGTCATGGGCACGAGCAACAAGAGCGAGCTTTTGATAGGATATTTCACGAAGTTCGGGGATGGAGGGGCGGATTTCTATCCGATCGGGGACCTCTATAAGACGGAGGTCAAAGAGCTGGCAAAGAATATAGGCATTCCTGAGAATCTGATCGAGAAGGTGCCAACGGCGGGATTGTGGGTAGGGCAGACCGACGAGGGCGAGATGGGGATATCATACGAGAACCTGGACGTGATTCTTTTAGGTATCGAGCTGGGCCTCACTAGCGAGGAGATCGTCAATAAGACCGGTCTTGACCCGAAGCTTGTCGACATGGTCTGGAACAAACATCGCACCAGCGTCCACAAACGGAAGATGCCTCTTGCACCGAAGATCGGGATCAGAACGTTAGGATTGGATTGGAGAGAGTGAAGTCCTGATATCCTCTATCGCTCTCAGGAACCTTTCGGACTTGAGCACATCGAACATTATCTTGTCCGCCTTTTTTCCAAGAGCCCAACCGAATCGTCGTTTTTCTTTGAGCTCCAGCATGATCAGGTCGTATCTCTTTGAAGTGACGAAGAGAGTCGATTGAAAGAGACGGAAGAATACGCCGGTCCTCAGCGGTCCTCTTTCGACCATCTCGATCCTCTTGATATTCTTGATTGGAATCTCGGCCTTGAAGTACCATCCCTGTCTCAGCACTATCTTGTCACCGAGGATTTCATGTTCCGTAAGAAGGGGAGAGACCCCGAGCACCAACAGGACGACCGCGACCACGAGAACGCCAGCAATGATGGATAATGTATCTAGATTGGCGGTTAAAGCCAGGAGTGCGATTATTATGATCGCTGACATGGAAATGATGATGAAGTCCATCGAGAACGACTTTCTGCTGTACGCGAAACTCTTCACGAGCATCTCGCGTGAGCGATGAGATTCAAGTAGAATATTCTTTTTCTCCTATCCATGCGAATCAGGAAGGATTTCCATACTGCAAAAACTTTAATAAAGACCATCTTATTGCTGCAAGAAGGCTCCCGTAGTGTAGTCCGGTCAATCATATTGGCCTCTCGAGCCAATGACTCGGGTTCAAATCCCGACGGGAGCACTTAATTTGTTAACAAATAATTATATATCTCTGGTGGCATATTGCCACTCATGGCAAGGCCGCGGGGACGCCCCAACCAAGGCAAGACCGAGACGATCCGGGAACGCTGCGTGACCGTCTATCTTCCGACGAAAGAGCTGGTCCAAGAATGGAAGGGGACAGCAAAGAAGGCTGGCATGCCAGTATCGCGTTATGTCTATGAGGTCGTCGAGCGCCACCGAAGAGGAGACTCGGGAGAAGTAACCCCGAGCTGGAAGCTTGAGGAGCAACTTAAGACGCTCCAGGCGGAACTCGGGACGCTGCAGGAAAAATACAACAATCTCCGGGGCGCCTTCGAGAAGCAGGAGAAGGATCTGCGGCAGGTCTCCGATGCCTTGGTGAAGGCCTCGCAGTCATCGGTCGATCCAGATATCGCCCGCGGGATGATCAGCATCTTTCTGAAGGAGCCGGACAAGAACCATTTCAAGATGTCCATGATAGAGAAGCTGGGGATCCAAGATGACGATACAGAGAGGCTTATCAAGTTCCGCGATACCGGCGCATTCCTGGAGAGCATCGGCCTCATAGAACAAGCGGGATTCATGGAATGGAGGTGGAAGGTTGGAGGGAGCGTCGACAAGGCCCGCAGAGATGACGGCGAGATCTACGCGGACGTGCTCGTGCAGTACCGCTAGACTCGATCAGTTCAAGGACGAGTGCAGGCTGCGAGGAATGAGTCACGGCTCGACGTTGAGCTACCTCTCCTCGATCCGGATATTCTCAGACTTCCTTTCAAGGAGAAAGAAACATATCATCCAGATAGACAAGTCCGATCTGAAAGCGTACATCGATTATCTGCTCAGCGAGAGAAGAGTGTCGTATCCGACCCTCGAGTCGCACTTCTCCGCTTTGTCCGCTTTCTATGATTGGCTCGTTTTCGAGGATGAGCTTCCGGCAAATCCAGTTCTAGCGGTCAGGAAGAGGTACCTCAAGAGGTACAAAGGAGGAGAAGGCTTCGGGAGCGGCGAACGAAAGCTCATCTCGGTCGAGGACATGGCTCGCCTGGTCAATTCCATCATAAGCTCCAGGGACAGGGCGATCGTTGTGGTCCTGGCAAAGACAGGCGTCCGAAGAGGGGAGCTTGTGCGGATGAACATGGACGATGTCGACATGGACCATTTATGCATCAATCTCAAGCCTGCTGCAAAGCGTTCCAACCGTAGGGTCTTCTTTGACAGCGAGACAAGGCGTGTCCTTTCCGACTGGCTCCGGACAAGGGAGGCGTACGCAAGGAGTGACTGCCCCGCCCTCTTCGTAACCGAGTCTGGCGGGAGGATCAACAGGAATCATGTTTACGACAGCGTGACGAAGCACGCCGCCCGCGTCGGGCTCCACGATCCTCAATCTCTCAAGCTCGAGGATCGGTTCACGCCGCACTGCTGCCGCCACTGGTTCACGACGCACCTCAGAAGAAGCGGGATGCCGAGGGAGCATATCCAGGAGCTCCGGGGCGATTGGAGGCCGGATGCGATGGACATTTACTACCACATCGACCCTGAGGATCTGCGCTTGTCCTATCTGACGCATATGCCACGCCTCGGATTGATTTAGTCGGTGCTTCAGTACGATTCTTGCGGGCTCAGCCGAGACCGAGCATCGATCTAACCAGATACTCAAAATCAAAATTCAATTCCTGCACAATAGAGTGGTACCAGCTCAAGAAACCTCTTTCCAAACCGCTCTCCACTCTTTGAGTTCGATGAAACGGGTTGGCGAGCGGTGTCTTTTCTCTTCACCATTCACGGTTGGTTGTCCCGGCTCAGAATTGTCCGATGACTCACTCGAGATCTCAGCTCGGAGTTCAAAGGAGACTACGCTGGCTGAGAAATTCATCGCGGAACAGGTCCTGGTTCCTAACCGAATCGATTTGAGCGAGACAGCCGACGTAAAACGTATCAAGATGGCCTATTCGGAGGCGGATACCCTTGATCGGCCTCCAGGTAGTGAAGGCGAATGGCCTACGCAACCTCCTTGGTCACGGGAAAAGGAAAATGCCATAAACTTGAACCCCAACCTACTTAGACTCTCAAACCTGTTTCTTGAAGAGATATATTCTTGTCATATCATCGACGTTCGGCACCTCGCCTGGGCTGATGTCGAAATGAATCCCCCTTTCCTCGAGCGTCTTCTGAAGTCGCTTCGCTATCGCCCGCTTTCCCAGGTAGGGAATGAGCTTGGTAGTGACACTGTTGAACATTTCGTAACTCTCAAAGTTGTCCGAAGCTATTTTCGCGTTCAAATCCATCAACCTCTGGATCTTCTCCACGTTGCTCATCAGGAAGTCTTCCAGTTCTTTCCTCAAACCCTTCTTCTCGGCGTCCGCGATCCACTTCTCATATGATTTGCTAACCTCGACGATTCCGGCCTCAAAGCAGATGGTGAGCGCTTCGGTTTCCGTAATCCTTCGCTTCTTGGCCAGGCCACGAACTTGGCCCAGCAATTCCCTTTCGATCTTAAGCCGCATTGCCGTTGTCTCCCTCGTCTGCTCCTCGGCGGGGTGTCACATCCTGAAGCATCGCCTTCATCCTTGAAACGACGAGATTGAGGATATCCGCGTAGAAGTCCAG
>Ga0315289_10012235_pt1 | contig 12104 bp, 14 predicted proteins | sample YL17G11_40_MG_FD_203452 | JGI IMG/M metagenome (GOLD analysis project Ga0315289, IMG submission 203452) | Sediment microbial communities from Yellowstone Lake, YNP, Wyoming, USA - YL17G11_40 | ecosystem: Environmental > Aquatic > Freshwater > Lake > Sediment | place: USA: Wyoming | collected...
CTGGGTACAAGTACTCGGATATAGCTGATCTACGTCGCTCGTATGCTAATATGGCAGCTAAAGAGTCTGACCCTATAAAGAAACAGTTTTTTGATGTGATGATAGAGGGCCTCAATGCCAGACTATCACCCGCTGGACTATCGGGTAAAACAGGTAAAGTCCTGAAAGCCAACCAAGGTATCAACGTAATAGAGCAGCAGCTCGGTCCCGCGTTGAAAACTGAGCAGGCGTACAGGGCTGGTACGGGGAAAGCAGCCGAGGAAGCAGTGCGTAACAAGGCACTCTGGAGGAAATGGCTTATCGGAGCTCTCGGTACACTCGGCGTAGGAACAGTCGGTACTCTCGGCGGTAAAGCAATCATAGAAGGCATGACAGCGACCAAATGATCACAGGACTCCCATACTACCCTCTCACCAACGCTGGTGTCAATGACGCGGTAAAGATCAATGCTGATCTGAATTACCTCGCTACGCACGGCATGGGGGCCACAGGGATACAGGGAGTCACGGGTGACCCTGGAGGCCCTAAAGGTGCTACGGGAGTGGCGGGTGTACGTGGAGTGACAGGGCTCGCCAATTTCACTGAGGGCCCTGTAATGCCCTACGTGCTGTCCGTGCCCCATTTTCACCATCACACGATAGATGATATCTGGTACACGTATGACATGGATTCTAAATCCTGGATCGACGTGTCTTCGGGTGCGAAGGATATCACGGGGCCCGTAGGTGGTAAAGGTATAGCTAATTTCAAACTCGGTGAGTTACCCGAGGTACCGTCTCCAGACCAGCCTGAATTTTTTTGGGACGAGAGCGACGAGATCCTTTACTTTTGGTACACAGGCTCTCAGAGCTGGCTGGATATTAGTACGGGAGCGACTACTCAGCGTGCCGACCAAAATATAGTGCAGAATGAGTTTACTGGTTATCTCACCTGGACTGGAGTGCAGCTGCAGCCTGAATCGCCTACTGTGATCACTCTAACAAGTAAGTCTCGTGTAATGTCAGTGTTTTATGCCAAAGCGAAATATGCCCCTCTCTATAGCTACACGTACGCATTTTATTCATTCAACGGAGAAACTGGCACTGAGATACAGTTGATCGGCGACCCGGGCCCTTTTCAAACGTTCGTGTCAGACCCCCTCCCGGCAGGATCGTATACCGCGTGCTGTTATTCGAGGACGTCGTGGTACCCCCCACAGGGTACAACCGGGATGATCAGCGGCGGCAGCATCACTCTCATCGCCCTCGACAGCGGGCAGGGAGTGCAGGGAGTGACAGGCCCCGCGGGAGCTCCTCAGGGAGTGACGGGGCTCGTGGGGGTGACGGGAGTCCAGGGTGTCACTGGTAGGACCGGGGTGACGGGTATCTCGGGCTCCCCTGGTGACATCTTTTTTACTGGTATAATAAATATCTCTGCGTCATATAAAAACGAGGCGGCACCTACGGGTACGATAGGGTATTTCCGCATGCCCTCGAAATACTGGGTGAAAGACTGGGAGCTAGTAGGAGACCCGACTGGCTGGATAGGTCTGACAGTAGAAAAATCAAACTATGCGCTATTTGGAAGCTGGACTGCTATGAGTTTGGGTTCTCATCCTACGATCACTGCCGGTATAAAAGGCACTTCTTCTTCCGCAGGGTGGGCGTCGCCGACGGGGCTAGCAGACGACCTGTTAAAATTTGATGTGGTACATTGCACAGGTATAAAATCATGGAATTTATCTATGAGATTTAATAGGGTAGCATAATGAGTTTACAGTACATCAATAATAGGCTCTTTGGATTTTATGATGCTGGCAACTCCAACTCATATTTGTTTACAACAGACGGGTTTGGTGGTAATAAACTAAACGCACAGACGATTGATACTAATTCTATAATAGATACAGGAACAGATGGAAGACTTACACAACGGGATAGAAAAGTATGCGTGGTCAGTGATTCCCTGATATACATGTACATGAATGATCTTATTACCAGGTTTACTTTTAATGGCACCACTCTCACTAAAACTGACAGCCGTAGCGACGGGTTATATTATTTTTTTGGTCCTTTGTGTTATCAGAATTCTGTACTACATGTAGGGTATGGAGCAGACGGTCTAACCGCCATCAGTGATGATTTGTCCACGCTAATTACTTCGTATGTAGTGACCCCGTACGCTATTGTTACAGACGGTACATATGTGTATATAGTAGACGGTAGTGCAGGAAAACTTATAGCGTTGAGTTATAGCGCGGGAGTATATACGTATTTAGCAGAGGCGAATACCACGGCTACAGATGCTGTATATTTTTCTGGTAATATATGTGTATTAAAAAATGATAAATCTATTGACAGATACTCGTTTAATGGCACATCATTTACATATATAGCTACCATACCAAACTTGGGTACGTTTTTGAGTTTTAGCGCTTCTGCTGATTATTTGGTAATATCATATGTCGGGAAAATCACGTATTTATACAACAAACTTTTTCAACAATGTGACATTTTACAACATAAAAAAAACGCACACTATTGGGTGAGTGCATATGCCGTAAAAAGGAGACTTTATTTGGATAGCTATTACTCATTGGACGGTATTATAACCACTTATAATACAACCATGTTCAATATTGACAAAAACCCTTCATTAAACATATCGGTTATTTAATATGTCATTCCCTACATCCGCCACCAGCGGTCAACTATATACCACGATCAACGGCTCTGTTTATCAGTACTACGAGACTGAGAACAAGTGGCTGAAGTACACCATCTCTTTGGGTATCACTGGAGCTGCTGGAGCCACAGGTATCCAGGGCGTCACGGGCGTGCGTGGATTGACGGGTGCGTACGGGCTCACAGGGGCCTATGGATTTACGGGTATCGATGGTGCCACAGGTATGCGCGGTGTCACGGGCGTGGGAGCTACGGGCTATCAGGGTATCACGGGAGTAGAAGCTATAACGGGTTCTCAGGGTATACAGGGTATAACTGGAATACGCGGGATCACGGGGATACAGGGGATAACTGGTATCGATGGTATCACAGGTATAAGAGGGATCACGGGCTCTCAAGGCATCCAAGGTATAACTGGCATAAGGGGAATAACTGGTGCTGATGGTATCCAGGGAGTGACGGGTGCGGTAGGAATACAGGGAGTAACGGGTATACGTGGATTGACGGGTACTGATGGCATACAAGGTGTCACGGGGTATTCTCCTACGGGATCTATTGGGATCACTGGAGCAATAGGCATACAGGGTGTCACGGGGATTCAAGGGATAACTGGTTATCAGGCTATAACTGGATTCCAAGGCATAACTGGTGCTAGTCCTACAGGAGCAATAGGAATAACGGGAACTGACGGGATACAAGGCATAACTGGAATAAGAGGTATCACTGGGATACAAGGAATAACGGGAACTGACGGTATTCAAGGCATAACAGGAATCCAAGGTATAACTGGGATACAAGGAATAACGGGAACTGACGGTATTCAAGGAATAACGGGAATAAGAGGTATAACTGGGATACAAGGAATAACGGGAACTGACGGGATACAAGGCATAACTGGAATAAGAGGTATCACTGGCATCCAGGGCATAACTGGAACTCAAGGCATCACAGGCACTGTAGGAATCACTGGGCAGTATGGTATCACGGGCGTCATAGGTATCACTGGCTCAGCGGGTACTGGAGGATCAGCATCATACTGGTCGTCTATGGCTGGCTCTACAGGATACGCGTACCGTACAGCGACCTATACAGCAAACGTGTTCGATAGCGGGCTCTCCTCCAATAAACAATACGTGTATGACCGCACGACAGTCGTGAAGTGGATGGGGTCTGCAGCGACATGGTACATGGGTATGGTGACCACCAACACTGTGTACGCAGAGTCGTTCACGGTAAACTGGATAGGTGACGCTGCTCTCGCGGGACATACAGGATACCAGTACGCTATAGACAGAGCCAAACAGGTAGATTTTGCGGTAGCTGGCACATTAGGAGCTACCACAGATGTAGCAGGGCATTGGTATGCTCCTACTGCAATAAAAGTTTTTGGAGCTGACGCACGAGTGGGTACAGAAGCTAACACTACTACAGTACAGGTAAATGCAGCAGGGGCTAGCGTTCTGGTAGCCAACATGAATTTAGCTACATCGGCATCGTCCATAAACAATACAGCAAACTCTGAACAAACGGCTGCGCTTGGAACTACATTTAGTGTAGACATCACTACGGTGGGTACTACAGCACCGTCAGATTTATATGTGTCATTGTATGTGTTTCCTAAAAACAACTCGTATAGGTGATTATGACTATAGGAGTAGTAAATAGAAAAGTTACTGCAATGTATCACCTCAGTGATACTGCAGATTCTAGTGGTAGTGGCTATACGTTAACTAATACGTCTACTGTCACGTTCCCTCAAGGCCGTTTTGATAACTGTTGTAGGTTAGTGTCCGCGAGTGCTCAGCAGCTATACGTGAGAAATAACATGGGCATAGACGGCGGAAATATAACCATGAGCTGCTGGATGAAAATAGAAGCAGTACCAGTATCAGGTACTGATGGCACTGTGTATGGACAGATGAGTACTAATACAGCTACAGAGTATTGCGTTTTGTATAGGTACTACAGTGGTGGGTCGTATTTTTATTTTGATAGAGCACGTGTGGGAGTGGCTGATGATGTATTCACATATACAGTGTCACTATCTACGTCTATATGGTATAACCTAATAACTACCTATGATGGCACAGCTCTAAAAGGCTATTTGAATGGTGCATATGTAGGGAGTTTTGCGTGTTCTGGGAATGGTAACAATAAAGTTCGTGATAACTATTTTAGAATAGGTGCTGTCAATAGTGCAGCAAATTTTTTTGATGGCTATATAGACGAGGTAATAGTGCAGAACAGTGCGTGGACGTATAGCCAGATTAGAAACTACTATAATTTTTCTATGGGTCGATATGCACCTAAAATTAGACTATAACAGGAGGATACAATGGGATACCCGACAGTAACCAACACATTCGTAGAGTCGAGCACAGCGTACGCGACCGCTGTCAACCAGAATTTCCTGGACGTGATCAATGGTATCAGTGACGGTACTAAAGATATGCGTGTGAACGACGCGACCGTCCAAGGCACGCTCTCGCTCTCCAACGCTCTCACGTCCAAAACCATTCTCCCGAGCGTAGCAGATACGTACGATCTAGGTAGCGCGGCTGGAGCGTGGAACAACGTATGGATGAACCAGCTCTCCGTAGAGACTGCTCTCGTGAGCGCTGCGGGGCATGTAGCGTTTAGGGCTGTCGGAAACTACATAGATAGCGACCAGGCTAATTACCTGGATCTGCACGCAGTCACTCAGGTACGCGTCAACGCACCCATGCAGATAGCGGGTAGCGCTGTAGTGTCGGGAGCACTGAGTGCGATCGGCTCAGGATATATCGGTGGAGCGTTTGGTGTCGCCGCTACCGCTACGATGTCAGGTAACATGTACGTCGCAGGCACTATGACCGTCGCGGACACGGCTACGTTTAACGGCTATCTCAGTGTGAACTCAAACCTCGTGACACACGATATCTATCCTGCGCTAAACAATAGCTATGTCGTAGGAGATTCCACTCATAAATACCATCATGCGTGGTTACAGAGTGCCACTATAGACAGCGGTGTCGTAATGAACTCTATCGGGGGTAGCATCAATTTTTATGATGCTAATAATAGTATTTATAACCCAGCACTAGGTGAACTCAATATCATAGCGAGCGGTGGTAGTGGTATCATCCGTCTCGGCGGTACTATCACCACGAGAGGGCACACTCCTGAGACTGACGCGTCCTACGATATCGGGGCCAATGCATCGTCACGATACAGAGACGCGTATTTTAGCAGGAATATATTCGCCTACGGATCAGTAGCACTGTACTCAGGTGCAAAACTGATATTCGATAGCAACGCGAACCATTTCATTTCTGGTACGTCAACTGCTATGCATATTTATGGTCTCAATGCCATAAATATCGAGGGGTACTCCGCTGGGTCTATAAACATATTCAACTCACCCACCAATTTCTATGCGGGTGTGACACAGTTTAATCAGACCGCAGACGGCACGTCAGATTTCAGCGTCCACGGTGACACGGTAAACGATACTCTGTTCGTGGACGTGAGTGCTAATAGAGTGGGAGTACTGACATCAGCTCCGTCTCAGGCATTTACCGTGAATGGTGCTATAGCAGCGAACTCTATAACATTCCAGACCGCAGCCACCGGTAATGCTGCTCTGGATAGATATCAGACAGGATCATTCGATACGAACTGGCAAGGAATAGGAACCGCTACTACTATCACCTGTCAATATGTTAAAGTCGGCAAACAGTGCACGCTATATATGCCTCAGTTTTACGGCGTATCTACGGCGGCCACGTTCTCACTGCCTACTACAGATTTCCCAGCAGGGATAGCGCCCAGAAACGTGGCAGGATCTGACATGCCGTTTTATCCATACCCAGCACATCATTTTGATAACTCGGGAGCATCGAGCGCTGGAGCTCTCGCTATCACAGCGAGTAGGATATACGCGTACATCTATGCGTCCGCTGATTACTCAGTGAGTGGCTGGACGGCCAGCGCTCAGAAATCCATCAACTACGCGATGCAGATCACATACATGACAGACTAGGAGTCTATATGCCGTATCCAGGAATGTCTACGAGTGAGATAATGTCAAAACGTATGGGTGATTTCAAGGCCGGTAACATGCATAGCAGTACTAAGTCGGGGCCTGTGGTGACAAACAGGAAACAAGCGATTGCGATCGCGCTATCCGAAAGCGGGCAGTCTAAAAAGAAAAACCGCATGGGCGCTCTGTCACGTCACATGCAGAAAATGGGAGGATGATCATGGCGAATTGGATAGCGGGTGCCATCAAAAAACCTGGTAGTTTTACAGCTACAGCGAAACGTCACGGTGAGAGCACTGCTGAGCTCGCGAGCTCCGTAAAATCACACCCTGATAAGTTCTCTGCTACCACGCGCAGGCGTGCAGCGCTGGCCCGTACCCTCAGCAAGATTAGGCCGTAAATGAACCAGCTACAGTATGGGGCGTCTCAGGAGACTAAAGAGCACGACCCTGCCTATAAAGCCGTGAAAGCTGGCCGCGTGAACGAAAAAGGTTTCTTTAAGATGGTGGCTGGGGAGCATCTGAAGGAAGACCCTCAGTATTATCGCAAAGAGGCTCTAAAGCGTAAGTCATCTGAATGAATTTAAAGCCCGCTTTGCGAAACATCCTCATAGAGCGTCGGTTGGATGGGTTTACATTTGCAATTAGACGTGAGCGAGGATGCTCTGCTATTATCATTTGTAAAACTGTAGGTCCGTATCCGAATCCCTGAAACGTCCTATCCAAAAATATACCCACATAACCCTCTATAGTCCGGTAGCACATCCCAATCGGCAGATCACTCAATGTGATTATACGGTGCCACAAATACGGGCTACGTGAGAGATACTGCACGTGCTGCTCATAGGTAGGCATCCGTTTATGAGAGATGTTTATGGTAGAATCTCTCTGTTCCAGCAGGTGATACAGGAACTCATGATCGTCAGCAGTGACCTCTCTGAGTGCTATCATCATTGCCCCGATTTTAGAGTGAACCCTGTAGGTACTCGAGTGCCGTCTAACTCTACGCTGCCCCATAGATGCGAGTACGGATAGATGGCGTAGTAGCCCGCGGTCTCGTAGGTATTTGAGGACTCGTGCTCATCTATCATGCACTCGTGTAATTTCTCGCCACACCTCAGACCAGTGATGATGATATCGCTGGAGTACTCTCGAGCTACATCAATCATTTTATACGACGGCATTTTGGGCACGTACGTCACTCCGCGTACCTGATGCTCCAGCCTATCTAGTACGAAACGTGCTGCGTCTGAGATGTCCCAAAACCAGCGAGTCATGTCAGCGTGCGTCACAGGTAGTGGTTTACCTGCGTCAGCCAAACGAGCCCAGTAATTGTGTACAGATCCCCGGGAGCCCCTGATGTTACCGTACCGACACGCAGCGTAATTACAGTCGCTGTAGTTATTAGACTGTATGAACAACTCCTCAGCGAAACGTTTAGAGATCCCATACGCCCCTACCGCTCCGCCAGCCGCTTTATCAGTAGAGATGAACATGGCTTTCTTTATACCAACCTCAGCGCATGCTCTCACCACGTTGTACGAGCCTATGATATTAGTTTTCATGCACTCGTAAATCTCTGTGTCGCAGACCTCGATTCTTTTCATCGCCGCGGTGTGTATTACTGTGTCGCAGTCTTTCATAGCTATGACCATACGCTCGTGGTCGCGTATGTCACCTATCCTATAACGCATAGCGCTTGGGGGTCCCTCAGGGAAACGCTCTTTTAATAGAGCATGTTTGCCCTCGTCTCTCGAATAGATTACTATGCGCTCTGCTGTATCATATAGCTGAACTATGAGCTCAGTAGCGAGAGTTCCCGATCCAGTGATGAAATACTTAGACATCAGTACTCCGAGAGTTGAGGTCCATCAGTACCGCGATCCACGAAAGGCACGATACCGGGAGCATCGTTTGGATTATACGTCGCTTCATTTTCTTTAGGCTTTTCTATAGAGGCTGCGAGTATAGCAGACCAATCTATGTCCTTTTGAATATCGGACGAGGGGGCAGCCCCTCCAGCTTCACTTTTCCCGCTCGAATCTGATCGCATACTATACTCGCTTTCTTTATGAGCATGTCCCACCCTGTGGGTAAGAAAGACATGCGAGGGAAAAACGCTTTTCCTATTATCACTCCTCTACGGCACATCTCCTGCATGAACAGGTTTATGTGTGGGCCTTCAAAAATAGCCCTGGTGTAGTACCCTCGTATAGACACTACTCCCTCGCATACTGCATTAAACTCAGATGTTTTTTCTTTGCACAGCGCAACAAATTTTTCTATCTTTTCCTCTGATAACCATGACAGCTCTTTCAGGCACTCTCGTATTGGAGTCATCTCTCCCGAGAACGTAGTAGACACGAACACCCCCGGGGTAACCATTTCATTTTTCATTCCTACAAACGATAGCGATGAACCATGCGCCAGGCCTTTACCCATCACCATCAAGTCAGGCCTGATATTCCATTTATTAGCAAAACAGAATTTCTCTACTCTGCCTCCGGACACTATCTCATCCAGACACAGTGGTATCCCTAAACTATTGCATAGTTTATCAAGGGAGCGTACACTATCCTCCACAGACTCTTCAAGTATAACAGGCTCTATAATTACTCCAGCCACCCTGTGGTCTTTGGGCAGCAAATGCATGTACGTTAGTAGGTCGGACACAGTATCGAATTTGGTATACTGCTGATTGAACGTACCCAGGCCGGGGAACTCCTCGGACATGAATGTCTCTCCCCAGCCATGGTACGACACCCCCAGGATTTTGTTCTTTCCAGTTTTAGCTCGCATGTAGCGTACCGCAGCGTTACATGCTTCCGACCCAGTCTTAAGAAACTTCACTTTGTCTACAGGGAATATGCTCACTATTTTCTCAGCGAGCAGGACCTCATATACAGTAGGTAGCGTGAACGACTCAGCACACTCGTACAGATTAGCCCCCAGCCCTGACATGGTATCAAAAAACTTACCCTGGTCAGTTATCAGGTAGTTGCCCTCTCCTCCGTAGCAATGTGTCGGATACACGCCCTCTATAAATTGGTCAGGTCGTTTAGAGAATGTCCCTGTGCCATCTACTATGACTTTCTGTGCACGTTTCCACCAAAAGTCACTGGGAGGCATCTCCTGTTTGAAAGCAAACTCTCCGTGTAGCGTATCGGCTGCATCGTTGTAGGCTACTACAGCCTCTGATAGTGTTTTGAAATTACCTATGTGTTTCTTTTTAGAGTCTTTCGTAATACACACTGTGAACTGATGGGTTTTCTGTACAAAATGAATGTCTTTGTACCCAGTGTCCGTGCTTTTATTAGGACGACGGTTAAATGTATTCTGCTGGTGAGAGCATATCCTTAGATTACATTTCTGGTTATCAAGAGCGTCCCCATTTATATGGTCTATATCCACACCGTCTGGAAAATTAAGAATTTCTTGGTGCATCTGAACACTACGTAGTTTCCCATTCTCCATAAAACCCCTGTTAGCATAGTAGCAGTTTCCGTGTTTACTAACAGACCATTTTACAGACGATATTCTATCAAAATCATCATCGTCTACTTTAGCGTGCATTCCTTTGTTTAGTTCAATAAGTTTCATCGCTTCACTCCCAGGATAAAGAAACTCATGCTACCATAACCATCGTAGTGGTATTTCCAATCAGCACGTATACCTACTGTGTCTAACATCTCCTCCATCTCATCAGCGGAATATCCCGCTAAATGGTACTGCCCGGGATCGTCTACCTCTGAGTCATCAGGAGCTCCCCCGTACGTCTGATACCCAAAAATGGTACGTTTGATCCACTTACGCAGTTCTTTGTCGTGCTTGTTGGAGAGGAGCGCCTGGCAGCACAGATCCAGGTCAGGCATCGATAACCAAAGCTCTCCCCCCAGGCGCAGCACGTCACTCCAGCGACGGAGCGTACGCATGGTTAATCGATGCCTGACGTGTTCCAGAGAGTGCGCCGAGAATATCAAATCAGCAGATCCGTTTACTATGTTCGGGAGTTCGGTGATGTCGTTTTGGAGTACACTAGGGGCGTCATGATATCGGTCCACGTTTATGAAATTCTGTAGTAGACGTGCACCACATCCGAGATTGAGGTACACGCCATGATCTTTAGTGCACGCATAGAACATGTCCTTCTCTTGCTGTATCAGAAAGTCACGGTTTTTGTAGTAGTCCCCTGTGGGGTTTTGCCTATCTATACACATGCTGCCGTCAATCTATCCAGATCTTCCTTGGTATCGATAGAAGTCTTGATCAATTTATTATAGTTAATCAGGGGCTGGTAGTACACCGTGGTGAGTTTCTCTTTCTCCATGTACTTTGGGTTCTTGTAAGCGTGAGCTGTGACGTGCTCTCTATCGGGCGGCTGAGCGTACGTATCCAGCCACTGCAGGCAGCGCATACTCATTATTTCTACATCGGAACCGTCGACGCTGTGACGCTTCTCAGGATTCGCGTTCGAAACGAAATCAGCTTTGTAGGTCTGTAGCATGCCCACCATGAAATGAAACTCAACCACGTCCAGAAACGGGCAGTCCGCTGTGAGCCTGATAATATGCGTGGCTCTGAGAGCAGTGGCGCATTTTATATAGCGTTTGAGCGGCTCGAACGGCCCTGTCATGTACGTGTAATTTTTTACTTTGTCGAGGTGCTCGATGATGTCGCGGTCGTCCTCGGGTACAATGAACCACGTGGGCACCACAGGGGAGACTACTCTGTAAATCATGTCCAGAGAGTTCATACCGTCGTGTACGGTAGCAAAACATTTACCCGGGAATCTGGTGGACGTGGAGCGGGCTTGTATTAAACAGACGAGCATAGTCACTCCTTTACAATTGTTATTTCGTCTATATCAAATTTTCCACGGCATACGTCATTGTTTTTGTTCATCCACACAGTACGCACATCCACTCCTACTACAGTACTAGATAACATAGAGTCCGGCGTGGCTCCCACTTTCTCTACAGTCATATCAATCCCACCAGAATTTAGTCTAACTACCGCTCCTTTTTGTATGAATCCCATAGTCACTCCTGAGATTTGAGTTTGATAAACCCTTCGCACTTGATTATCTGTCTCACCGCGTCCTCCATACTCCAGAGTCTCTCCGGGTGTCGCAGCCAGTCAGCCATCATTTTAGTGTACGAGTCCTCAATCATTTTCGGAGTGATCGTCACACCGTTGATGACGATATACCAAGGGACTCCCACGCCGAGGTCGCATTTGTAATCAGCAGATAAATAAATCAGCTGTATGCAGTCCCACGCGAGCCCATCATTACCGGACGTTTGATTTCTGTATATGATCTCGTTTCGCTCAGGGAGTAATCTCTCAGGTAAAACGTATGACCAGTTGCAGACCACTCTAAAGTCAACTTTGACGTCCTTCTGGAGCTGCAAGATCTCAGCG
>Ga0315289_10012236_pt1 | contig 12103 bp, 10 predicted proteins | sample YL17G11_40_MG_FD_203452 | JGI IMG/M metagenome (GOLD analysis project Ga0315289, IMG submission 203452) | Sediment microbial communities from Yellowstone Lake, YNP, Wyoming, USA - YL17G11_40 | ecosystem: Environmental > Aquatic > Freshwater > Lake > Sediment | place: USA: Wyoming | collected...
GCCCAAGATGATCGAGGGCCGGATCCTGGCCGACTGCATCGCGGTGCTGGGGAGCGTGGACTTCGTGCTGGGGGACGTGGACCGATGAGGTTCTCGGCGGAGTTGGAAGCCCGGTTCGAGAAGCTGCTGGCGAGCTACCCGCCAGACCGCCGGCGGTCGGCGCTGGTTCCCATGCTGCTATACGCGCAGGACGAGGCGGGCAGCGTCACTCCGGAATTGGTCGGGGAGGTGGCCCGGCGCCTGGAGCTCCAGCCCGCCGAGGTCGCCTCCGTGGCCAGCTACTACTCGATGCTGCGTCAGGCGCGGCCCGGAAAGCACCACATCCAGATCTGCACCAATGTGAGCTGCCAGCTTGCGGGAGGGGCTGAGCTGTTCGAGCACGCCTGCCGGCGGCTGGGCATCGGCCACCGCGAGGCGACCCCGGACGGGAGGTTCTCGCTCGAGGAGGTCGAGTGCCTCGGCGCCTGCTGTTGGGCTCCGGCGGTGATGGTCAACTACGAGTACCACCACGGGGTCACGCCGGAGCGGTTCGACCGGCTGATCGAGGCGCTCCGGCAGGCGGACTGAACCATGCTGTACAACGAGCCCAGCCCGCTGGAAGTCAGGATCCTGACGCGACGCTTCGGCCTGCCCGATTCGGCCTCGCTGGACACCTACCTGGCCACCGAGGGTTTTGCCGGCTTCCGCAAGGCCCTGGCGATGAAGCCGGAGGAGATCCTCGAGCAGGTGAAGATCTCGAACCTGCGCGGCCGCGGCGGCGCCGGCTTCCCCACGGGGCTGAAATGGGGCTTTGTGCCGCGCGACTCCGGCAAGCCGCGCTACATCGTGGTCAACGCCGACGAAGGGGAACCGGGCACCTGCAAGGACCGGCTGCTGATGGAGAACGATCCGCATCAGCTCATCGAAGGGATGCTGATCGCCGGCCTGGTGGTGGGCGCGCGCACCGGCTACATCTACGTTCGGGGCGAGTACCGCTACGTGATCGAGGTTTTGGAGCGCGCCATCGAGGAATGCCGCCAGCGGGGCTACCTGGGCAGGAACATCCTGGGCCGCGGGTTCGATTTCGAAGCTTACACGCACACGGGCGCAGGCTCCTACGAGTGCGGGGAAGAGTCGGCGCTGCTGGAATCGCTGGAGGGCAAGCGCGGCGTGCCTCGGATCCGCCCGCCGTTCCCGGCCGTGGCCGGCCTCTACCGTTGCCCCACGGTGCTGAACAACGTCGAGAGCTACTCGTCGATTCCGGCGATTCTGCGCGAGGGCGGGGCCGCGTTCGCGGCTCTGGGGACGCCTCGGGACGGCGGCACCCGCCTGTTCTGCATCTCCGGGCACGTCAACCGGCCCGGCGTCTACGAGCTGCCGGTGGGCTTCAACCTGCTGCGGATGATCCACGAAGTCGCCGGCGGCGTGCGCGGCGGCAAGAAACTGAAGGCGGTGATCCCGGGGGGCTCGTCTTGCCCGGTGCTGAGAGCCGATGAATGCGACCTGGCCATGGACTACGACAGCGTGGCCAAGGCCGGCAGCATGCTGGGCTCGGGCGGCGTCATCGTCATTGGCGAGGACGCCTGCATGGTGCGGGTGGCGTCGCGGATCATGCGCTTCTACGCGCACGAAAGCTGCGGCTGGTGCATTCCCTGCCGCGAGGGCACGGCCTGGCTGAGGAAGCTGCTCGCGCGCTTCCACGCGGGCGGGGCAACGCGCAGCGACCTGGAGCTGATCGGGGACGTAGCCCGGAACATGCTGGGGCGCACTTTCTGTCCTCTGGGGGACGCGGCGGCGATGCCGACCATCTCGCTGGTCGAGAAGTTCCGCGACGAGTTCGAGGCGCACCTGGACGGGCGCGAGTGCCCGTTCAAGTCAACCGTCAGTGAGGCGGCGGCGTGATGGGCAAGCTGGTCAAGTTGACGATCGACGACCGGCTGGTGGAGGTGGCCTCCGGGACGCTGGTCATTGAGGCCGCCCGCGGGGCCGGCATCGAGATCCCCGGCTTCTGCTACTACCGGGGCCTGGCGTTGCAGGGCGCCTGCCGCATGTGCCTGGTGGAGGTTGAGCGCGCGCCGAAGCTCATAACCGCCTGCACGCTGCTGGTCGCCGACGGCATGGTGGTGCGAACCACGACGCCGCGCCTCCGGCAGGCGCGCCAGGCGATGCTGGAGCTGCTGCTGACCAACCATCCGCTGGATTGCCCGGTCTGCGACAAGGGCGGCGAGTGCGAACTCCAGGACGTGACGTTCGCCTACGGGCTGGAGAAGAGCCGCTTCAGCGAGGTCAAGCACCACGTTGACGAGCGGCAGTGGTCGGAGGTGGTCTACTATGACCGCCCGCGCTGCATCCTGTGTTTCCGCTGCGTGCGGGTCTGCGACCAGGGGATGGGCGTCGCCGCGCTCAGCATCGTCGATCGCAACGTTCGCAGCGAGATTGCGCCCAACCGGGGCGACCACCTGGAATGCGACGAGTGCGGCATGTGCATCGACATCTGCCCGGTGGGCGCGCTCACCAGCCGCATGTACCGCTACCGGACGCGGCCCTGGGAGATGACTCACGTCGGAACTATCTGCGCGCATTGCGGCAACGGCTGCAAGACCACCCTGGGCGTGTACCACAACCAGATCATGCGCGGGAACAACCGCGACCGGTCGGGGCTGAACGGCGAATTCCTGTGCATCAAGGGCCGCTACGCCGCCGATTTCGTGGATCATCCCGAGCGCCTGACGACGCCGCTGCTGCGCACCGGCCAGGGGTTCGAGCCGGTCTCCTGGGCCAAGGCCATCTCCGCCGTAGCCGAGCGGTTCCGCGAGGTCAAGGCGCGGGGCGGGTTGATCGGGGTGGTCGGCTCCAATCACACCACGAACGAGGAGAACTACTACCTTCAGAAGCTGGCCCGGCAGGGCTTGGCGACTCCGCACATCGACCATCACCGCACGGGCGATGTGGCGAGCCTGGTGGCCGCGCTGGCGGGAAGGGGCGGCGTGTGGGCGACGATCGCCGATCTGTACACCCGCCCGGTCATTCTGGTGGTGGCCAGCGACCTGGCGCAGCAGCACCCGCTGATTTCCTTCCAGGTGCGCGCCAACTACCACCACCATCAGGCCCGCATCTACACGGTGACGCGGGGGCCGGTGCGCGAGGACAGCTACGCCGCCCGCAGCGTTCGCATCAAGCCGGGGGAGGAACTCGCCGGGGTCGAATCGCTGCGCGCGGATTTGATGCGCGAGCCGGAACTGGTCATCGTGTTCGGTGACGCCATCCGGGGGCCTACAGTGGCGCGGCTGGTGGCCTGTGGCGATTCACTGGGCATTCCTGTGAAGTACGTCTGCCTGGTGGATTACGCAAACTCGCGCGGGGCCGCCGACATGGGCCTGCTGCCGGATCTGGGGCCGGGCTACCAGCCGTTGGCGGAGCCCGGGCTGAGCCTGGATGAGATGCTGGGCCGGGAAGATCTGGAAGCGCTTTGGGTGGTGGGGGCCAACCCGCTGAAGGGCCGCACACTGGGCGCGCGGAGCGCCTTCGTCGTGGTTCAAGAGTTGTTCCTGACCGAGACCGCGCGCGCGGCCAACGTGGTGTTGCCGGCGGTTTCGGCCTATGAGAAGACGGGCACGGCGACCAACACCTGCGGTGAGGTGCAGCGGCTGTCGAGAGCGTTGGCGACGCCCGGCACGAAGACGGATCTGGAGATCTTCCGGCTTCTGGCCCGGGAACTGGGCCTGGATTTGGGACCCGCCACGCCGGAGGCGATATTCGCAGAGATCGTGCAAGCCGCGTGCGGGTGCGGCCTCGTGTCGCCAGCCCAGTCGATCCGCTCGGCGAATGATACGCTGTTCACTTCCGGCACGCTGGGCCGGTACTCGAAGACGTTGCAGTCCGTGGCGGAGGCGCCGGGGAGCTTGTACCGAGGATGAACCCGTACCTACTGATGGTAGTCAAAGCGGCCCTGGTCACCGGCGCTCTGCTGTTCACGCTGCTTTACATCCAGTGGGTGGAGCGCAAGATCATCGCCCACATCCAGTGCCGCCTGGGCCCCTACCGGGTGGGCCCGCACGGCCTGTTGCAGCCCGTTGCCGACACGCTCAAGCTGCTGTTCAAGGAAGATCTTCTGCCGGGCCACGTCAACCGGTTCCTTTTCCTGCTGGCGCCGGTGCTGGCCGTCTCCCTGGCCCTGATCTCGATCTCGGTCATTCCGTTCGGCCCCGAGATCGAGGTGGCCGGCGTCCGCACCTGGGTGCAACTGGCAGACCTGAACGTTGGGGTGCTGTTCGTGCTGGCGATATCGTCGCTGACGGTGTACGGCGTAGTGCTGGCAGGCTGGGCCTCCAACAGCAAGTATCCGCTGCTCGGAGCGTTGCGCAGCGCGGCGCAGATGGTGGGCTACGAGCTGCCGCTGGGCATGGCGGTGGCCGCGCCGCTGCTGGTTTCCGGCAGCCTGAGCCTGCGCGAGATCGTGCTTTCGCAGCAGCACTATTACGGCGGCTTCTTCCCGGCTTGGAACCTCTTCCGCCTTCCGGCGCCGCAGGTCTTCGGGTTCCTGGTGTTTCTGGTGGCAGCCTTCGCGGAGACGAATCGCCTGCCCTTCGATCTGCCGGAAGCGGAGAACGAGCTGGTGGCCGGCTTCCACACCGAGTACAGCAGCCTGAAATTCGCCTCGTTCTTCATGGCCGAGTACGCCAACATGATCACCGTGTGCTCGATGGCCACGGTGCTGTTCCTGGGCGGCTGGCTGCCGCTGTTTCCGGCGCAGTACGGCTCGAACTACGCGCCGGCGCTGGCGCTGGCGGCCGCGGGGGCCTTGTGGCTGTATCACGGCCTGCCTTCCGCCTTCCGGCGCGACCGTTGGAGCCTGCCCGCGGCGGGAGTGGCGGCGCTGGTTGCCGCGGGCCTGTTCCTGATTCCGGCGGTGCAGGCGATCTTCACGCCGCTGTTCTGGTTCCTGGCCAAGACCGGGCTGCTGCTGTTCACTTTCATCTGGGTGCGGGGCACGCTGCCGCGACTGCGCTACGACCAGTTGATGCGGTTCACCTGGACCTTCCTGTTTCCGTTGGGCGTGGCGAACCTGATGGTCACCGGGCTGCTGGTGGCGCTGAGGGCATGAGATGGCGGCCGCGATTTTCTTGATCTTTGCCTTCCTGGCGGTGGTGTGCGGGCTGAACGTGGTCTTGAGGCGGCATCCCGTTTCGAGCGCCCTGTGGCTGATCGGGGTCATGGTGTCGCTGGCGGTGCTGTACGCTCTGTTGGGGGCGCATTTCCTGGCCGCGGCGCAGGTGATCGTCTATGCCGGGGCGATCATGGTGCTGTTCGTTATCGTGATCATGCTGGTGAACGCGGGGGCCGAGCAGAGGTCCACGGCATCTCGGATGGCGCAACACGCGGGCCTGCCGTTGCTGGCGGCGTTGCTGGGCGCGCTGGGTTACGTGATGTGGCGGGCGGCGCCAGCCGGAAAGGTCGCGGGCGCCGCGGCCGTGGGCAAGGGCACCGCACAAGACATCGGCAGGGCGCTCTTCACAACCTACCTTCTGCCGTTCGAGCTCGCTTCGATCCTGGTGTTGATCGCCGTGGTGGGAGCGGTCGTGCTGGCTTACAAGGAGATGGACTGAGATGGACGGCGTGCCGCTCACTTGGTTCCTGATGCTGAGCGCCGTGCTGTTCGGCCTGGGGGTGGCCGGTTTTGTGTTCCGGCGGAACATCATCACTGTGTTCATGTCCATCGAGCTGATGCTCAACGCCGTCAACCTGAGCTTCATTGCGTTTGCCTGCCGGCTGGGGCAGGTGGACGGGCAGATCTTCGCGTTTTTCGTGATGGTGGTGGCGGCGGCCGAGGCGGCGGTCGGGCTGGCCATAATCCTGACCGTGTTCCGCAACCGCGCGACTTTGCAGATTGACGAGCTGGACTCGTTGAAGAACTGAGACCGATGCAGCATCTCTGGCTGATACCGCTGTTTCCGCTCGCGGGCTTCCTGGTGAACGGCCTCATGGGCCGGCGCGCCTCGAAGGCGTTCGTCAACGCGGTGGCGATCGGCACGGTGCTGCTTTCGTTCTTGTGGACGCTGAAGACGCTGGCGGCGCTGGCGCCGCTGGAGACCCCGCATCTGGAACGCTACTTCGCCTGGATCCAGGTGGGCGATCTGCGCATCGGCTACGACCTGGCCCTGGACCGGCTGAGCGCGGTGATGCTGCTGGTGGTCACCGGGGTCGGGCTGCTGATCCACATTTACGCGATCGGTTACATGGGGCACGAAGGCGGCTACTACCGCTTCTTTGCCTACATGAACCTGTTCATGTTCTTCATGCTCACCCTGGTGCTGGCGGCCAACTTCCTGCTGTTGTTCGTGGGCTGGGAGGGCGTGGGGCTGTCGAGCTACCTGCTGATCGGGTTTTACTTCCTGCGCCACAGCGCGACCACGGCGGGCAACAAGGCTTTCATCGTCAACCGCATTGGGGATTTCGGCTTCTCGCTGGGGATCCTGCTGATCCTGGTGAACTTCGGCACGCTGGAGTTCGCAGAGGTTTTCTCGAAGGTTGCCGCCATGCCGATCGAGGTCAGCGCGGGCGTGCTGACCACGATCGCCCTGCTGCTGCTAGTGGGCGCCACCGGCAAGTCCGCCCAAATCCCGCTGTATGTCTGGCTGCCGGACGCCATGGAAGGCCCGACGCCGGTGTCGGCCCTGATCCACGCGGCCACCATGGTGACCGCCGGCGTCTACATGGTGGCCCGTTCGTCGGTGCTCTACCTGCACGCGCCGCTGGCCCTGGATTGCGTGGCCTGGATTGGCGTGCTGACCGCCTTTTTTGCCGCCACCATCGGCCTGACTCAGTACGACATCAAGAAGGTCTTCGCCTACTCGACGATTTCGCAGATCGGCTACATGTTTCTGGCCCTGGGCGCGCGGGCCTTCGGGGCGGGCATCTTTCATCTCTGGTCGCACGCCTTTTTCAAGGCGCTGCTGTTCTTGGGGGCGGGCAGCGTCATTCACGCCGTGGGACAACAGGACCTACGTTACATGGGTGGATTGCGGCGGCACGCTCCCGTCACTTTCTGGACCCTGCTGTGCGCGGCGGCGGCCATCGCTGGCGTGCCCTTCACCTCGGGCTTCTTCAGCAAGGACGAGATCCTGCTGGCCGCGCATCACTACTCGCCGTGGATGTACTGGGTGGGCGTGGTGACCGCCGCCATGACGGCCTTCTACGTTTTCCGCGCCATCTTCCTGGCTTTCTTCGGCGAATTCCGCGGCGAGGGACATCCGCATGAATCGCCGCCGGTGATGACGCTGCCGCTGATAGCGCTGGGCGTGCTCTCGCTGGTGGGCGGGTTCTTCAACGTGGCGCGCTGGCTGGAGCCGGAGCCGACGCTGGCGCATCACGACACGGCGCTGGTAGTGGTTTCCGTGGCCGCCGGCCTGGCCGGGATCGCGCTGGCCGGGGTGTTCTACGTCCTGCGGCCGGGGCTGGCGGACGTTGTGGCCGAACGCCTGGGCTTCCTCTACCGGCTGGTCTACAACAAGTACTTCGTGGATGAGGTCTACCAGGCGCTGGTAGTCAAGCCCCTGGTGGGCGGCTCCCGAGATGTCCTCTGGCAGGGCATGGATGTGGAAGTGATTGACGGCGCGGTGAACGGCGTGGGCTTGCGCGCCAGGGGCCTTGGGCGGGTATTGCGGCTGCTCCAGTCTGGTTACATCCGCAGCTATGCCACCTGGGTGCTGCTGGGCGCGCTCGGCGCGCTGCTGGCCATGAGCTGGGCGGGAGGCGGGCGATGAACCTGCTCGATGCGGTTCTGTTCCTGCCCCTGATCGGATTCCTGCTGTTGCTGTTCGTCCCGCGGGATCGTGAAGAAGCCATCCGGCGAACGGCGCTGGTTATTTCGCTGGCCACCTTCGTGCTTTCACTGGGCCTGCCGCTGGGCTTCCGCCGGGCCGAGGCCGGTTTCCAGTTCCTCACCAACCTGCCGTGGATCGCGTCGCCTCCCATCCGCTACCAGGTGGGAGTGGACGGCCTGAGCCTCTGGCTGGTGCTGCTGGCCACGCTGCTCACGCCGGTCGGCGTACTGGTTTCCTGGCGGCACATCGACAAGCGGGTGAAAGAGTTCTTCGCCTTCTTCCTGCTGATGGAGTTCGGGCTGGTCGGCGTCTTCGTGGCGCTGGACTTGTTCCTGTTCTACGCCTTCTGGGAAGTCTCGCTGGTCCCCATGTACTTCCTGATTGGCGTCTGGGGGCACGAGCGGCGCGTCTATGCCGCGGTGAAGTTCTTCATTTACACCATGGCGGGCTCGGTGCTGATGCTGGCGGGGATCATCTACCTGTACAACCTCACGGGGACTTTCGACTACCGGGTGATACTCGAACAGATTGCCTCGGGCAAGCTGGCCCTGGGCCGCACCGAGGAACGGCTGCTGTTCCTGGGCTTCTTTGCGGCCTTCGCCATCAAGGTGCCGTTGTTCCCGCTGCACACCTGGCTACCGGACGCGCACGTCGAGGCGCCTACGGCCGGCTCGGTGATGCTGGCTTCGGTGATGCTGAAGATGGGCTGCTACGGGCTGGTGCGTTTTTGCCTGCCGATGTTCCCGGGCGCGGCGCGCGAGTGCGCCGGCTGGATCGTGGCGCTGGCCATCGTGGGCATCATTTACGGGGCGCTGGTGGCCATGATGCAGCCCAACATGAAGAAGCTGGTGGCCTACACCTCGGTCAGCCACCTGGGCTTCGTAGTGCTGGGGATCTTCTCCTTCACGCAATTGGGGATGGACGGGGCGATATACCAGATGCTGAGCCACGGCATCTCGACGGGGGCGCTGTTCATCCTGGTGGGCTACCTCTACGAGCGCCGGCATTCGCTCGAGATCCGCGACTACGGCGGCGTGGCCACGCCGGCGCCCAACCTGGCCGTGCTGTTCATGATCACCGGCCTGGCCAGCATGGGCCTGCCGATGCTGAACAACTTCGTGGGCGAGTACCTGGTGTTGCAGGGCGCGGCGCAGGTGAATTTCCGCTGGGCGGTGCTGGCGGCGGTGGGCGTGATTCTGTCGGCCTGCTACATGTTGTGGCTCTACCAGCGGGTCTTTTTCGGTGAGACTCCTGAGGAGGTGCGCTCGAAGGTGGGCGATGTACGGGTGCGCGAGCTGGCGGCCATGCTGCCGCTGATCGTTCTGATGGTTTGGATGGGGACCGCCACGCAGACCTTCCTGCCGCCCATCAGCGCCACCAGCGCCGCGATTCTGGAGAAGACCAGGGTGAACCAGGAGTTTCACGTTCAGGCGCGGCCGAGCACGCTTCCGAGCCACGAGCGTCAGCGAGTGGTCCAGGAGATGCCCCGTGCCCGCTAGCTTCATCCCCACCCCCGCCGAGTACCTGCGCGTGGCGCCGGAAATCATTCTGGCGGTCGCGGGCACGCTGGTGATGGTGCTGGAGCCGCTCACTCCGGCGCGGCGCAAGCGCTGGCTCGGCTACCTGGCGCAGGCGGGGTTGTGGGTGGCGCTCGCCGCCGCCGTGGCCGCGCAGCATGCTCCGGGCGCGGCCTTCAGCGGACTGGTCTTCGTGGACGGGTTCGCCACCTTCTTCCGCGTGCTGGTGATCGCGGCGGGGATCCTGGTGGCGCTGTGCTCCTACGGGTACCTGCGGCGGGAAGAGGCCGACCGCGGCGAGTACTACGCACTGCTGTTGTATTCGGTGGCGGGCCAGTGCTTGATGGCCGCTAGCGCCGAGCTGGTGCTGATGTTCATCGGGCTGGAGATCTCCTCGATCGCCAGCTACGTCCTGGCCGGGTACCTCCGCGGGGATAAGCGGGCCAACGAGGCGGCCCTCAAGTACTTCCTGCTCGGCTCCTTCGCCACTGCTTTTCTGTTGTACGGCATCGCCATGCTGTACGGCGCGACGGGCTCGACGATGCTCGAGGCGATCGGTGGCGCCCTCATGAAAAAGGAGGCGGGCCTCTTGGTCAGCGCCGCGGCGGCCTTCATGCTGGTGGGGCTGGGGTTCAAGGTGTCGGTAGCGCCCTTTCAGGTCTGGGCGCCGGATGTGTACCAGGGTGCTCCGGCCCCGGTGGCGGCCTTCCTCTCGGCCGGCCCGAAAGCTGCCGCCTTCGCCATCTTCCTGCGGGTGTGGCTGGTGGCTTTCCGCCCGGTGAGTCACCGCTGGGAGGCGGTGCTGTGGGCCTCGGCGCTGGCCACCATGGTGATCGGGAACTTCGCCGCGCTCACCCAGTCCAACGTCAAGCGGTTGCTGGGTTACAGCTCGATTGCCCACGCCGGCTACGTGCTGGTGGCCGTCACGGCGCATTCGGAAGCCGGCACCGCGGCGGTGATGTTCTACCTGGCGGCCTACGTGTTCATGAACGTGGGCGCCTTCGCCGTGGTGGGCTACATTGCCCGGAAGGGCGAGCGGTACCTGGAGGTGGACGACCTGGCGGGCCTGGGCGCGCGGCAGCCGGTGACCGCCGCGCTGATGACGATCTTTCTGCTGTCACTCATCGGCGTGCCGTTGACCGGAGGTTTCTTCGGCAAGTTCTATGTGTTCCGTGCGGCGCTCGATGCGGGGCTGGTCTGGCTGACCGTGCTGGGGCTGCTGGCGAGCGCCGTAGCGGCCTACTACTACCTGCGCATCCTGGTGGTGATGTACATGCGCGAGCCTGCCGAGGCCGCCGAGCCGCTCCCGCCCCAGGGCGCCGCGCTGCGCCTGGCGCTCTGGACCTGCGCCGCCGGCACGCTGCTGCTGGGCATCTTCCCCTCGGTGATTCTGGGGTTCGTCAACCAAGCGGCGGGGATGAGGTAGGGGGCCTTTCAGCCCAGTGCTGCCACCGCGAAGAGCGCCCACGCCCGATGGGATGCACCGGAATCCCTCAGCACGGAATCCATGAACGAAATGGCACCCTCGGAGGTAGTTGGGTGTATACTTTATGCCCGGCAGGTTGCCAAATGGAAACGCTGGCTGAATGGGTCTCCCGTCCGCTCACTCGTAGGAGGACAGTCGTATGGATCTGATGTCGATACTGGGCTGGCTAGGGCTGATCGTGGGCGTGATTGGCGGTGCCATAGGGGCCTTTTCTATAGCCGTTACGTGGAAGCTCTATCAGGCCGGGACCAAAGTGAATCAGGAGACCAGCCGTGTTCTTACAGAGATCAGGTCGTCGTCCCACACGACCGAAGTGACCTCCACTCGGTTCACTGAGCAGCTGATTAGAGCTCTTATCGAGCTCCTCGGTCGGGATCTGAAATCTAGTCTACTGGTCGGCCGAACGACGCTTTCTGAGCGCATCGACTCGCTCTTAGCGCAGGGGCTGTCTGGGGCCGACCCGGCGCAAGCCAAGAGCATTAGAGAGCGCGTTCAGGGCGCAGTTGCGACAGCTTTCCGCACCATGGAGTTTCAGGCAGCGCGGCTGCCCGAGCTCCCGCAACCGGCGCCGGCGGGGTCCAGGACTGGCACATCGGCAGCCGTTACCGCCCCTGGGATGCCTCGTCTGATCAAATGGATCGCGAAGCACGAGCCGAAATACGCTTTTTTCTCGGTGAAGTTCCTCCGCGATAGGATGTTTGCCAGAGACCCGGCCGTTCAGGAGGCGTTGCAGTTGGCAATAGACGAGGGAATCCTCGAGACGTACGACCGACCCAACCCCAAGAATCCGGCCTGGCCGACGAAAGCTTGTCGTCTCAAGCGTGAGCACCCGCTGGTCCGCGAGATTCTTCGCGACAGTGGCGAGACTGCTTGACAGACGACTCGGCGGGTGCTATCCTGATGGTGGACATTATTCTAATAACAAGGCCCCCTTCGGGGGGCCTTTATTTTTGCCAGGCTTGGCACCGTGGTTCCGCACCCAGCGGTTTCATACGTTGTCCACGCGGACCCAGAATGACCTCTCACCGGCGCGTGGAACCAGCGGCTGAGTGTGCGGACCGACCGCAGCTCACGCCCCGAGCGCCAGTCGAGCTTCCGCAGGACCACTCTTGTCTACCGCCATTATCCCAGCGGTATGCAGAAAGTCGTGCTCCGTCTTCTCGAGCCACCGCCGGACTACCTCAACCACCTCAGGCGGGACGCTCATAGAGCACCCTGCCTTCTCGCGCCGCGGGCCAGTAGATTGTGTTCGGAACGTTTTTGTATCGCTCGAAGCGGGCGGTGGTAGAAGCGATGAT
>Ga0315289_10012237_pt1 | contig 12103 bp, 21 predicted proteins | sample YL17G11_40_MG_FD_203452 | JGI IMG/M metagenome (GOLD analysis project Ga0315289, IMG submission 203452) | Sediment microbial communities from Yellowstone Lake, YNP, Wyoming, USA - YL17G11_40 | ecosystem: Environmental > Aquatic > Freshwater > Lake > Sediment | place: USA: Wyoming | collected...
CACCGTTCAGGAGCTCACCCTCCCCGTCCTCTTTGGCCGTTTCCTCGGCGACCCGGAGTTCTCCCTCGACCTCAGCCAGTACCGGGACGTCGAGCTCCGCATCCAGTACTCGCCCACCATTGCCGTCACCAGCTTCACCACCGGCACCACCCAGCTCCACATCCCCATGTGGATGTCCGACGACGTCAGCCCGCCCGGCCCTCGCCGCGGTTGGCTCCGCACCACCCAGGTCTATGCCTTCGTCTCTGCCGCCTCCGGCGAGACCATCGTCGAGCTGGCCCGTGCCTACCCCTACTGGGACGTGATGGTCTACTGCCGCGAGGCCGGAATCGCCGACGGCGTCGACATCACCATCGCCGAGCTCCGCGCCAACGACCGTCGCCTCATACCCTTCACCGGCCGCTGGGACGACATCCAGGCCCAGAACGAGGTCGACTTCCTCAAAGACAACGAGGTCCAGGTCACCGCCCTCCGGGCCAACGCCGCCGTCATCAACGCGTTCACCGGCCGCATCCTGGACGCCAGGGTGAAGGAACGGTTTACCTACGTCGCCGCCACCGACTTCCCGATGTTCACCATCGCCTCGGTGGCCGGCGACCAGATCACCCTGGCCGGCCAGCTTGTCGAGGGCTCCGGCACCTATGCCGCCGTCGCCCTCGATACCACCCGCCGGACGCTCGACGTCACCGCCAAGGGCCTGGGCGTGGGCAATGCCATCCTCCTCCCCTTCGCCACCCTTCAAGGCAACCCCGACTTCGTCCTGCCCGCGCCCTCCTACAGCCGCCTCCAGCTCGCCCTCACCAACGGCGGCGCCGACGGCGCCGTCCGCGTCTCCACCCGCGAGCTGGTGGGCGCCTAGCCTTGCAATCAGGGAGGCCGGCCGGTCCGCCGGTCGGCCGGCCTCCCCAGGACGTTCACCATGCCGGACCAGCAGCCCGCCGCCTGGCAGCGCATCGCCGCCGACACCTTCGTCACCCGCGGCCCCATCCGTCTCTACGGCGTCCTCCTCACCTCCGACGGCGTCGGCACTGCTGACGTCACCCTGTACGAGGGCGCCAACACCAGCGGCCGCCGTCTCTTCCAGCTCCTTGCCCCCATCGCCCAGTCCGTTCCCCTCATGCTCTCTGTCCCCATTGAGCTGGAGGACGGCTTGTACCTGGACGTGGGCAGCAACGTAGGCGACGTCTTCGTCCTCTACGACCACATCCTGGAGTAACCCCATGGCCGGGCCTATCGGCTACCAGGGCTACACCGTCGGGGCGGAGCTTCCTGACACCCCACGCGGGATCTCCGTGCTCATCCCGTTCGAAGAGGGTGTCCCTCTCGTCACGTTGGACCTCTCGCGGATCATCCCCGGCTCTGCCGTCTACACCGGCCGCGTCACCGTCCCCATAGCCGGCTCCCGCGTCCAGCTCCCCGATCTCCCCTGCCGCTCGGCCACCATCCGCGCCCTGGCCACCAACGCCGGCGACATCTACTTCGGCAACGAGCTGGTGGATTCCGGCCGGGGCTTCCCTCTCGCCGCCGGCGACTGCCTCGACCTCGCCATCGACAACCTCCGCCGCCTCTACATCGACGCCGGCAGCAACGGCGACGGCATCGCCTACCTTGTGGTCAACTAGCGATGGTGGGAACGCCCCTTATTCACAGTACGCCGGCCGGCGGTGCCGGCGCCGCCTTTGCCTGTAGCGACCTCGGCCTCTGCTCCCTCGCCAACCTCGGTATCAGGGACCACCACCTGCTCACCGGCCTCGCCGACGACGACCACCCCCACTACGCGCTCGCCGACAAGTCCCGCCCGTCCCCTTGGGTCGCAGCCGCCGACCTTGCCGCCCGCTCACTTGCCGACATCGGCACCCGCGACCACCACCTGGCCACCGGCCTCTCTGACGACGACCACGCTCAGTACGCGCTCCTCGCCGGACGAGCTGGCGGTCAGACCGCCATCGGCGACACAGCCGCCAGCGGCCACCTCACGCTGCAATCGACGGCCCACGCCACGCGCGGATACGTCCGCGCCCAAGACGACCTCCAACTCCTGTCCAACATCATCCGTGACTCAGGCGATACGGCCAGAATCACCACTGCCATCGCTCTGCCCCACGTCACACTCACGGGCAACGTCAGAGTCTCCGACACTCTAGGCGTAGGGATTGCCCCACTTGTGAACAGGGGCGCAAACGTCCTTATCACCGGTGCCAACGTCTCAGGCATCATCGCCGCCGCTTTCGACGCCACCACCACCCACACCGGCGGCAGCAGAAATGCGATGGGGCTGTACGGCGGCGCGCACGGAGCGGCCACAGGCACCGGCACGAACAACGTCTTCGGCCTCTACTTCTCCGCCACCCATGAAAGCGCCAACACCTGCAACATGCTTGAAGCCATCCACATAACCCTCTACAGCGCGGTCGCGGGCGCCGGAGCGCTCACCACCGCCAGGGGGATCTACATATACGCTGCACAGTGGTCAGGCAGCAAACCCGCCACCGTCATCGGCGTCGACGTTGACCAGCAGGGCGGAGCGGGCACCGGCACCGCCTACGGCCTACGCATCGCCGACCAGACGGCAACCACTGTCCGCCTTCTGGAGTTCGGGCCGGTGACGCCCTACCTCCGGCTCCTGGGTGGGGCCGACCCCGCCGCCAACCAATCGAACCTCTATCTGAAGCTCGGCTCGACCCTGAAGCAAGTCACCGAGTACAATGCAGACACCGCCGGCGTTGGCTATCGGGCCTTGAGGGTGCCCAACTGAGGGAGGGAAGGAACCATGCCCACATTCGCCATAGACCTGCCCAAACAGGCGGTCGCTCATCTCCAGGAGCTGGTGGAGGACTTCAACGCCCAGACTGGCCAGGCCCTGAAGCTAGAGGAGTGGCTCGGCCTCCACCTGAGGGAGATGGCCATCGGCAAGCAGCTCGGCGCCGACGCCAACACGATCAAGGGCGACGTCGACGCCGAGGTCAACCGCCGCATCGCCGCCCGCCGCCGTGAGCTCATCGACGCCCTGGACGTCGCACCCTAACGTCATTCTGAGCGGAGCGAAGAATCCCCCATGCTCTACGAGTTCGACGTCACCAGCCCCGCCAACACGCCGGCCAGCAGCCCGACGGAGGTGCTCGCCCGCCTCAACAAGGGCCTCGTGACCCAGGTCCAGGTCCAGATACCCTCCGGCTGCATCGGCCTGACCGGCGCCCAAATCTGGCGGGGCAACTCTCAGATCTGGCCCTCCAACCCCGGCGGCTACTTCAAGGGCGATGGCCTCGTCCTCACCTGGGACGAGGACTACACCCTCGCCGATGAGCCCCTCTCCCTCAAGCTCCGCGTCTGGAACACCGACGACACCTATGCCCACTCAGTCACCTTTCGCTTCGCCCTTCTCTCCCTCGCCCAGGCTGAGGAGGCCCGCGCCGGCCCCGGCCTCCTCAAACGCCTGGCCGATGCCATCCTGGGGAGGTCCTGACATGCCACGCACCATCGGCAACCCCCACGGCTGGCCCGATTACACCTGGCCCATGGTCTGGGTCCTCCAGGACGCCGACCTGTGGCCCATCGAGCAGTGGGTCGCCCACCAGGGCCAGGAGAAGTTGTGGCATGACATGGCGAACCTGGCGGCCGGCTTCAGCCAGACCACCTCCCTCTACACTGTCCCGGTTGGCCATAAACTGTATGTGGTGTCCTACCTGGTCAGCGGTGAGCAGAATGCCCTCTTCCGTCTTCGGCGGGACGGCGGGGCTGTCTACTACGCCGACCTGTACACCATGGGTCGCTACCCTGTGCCGATTTACTTCCGCCCTCCCGTAGTCCTCACCGCCGGGCAGGTGCTCGAGAGCAATATAGTCAACCAGGGCGCAGCCGCTGGCATATTCATAGCAGTCGTTCAAGGGTTTGACCTCGTTCTCTAGGGGGTCTCTATGGCCAAGAAACAGAAGGCGTCCGACCTCTACAAACAGGGCCGTTTCAACTACGCCAACATCACCACCGCGCCCGACGGCTCCACCACCATCACCTGCGACGGCGTCCAAGCCCCTCAGCCCTACACCTTCCGCGCCCGCCACTTCCTCACCAAGGACGAGGAGATCCTGGAGGAGGACGCCCTGGAGGTCGAATCGTAGGGGCGGTCGGCTGACCGCCCTACCGGGCCCGCCACCATGTCCATCGAAGACGCCGCGGCCGCCGCCCTCGAGTTCTGGACCCCCGACCACGCCATCACCGCCGTCGCCATTGCCGGCGCTGAGTCCGGCTGGGTGAATGAAGCCCCTAGCACCGTCGACGTTGTCGGCGGACCCGGCGACCGGCCGGAGTGGCGTCCCTACGCCTACAACGGCGTCTACTCCTGGGGCCTCTGGCAGATCCATATGCCATCTCACTACGAGCTGCTCATCGCCGTCACCGACTCCGGCAGGCCTATGGACTGGGTTCGTTACCTCTGCTGGCCCCACAACAACGCCTACATCGCCCACCTGCTCTGGCAGGAGCCGGGACAATGGGGAGGATGGCACCCCTGGAGCACCTGGAACAATGGCGCATACGCGGCCTACATGTCCCAAGCCCTAGAAGCAGTGTACGGCGTCAAACCCCCTCCTCGTCCCCCGCTTCCTTTCCCTGGCGAGCCACCCCTTACCCCCGTCGAGCCTCCCTGGGCCGCCGTCGAGCCCCCGGCTGCCCACGAACCCCCTTGACTTTTCCGTCCACCTGTTCTAGTCTTGCCCCATGAAACCCCCACCCTTCTACGACATCATCGGCGCCTGCGTTACCCTTATCCTTCTCGCCGCCGTCGTCACCTACCCCCTCTGCGGCAAAACCGTCCCCCAGGAGGTCCTCACCCCTTTCTCCGTCGCCATGGGGTGGGTATTCCGCAGCGCCACTGGCGCAGCCAATGACTTCATGCACCGTGAAAGGAGTAACGGCAATGGTCAGCCCCCTTCAGATTGAGCAGATCACCTCCCAGGTTGCCGGCGCCCTCTCTGCCGGCGCCCCCAATGTGGACGCTCGCGCTAGAGAGCGCAGCCTCGGCTATTCCGCCATGCTCTACGCCGTCCAGTCCCATTGTTCCTGCGACGCCTGTCTGCTGCTCCGGGAGGCCAGCGACCTCATGCGCGTGGAGCCCAAGAGGCAGGAGCCCCTTCGTGGCCCAGATCTCAATCCTCCGGCGTAGACGGGCCGCTCGCTCTCTAGGCACTGGCCAGGTGGCCGAAGTGGTGGAGGTTACCTACTCTACCCCCGCCGTCCCTCCTCGCCACGTTGGCCTCCCCCTCGAGCTCTACCGCCCTGCCACTCAGGCGGAGCTGGACGCCAACCCCCGCTACCAGATGCTCCCGGCCAACGAGCAGGCCGCGGCCGCCGAGCGAGAGGCCCTGGTGGCGGACATGAAGGCGGTGTTCCGCCCTATGCCTGAGAGCTTCGAGTCGAAGTGAATGACGATCCTGTCCTCGACCTCTTCCCCTTCGACGCCATCGACCCGCTAGCCTTCTGGGCCGAGGCCTCCGGCCTCAACGCTGCCCTCGCACTCTCTCCTACCGACCCCCTCCACCCCCTTCACCCCGCCTATCCCCTTGGCCCTACTGGCGGCGGCTTCCCCCGCTTCTGGGAGAACATCGACGACATCATCGGTGGTGCCGGTGACCTCCTGGGCAAGATGGGCGAGATGTTCAAGGACGTCTGGGACGCCATCTGGAAGGGCATCGGCGGCGCTATCCGCTGGGTCTGGGACTGGATGGTCGATATCGTGGACTGGCTGAACCATCAGCTCCTCGCCTACTTCACCTGGGTGGGCAACCTCGTCAATGCGACTACCGACTGGGTCTGGCATCAGGTGGAGCACTGGGGCGGCGTCGTCCGCGATAAGGTAGGGGCTATGGGCGACTGGGTCTGGCATCAGGTGGAGCACTGGGGCGGCGTCGTCCGGGACAAGGTCGAGGACATGGGCGACTGGGTCTGGCATCAGGTGGAGCACTGGGGCGGCGTCGTCCGGGACAAGGTCGAGGACATGGGCGACTGGGTCTGGCATCAGGTGGAGCACTGGGGCGGCGTCGTCCGCGACAAGGTCGAGGACTCGGCCGGATGGGTCGTCGACAACGTCCTGCCCCCCATCATGGGAGCGGCTCAGTCCGTGGCCGACGTCTTCCACGACGCCCTTGAGCTCGTCGGGAAGACCATCCGCGAGGCCCTGGAAGCCATCGGCGACAAGATTGTCGACGCCATCAAGTTCGTCTGGACCGGCACTGAAGAGCTCATCGAGACGCTCCACCGTAAGATGCTCATCCCCGCCAAACTGGTCCGCGGCGAGTACGACAACCTGACCGAACTCGTCGACGAGCTAATGGACCCTATCCCCCTCGTTGGCCTTGGCGTAGCGGCCGCCATTCTCGTCGTCGTGATGATTTTTAGTTACATCGTCCAGTCAGCCCTGGAGACCTTCATCACTCCCAACCTCCTTCCCCAGCAGCAAAAAGCCATCGCCCACGCCGGCGCCGCGCTCCTCACCGTCGGCGTCGTTCAGGACGCCCTCAACCGCGGCTTTATCGACGAGGCCACCGCCGACGACCACCTCTCCCGCATGGGCTACTCTGGCTCGCCCAAGCACGCCCTCCTCGAGCTCCGCAACATCATTCCTGGCCCCACCGACCTGGTCCGTATGGCCGTCCGGGAGGTCTTCACCCCCCAGCTCCGACGGGAGCTCACCCTCGACGCCGAGTTCCCCGCTCCCTTTGCTGACTGGGCCGCCAAGCTCGGCATCTCCGAGGAGTGGGCCGGCAACTACTGGGCCGCCCACTGGGACCTCCCCAGCCCCAGCCAGGGCTACGAGATGCTCCACCGCGGCCTCATCACCGACCAGCAGCTCGCCGACCTCCTCAAGGCCCTCGACTACGCCCCTGTCTGGCGCGACAGGCTCCAGGCCATCTCCTACAACCCCATCACCCGCGTCGACCTCCGACGCCTATTCAAGATGGGCATTATCACCGAGGCTCAGGTCAAGGACGGCTACAAGGCCCTGGGATACAACGATGAGAGGGCCGGCTGGCTTACCGAGTTCACCAAGCGCTACTACGGCGCCGACGAGGGCGGCGAGCTGAAGGAGTTCGCCGACCTGGCCCAGAGCACCATCCGCCTGGGCTACCGCCGCCACGTCCTCAGCCGCGAGGAGGCCCTCGACAAGCTGGTGGAGGCCGGCTACTCCGAGGACGTCGCCGACTTCCTCCTCACCCTGGACGATGTACAGTTGGGCATCCGGCCCGACCTGGACGCCGACGTCGACGTCCGTGAGCTCACGTCCAGCGTCATCCTCGCGGCCTACCGCGACCGCATCTGGGACCGCGACCGCGTCTACACCGAGCTTCAGGCCCTGGGCTACCTGCCCGGCACCGCCGAGCTCCTTCTGTCCCTCGAGGACTACAAGCTCCAGCGCGAGCTCACGGACCTGGAGACGACGGTCGTCAAGGAGGAGTACCTGGCCAACGCCGTTGACCGCCAGGCGGCCTCCACCCGCCTCGATGCCCTGGACGTCCTGCCCGACCGTCGCGACCTCCTCCTCCAGCGCTGGGACCTGGACAAGGCCCAGTCGCCCCGCCGTCTCACCGTCACCCAGATGCAAACAGCCTTCCGTGCCGGCCTCCTGACCGATGTCCAGCTCCTCGCCGGCATCGTTGCTCTCGGCTACAACGACAACGACGCCAAGCTGCTCGTTGACATGACCGACAAGGAACCAGAGAGTACGGCCCGCCGCCTCAGCGTCGGGCAGCTCCAGCGCGCCTACAAGGCCGGCCTCATCTCCGATGCCCAGCTCCTGGACCAGCTCCTCGCCCTCCAGTACAGCGAGGAGGACGCCAAAGTGCTCGTTGACATGGCCACCCCGGCCGCGGCCGCTAAGGAGCGCCAGCTCTCCGGCGCCCAGCTAACGACGGGCTTCCGGGCGGGCCTCGTGACGGAGGATGAGCTCCTCCAGAAACTGGCGGCCCTCGGTTACGCCCAGGCTGACGCCGAGCTGCTGCGAGACATCGCCGCCCAGAAGCCGGAGCCGGAGCCCCGCCGCCTGTCCGTCGCCCAGCTCAAGAAGGCCTACGAGGCCGCCATCATCGACAGGTCCCAACTCCTTGTCGAACTGTTGGCCCTGGCGTACACTGATCGCGACGCCGGCTGGCTGGTCACCCTCATAGCGCCGGCGGAATGAGGTCAGCACCTAAGGGAGGTGGGTGATGACGATCGCCATCATCGTGGGTATCGTGGTTGTCGGGGCCTTTTTCTTGGCCCTCGGCCTCTGGGCCCTTAACGAGGCCCTTGACAAGACCATCAAGGAGTACATCGACTACGCCAGAAAGGGTAAGGACGATGGGAGCGATTGAGGAGCGTAAGGCCCTGGAGCGCCTCTCCCAGTCCATGCGCCGGATCATCGTCGGCGCCCGCGAGGCCACCCGGCCGGGGCCCCCCGGCGGGGGCCAGGCCGAGCTGCCAGCGGGCCAGCAACCCGCCCAGGGCGGCGCTGGCGCCCCGTCCGGCCCCGCGGTCTAGGGGTTGGGGCGATCCCCCGGTCGCCAGCGGCCCTACAGGGCCTCTGGCCGCCCTGCGAACACAAGTTCTCCCCAAATTGTCATAACTTCCCCTTGACAAAATAGGGCGATGGGCGTATGACGTTATCGCCGGCCTGGTTTGCCTAGTTAGGAGAGGAGGTCTAGCTTTGGGAGAATCCATCGTCGCCTCACAAGTCGCCATCGGCGCCTGTCTCAATTGCCGCCAGCTCTTCCTCATCACCCCCGACACTGAGACCTGTTATCTCTGCGGCCGCCTCCCGGCCTACACGCTCCGCTTCCCCCTGGCCTCCCAGCCTGAGCCCGTTGTGCCGGGGCCTTACCCCGAGGAGCTTCCGCCGGCTGCCCCGCCCACCCTCATCGGCATTACCTGCCCCCATTGTCACGACAACGTCCAGCTCTCCATCTCCGACTCCGAGATCTCCGTCGTCCCGCCGCCACTACCCGTTGACGACGAGGAGCCGGTCGAGCTTGCGGCGGCCCAGGACCAGCCAGTTGAACCTGACGAGCTCGTCGCGCCACTCGCCGGCTACGCGACGGCCGCCACCGCCGACCCATCGTCTGCGCCACCACCCGCCGAAGATCGTACTACCGTTCTAAGCCCCTAGCTGGCCCTATTGGCATAACACTACATAAGAATTATAGTGAGTCAACATAAACCATGGTCGTAGACTCCGCCCTCAGCCCCTGTTGGTTAGACAAGGTCCGCGAGCTCGCCCAGCAGCATACCCGCATCTCCCCCTTCATGATTGGGCGCCGCTTCCGCATCCCCCTGCCGGGCGCCGAGCGTCTGCTCAGGCAGCTCGAAAGGGAGGGCATTGTCGGCCCGGCGGGCCCCGGCCGCAGCAGGGAGGTGCTCAGGGCTGAAGAAGGGGGCCCATCGAATGCGCACCCTCATTGAGAAGGCCGTCTGGCTTGCGGACATGGGGCGTGTCCACAACGTCATCAAGGTCCTCGGTCAGCTCTACCGCCAAGAGTGGGAGGGCGGCCTCCTCTTCCGAGACAGCATCCAGGGCGGCTTCCTCCTGGTGGTCACCCTACACCCCGACCACTACACTGCCCACGGCACCCCCTGGGAGACCATCTTCCCGTCTGAGCATCTGCGGTCCGTCACCCTGGAGGAGGCTTGCTTCAACAGCCGGCGCTATCATGCTTGGCTCTCCGGCGACATCCCCGAAGTCCTGCGCCTCTTGAAGCTCCTCCCGTCACCCAACGGCTCTGAGCGCGAGGACGTCCCATCCCTTGCCGCGGTCCGTGCCGAGCGAGATCCCCCCGAGGGCCTGCCCTAATGTTGACGACGGCCGTCATCTCTACGCTCGCCTTCGTGGCCCTCTTCGGCTTGGGTCTTGCCCTGTATCTCTGGTGGCGGCTAGAGCGGCTAGCGGACCAGGTCTACCGCCTGGGCTGGGACATCGACGCCCTAGCCGGCGCCTTCAGCAGAGGTGAAGGCTATGAAGCGACTGAACGTCCTGATCACTAACTGGCGAGTCGACTGAGGGAGCCATGCTCTACCCAGGCGCAGAGTGGCACCCCGTCAAGAACTTCGGCTATCCCCAGGGGACGCACGGCCAACTAGAGGCCAACGGCCCACGCGGAGCGTTCTGGCACCTGGCCCAAGGCTGGAAGGGCGGAGCCGAGGCCACGTTCAACACGGAAGGACGCGGCAGCGCCCACCTCATATTCAACTTCGAGGGGCCGCCCTGGCAGTTCGTCGACCTCTCCGACGCCGCCTGGCACGCCGGCGGCCGCATCCCAACGGGCTTCCACGAGCTCGCCAACCTCTTCTATTGGGGCTTCGAGTACGAGGGCGGCGGCCCGGCCGGCCCGGCCTACAACGACCACCAGCTCGCCGAGGCCGTGAAAGCCCACCACTGGCTGGCCGCACACTACCCCATCAAGTGGGTCTACGAGCGCCGCGTCGACCTCTGGGAGCACCACGAGGCCTACGAGACCGACTGCCCCGCCCTCCCAATACCTTGGGATCGCGCCATCGCCCTTCTGAAAGGAGCCGACGCCATGACCGACGCCGACCGCGCCTGGGTCATCCGCTACAGCGGGGGCATCAAGCTAATCAAGGGAGGCCCGCCCACCGTCTACGTCGTCGACCACCGAGGCAAACGCCCATTCCCGGGCGGCCCCATCGAGTTCCTCAAGGTCGGCTTCGATTGGGACGACGTCATCCGCCTCCCCGACGGCGTCATCGGCGCCATCCCCGACGCCCAACTGTGATCACGCCCTAATGACGGAGGGCCTTAAGTAGCAATGAGCCGCTAGCAGCAAGTTTGTCCGGAGGGAGAGGCCCGTTGGGTGTAGCTAGCAGGGATTTCAGGACGCAGGATCGGCGCCCAACGGGCCTCCTTTGCACCTCCGACGTTCAGAGACGCGCCGCAGGATGGGGCAAGTGGTGGGAAGTAATCCTGCCTGCGGCCTTCGCTCACCCCCAACGTAGGACAGACAGCGGGTCTCTCTAAGTACCGGCCTAGTCTCTCCCTGCACCTACGCAACCCACGTGAGCGCTGCATAGGCCACTGCGGGGGACGCCTAGCGCGGGTGGGGTAGGGCAAGGCCCAGGGGCCTCGCGGGCGTGGCCCAGAAGCCTCAGGGGCTGCGTAGTAGCAAAAATGCGCGCGCGGCAAGTGAAATTTGCTGGTGGTATCATCTAACCATGGACTGGCTGAGCGAACCCTATCAATTCTTCCACCCCCATCCGGGCATGCCGTTCGACCTGCCCGTCGTCCGCTACGAGGTCGGCCTGGCCATGCGTCCCATCGAGGAGCCGCCTTACCAGAAGGTCCTGCCCACCATCCGCTTTCACGTGCCCGGGCCGGTAGGCTGGGGCCTCCAGCCCTACATCGACTTCAGCAACCGCATCCTCATGCAGCGGGTCTTCGCCACCTACGATGATCTGATCGACCGGGTCCGACGCCAGGTGCCCTTCTCCGACCTCGGGCAGATGGAGAAGCTCTCTCCTAAGAGCTCCGAGGCGCTCACGCTTCGCCTGACCCGGCATGGGACCGGGCTAGCGACGATCTACGACGTCGAGGTTGTGGGGAAGTAGGGAATGGTCGAAGAGTACGCTCTCGGGCTCGTCTTGGGCCGGCTGGGCCCCGCTGGCCCCATCATACGGGACCTGCTGAGGCAACTGGGTGAGAAAGACGCTGAGATAGCCGACCTCAAGGCTCAGAACGAGCACCTGGCGCTGGAGACCCAGGCCCGCCGCACCATGAAGGCCCGGTCGCCGGCTGTCTGGCGCTTCCGGGTCCTGTCCTGGGAGCTCGGCGAGCAGCTCATCTACCCTGTGGAGTTCCCCCAGGGCAAGGTCGTGCCCAACCTCAGGATCCGCATCCCCCTTGACGACCCCTCAGAGGGCGCCCCCTACTGGGACATCACCAGCAAGAAGGTCATCGCCACCCTCCTGCCCATCCTCCCCAGCATCGTCGGGACCAACACCTACGTGGAGATCCGCAAGGACGGGGAGGGCCGCAGCTCGTCCTACTCCGTGTCTGTCCAGCCGGCCTAGTCGCCGGCGCCCCTGCCGGCCGCCGCGCCCTCCGCCTCTCTGTTGGACACAAGGGCCA
>Ga0315289_10012238_pt1 | contig 12102 bp, 12 predicted proteins | sample YL17G11_40_MG_FD_203452 | JGI IMG/M metagenome (GOLD analysis project Ga0315289, IMG submission 203452) | Sediment microbial communities from Yellowstone Lake, YNP, Wyoming, USA - YL17G11_40 | ecosystem: Environmental > Aquatic > Freshwater > Lake > Sediment | place: USA: Wyoming | collected...
AACAGAATATGACAAGACCGCAGTACAAAAAGAACGTGCTAAATATCGAACCGATAATGAGCATCGGATTTAGGGCACGAATTGAGTCAAACATTACCACTGCCAACAAGCCCATCGGAAGCAAAAAACCTCCGCAGCCATACAGGACCCAGAAAATCGCATCGGCTCTTTGAGTGAGGCCAAAGTAGAACATCGCCGGCGCCATAAAAGACGAAAGACAAACCACAGACTTCAGCGGTTGCAGCAGAATATCCCACAAACTCGGCGCAATACCTGCGGTCTCGGGCGCTCTTATTCCGCCGGCGGCGCTATCCCGGATGCACTCACACACATACCAGTAAACATACAACACGAATATAACAAACGAGCACCAGTGGAGGATTATAAAAATGACAAGGAATATAAGCGCAGGGGGGAACGCCAGGCTAACGGGAACAAGAGACTTCGTCAACGTCCGAAGCACAAATGGGACGCCGGCACTGACGGCGATGAGCGTCAGGCCGGGCTTACTCAGAGGATAAAACAAGACATCAATAATCCAGGGCAGCTTGCGCCGCTGGACTTGCTCGCCCTGTTGCGTCATAGAGCCGCCCTGAAGCCTGCGGAGCCGTTCATAAGCAGTTTCGGCAGAATGACGTTGCCCAGCTTGCTGCGTCTGGACCTCGATGTGCTCCGGGACATCCAGAAGGGTCAGATCGTAAGGAGAAGTCTTCAAGCCAGTCTCGGATCTTTCAGCATCGCTCGACTCGGACTCGGCACCTCTGGCTTGGGGCTGCGGCACTGTCAGGATGCTGTTACATTTTGGGCACCTGCCTTTTTTGCCCGCATTTGCTGGCGGAACGTGCAACGTCCAGCCACAGTTTTTACAGCGAAACTCTATCATGTAATCGAGTCACAAGCCCCAGTTGAGTTTGTCCTTGTGCCACCAGTAGAACCAGCCCAATAGATGAGCCGCTACCATTGCAAGGTAAATAAAAGCCATTCCCGGATAGGTAAGCGTCACCACAAACAGACGGTTCAAAACCAGCATAATCTGGCCTATGCCCTGTTCTAAGGTCTGGGCGCTTGTAAGGTTGAAAATATTGGATGCGATTAACGCCAGTAGTCCACCAAGCACGCAGAAGACCGGAACCAGCCCACAATAAGGCAGAAATGTCCGGGATATCGAGCCAATTATGAATAATGGATTAAGTGCATGTGTCGCGTCAAACAGAATGCCGGCAAGCAATGCCATCGGCAGAAAGAAAATCCCGCAAGCGGAAAGCACAAAAAAAACCGAATCGTTCTTCTTAGTGAACACATAATAAAGCCCAGCCGGCCAGAAGCAGATAGCAATAGCGCCCAGAATAAGAAACAGTTGCGAGATGAGCTCGCCCGTATCCGGCAAATCCAGCGTCGTGATATCCGGCGCACGTCTGCCTCCTTTGGCACTATCAACAATACAAAAGCCGATGTAGTACAACATATACCCTACGAGAAGCAGATAAACACCCACAGACACAGGGACAAACACGAAAAAGAGGGCCGTTTGAGCCAGACGACCAAGAAAGCTCCAGGCCAAAGGTGGCCCGAATAAGAATATTGCCAGGTGAATTATCCCCGACACACTTGTTGGATATAGAAATACATCGATAAGCCAGGGCAGCTTGCGCTTGACTTCTAATTGAGGTTCTTCAATTATCTTCACCTTGTCTATCCACCGTCTTAACGCCAACCTTATCAGACAAAAAGGGGCGTCAAACTTCCCAATTGAGCCTTTCCCGGTAGCGCCAGTAGAAGCGACCGAGCAAATGGCCTACTACAAAGACTATGTAAAGCAATATCCCGGTAAATCCCGCCTGCAAGATCAACGTGAGCACTTTGGGCAGCGGTATGTCTTCCGGCTGTATGCTCATTATAGCCCCGATGGGCAGCACGACCCCGCAAAGGAGCAATACAAGACCACAGTATTGGAAAGAGACACTGAATATTGAGCCGATCCAGAGAATTGGATTGAAGGCTGCGCCCGAATTGAACATTACGGCAGCCAGCAAACCTATCGGAAAAAAGAAAACGCCGTATGCGGCAAGCAGCCAGAATACTGCATCCGTTTTATGCGTAAAGACAGAATAGAAACCTGCTGGTCCCGCAAAGATAATATAGCAAGCAGCCAGGTACGCTGCTTGCTCGCACATGGTACTTGCGTCAGCGGTGGCAAAGACCTTCGGTGCTCGCGTCCCACCGGCAGCGCTGTCGCGGACACATTCAGCAAAGTACCAGCACATGTACAAGCCGATTAGAATTCTGAGGATGAGTATCGGGAGCCACAGTGTCAACGCAAATGGCCCGAACACTTGCATGACGATGTCAATTAGCAATGGTACCCCCACAATAATCCCAAGGTTTGTGAGACCCGGCTTACTTGTCGGGTAAAGGAATATGTCGAGCATCCACGGAAGGTTACGTTCGCCGGTAGGTTCAACATCTCTCATTGCCGGCTTGTGCTGAGATTTTTCGGCGTGTTCAAGAACCGTATCAGGTACGGCATATTGGCTCACGGGTTTCTTTTGAACCTTGCCGGTTTCCGGCACATTCAGAAGAATCAAATCACGCGCAGCATCTCTCGGCTCTGTGAGTGCCATCGGGCTGTACTGTTTGGGGATGGTGACCACATTTTTGCACTTAGGGCATCTGCCTCTTTTGCCGGCCTGGACTTCGGGAACGGTGAACTTCTGACCGCACTTATCACAGCGAAACTTAATCACGAAGCCTTCTCCCTCCTTTGCGGTATGCAAAGCATACCCTACCGCTGCCTGATTCATGTTTAGCCGTCGCCTGCTACTCTGCGAAGCGGCGCTTCCACCCTCCGCAGTGCTACGGAGCACGGGTCGCTGCGAAGCACGAGGGCACGGCGACGGTCAGTCAATCAAGTCTTCTTGTGGTATAGCAACCACATCCTACCATTGCCTGATTCACGTTTAGCCGTCGCCGGCACGGCGACGGTCAGTACCCTACCGTTGCAGCGTTTGCTTTATCAGCTCTTTTGCCTTAGCCAAAGCCTCTTCGATTTTTTCTGGTTTTTTTCCGCCGGCCTGCGCCATTTGTGGCCGTCCGCCGCCTCCGCCCTCAACAATCGGCGCAATCACCCTAACAATGTCATCAGCTTTTAGGCCCTTTTTGACCAGGTCGTCTGTCACGCCGGCCAGCAGTGTCACCTTATCATCGTCGCTAAAGCCCAGGACAATGGCTGCGGATTTCGCTTTTTTCTTGAGCATATCTATGGCTTCTCTGGCCCGTTCGATGGGGGCTGCGGAAATCCGCGCAACGATTACATAGGCTGCGCCGATTTTTTCGCTTTCCTCCAGCAGTTTTTTCGCCTCGGCCATAGTGTCGGCGGCCCCGGTCGTCCTACCCGACTTGAGGTCCTTGGTGAGCTTTTTGTTCTCGGCCAGCAACTGTTCAGCTCTGCCGGCGATAACCTCAGCAGGCACTTTCAGCAGTTGACTAAGCTGGTCAACAATGTCACTTCGCTGCTCAAAGTAATCAGTAAGCCCCTGCCCGGATAGGGCGGTAATTCTGCGGACGCCGGCTGAGATGCTTTCTTCCTTGATTATCTTAAAGCCGGCGATAGAGCCGAGCCTGTCAACGTGAGTTCCGCCGCAGAACTCTCTACTAAAAGCCTCGGCAATTTTTTCGCCGCTCTGAGCACCGATGCCTACCACTCGCACCTCGTCGCCGTACTTTTCACCAAATAGCGCCATCGCACCCAACTGCTGGGCTTCATCTTTTGGCAAAACAGTCCAAGAAACCGGCAGGTCGGCAGCGATCTTTTCCCTGACAAGACTTTCAACCTTTTTCAGCTCCTCGCTTGTGGGCGCCTTAGGATATGTGAAATCGAACCGCAAATAATCCGGGGCGACGAAACTGCCCTGCTGCGTCGCCGACCTGCCGAGCACCTGCTGTAGCGCCCATTGAAGCAAATGAGTCGCCGTGTGATTTTTCTTTGTCGCGTCTCTATCTTTACTAACGACAGCCTTTACGTTGTCACCGACAGAGAGTGACCCTTGCGCCAACCGGCCACGGTGAACCACACAGTTAGCTATTTTCGTAGTGTTCTCGACAATAAACTGGCCCCCGCCTGATTTGATGACGCCGCAGTCGCCAACCTGCCCACCCGCCTCAGCGTAGAAACAGGTCTTATCAAGAATAATAGCGATATCATCGCCGGCAATAATTGTCCCTCGGTTTTTGAAACCTTCTTTGTCAATCCAGCCGACAATTTGGGCGTCGCAGTAGTTGGTATGGTATTTGTGCAGGTCTTCAGTCACCGGCAATTCGGCGTCAGTTAAGGTAACCGGAAGCTGCGTAGTTTTTTGCGCCGCTCTTGCCCGCTCTCTCTGTTGCTCCATCAGCTCGCTAAATTTGGCCGTGTCAACCTTGAGGCACCGTTCTTCCGCCATAAGCTGCGTCAGGTCGAGCGGAAACCCGTAGGTATCGTAAAGCTGGAAGGCATCTTCGCCATTTATTGTTCTTTCGGCAGTATTCTCCGCCCGCTGCGCAGCAGCAGCAAAGATTTCGATGCCCCTATCCAGTGTTCTGCCGAAGCTCGCCTCTTCCGATTCGACAACTGTTGCGACGTACTCGGCTCTTTCCTTTATCTCGCCGAACGCATCGCCCATAACCTCCACCACCACGGGCACAAGTTTATGAATAAACGGCTCATGCACGCCCAATTCTCTGCCAAACCTCGACGCCCGGCGAATTATTCGGCGAATTACGTATCCTCGCCCGTCATTAGCCGGCGCTGCCCCATCGGTTATAGCGAAGACCACCGCTCGAATATGATCCGCTATCACCCTGAAAGCATTGTCGGTTTTGCTGCCGAGCTTGCTTGCATATCTATGCCCGGTTATTTGGGAGATACTTTCGATTATGGGCATAAATAAATCGGTATCATAGTTGCTTGATTTGCGCTGCAGAACCGCGGCGACTCTTTCCAGGCCGGCGCCGGTGTCGACGTACTTGGCGCCAAAGCTTAGTAACTTGCCATCGTCTGTACGGTTATACTGTATGAAGACGAGGTTCCACAACTCGATGAATCGGCTGCAGCCGCCGTTAACCGCGCATTTGTGGCCCGGCACATCCTTTTTGTCACACATATCGGGCCCACGGTCGATATGTATTTCGCTGCAAGGCCCGCAGGGACCCGTCTCACCCATCTCCCAGAAGTTGTCTTTTTTTCCGCCAAGAAGGACTCTGGCTTGCGGAATGCCGGTAACTTTCGGCCAGAGCACTTTCGCGTCTGTGTCGGGCGGGCAATTATCCTGGGCATCGCCCTGGAATACCGTGGCCCACAAACGGCTTGGCTCGATGTGCCAGACTTCGGTGAGAAGCTGCCAGGCCCATTCGATTGCCTCAGCCTTGAAGTAATCGTCGAACGACCAATTGCCGAGCATTTCAAAGAAGGTGTGGTGGTAGGTATCTTTGCCCACCTCTTCGAGGTCGTTGTGCTTGCCGCTCACCCGCAGGCATTTTTGGCTATTTACCGCTCGCCCGGCTTCCGGCTGTACCAGACCCAGGAAAATATCCTTGAACTGATTCATTCCTGCGTTGGCAAAAAGAAGCGTATCATCGGCGCGTGGGACTATCGGTGAACTGGGAACAAATTTGTGGCCGTGACCTTTGAAGAAGTCTATAAAGCCGCTTCTGATTTCCGCTGCTCCTAAGGTATCCATTTGACGCTCGTGTATTGATTAGCAAACCCCCAGTGAAACTGGGGGCTAAATATATCCCGTATTTAGCCTCGCGTTTTACGCGGGGTTCGCCAAGCCTTTAGCAATGAGGATTTTATTCTTTATCTGTTCACACAGGTCCTTGTTCTCAGCGAGGAATTTCTTGGCGTTTTCTCTGCCCTGGCCCAGCCGCATCTCGCCGTAATTTAGCCAGGCCCCGCTTTTTTCAACTACCTGGCAGGCAAGACCCAAATCCAACACGTCACCCTCATAACTGATGCCGGTGTCGAACATGATGTCGAACTCGCCTTCCCGGAAAGGCGGCGCGATTTTACTCTTCACCACCCTGGCCCTGACCCTGCTGCCTATGGCGCCGGTGGTGTCCTTAATCGTGGTCAAATGTCTCAGGTCAATCCGTACAGAACTATAAAACTTCAACGCCTTTCCGCCGCTGGTGGTTTCCGGGTTGCCGAACATCACGCCGATTCTCATCCGAATCTGATTTATGAATACCAGGGCGGTCTTGCTCTTACTGATGATGCCGGTAAGTTTTCGCATCGCTTTACTCATCAATCTGGCTTGCGCTCCCATCTGAGTGTCACCCATCTGACCTTCAATCTCTGCTTGTGGAGTCAGCGCGGCAACGGAATCAACCACTATGACATCTATCGAATTGGAGGCTATCAGCAGCTCGACGATGTCAAGCGCCTGCTCGCCGGTGTCCGGCTGACTGATCAACAGGCTGCTGACGTCAACGCCCAACCTTTTTCCCCAGCTTGTATCCAGAGCGTGCTCGGCATCAATGAACGCGGCCACGCCCCCTGCTTGTTGGGCGCTGGCAATGATGTGAAGTGCCAGCGTGGTTTTGCCGGATGACTCCGGCCCGAATAGCTCGGTGACTCTGCCTCGCGGAATGCCCACCCCGCCCAGCGCGATGTCCAGTGACAATGAGCCGGTGCTGATACCCTCGATCTTAGCGTACATTTGCTCGTCCATCTGCATGATAGCGCCTTGCCCATATTGCTTCTCGATCTGGGCAATCACCCGCTGCAAAGCAGCTTGTCTGCCGTCTGCCTTCAAAGTTGTCTCAAGTTTCTTTGCCATTCTTAGTTTTCTCCAATTCAGTTCGGCTAACGCGCCGGCGTCTTGCGCTTACTATCTTAGTTTGTAATTGCCCAGGACAGTATAGATAGGGCCCTGAGGCGTCAGTTGGCTTTGGTAGACCGAGAGCGAATCGGCGGATATAGTGCCGAGCTTGAGCTGTTTATAATTATCAGCCGCTTGCGCCAGCTTGATGCCGGCTTTTGAATCCTTCACTCTGCAAAGGGTCAGGTGGCTGGTAAACTCTCTTGTTTCCGGCGGCCAGCCAGCCTCAGCCAACTGCTGCTCGAGGTCCTTTTGCAGTTGCAGCAGATTTTCGCTCCCTTTGGCCGCACCCACCCACAACACTCTGGCACTCTTGCCGCCAAAACAGCCAACCGACTCGATATCCAGCTCGAATCTGTTGTGTCTGCCGGCAACGTCTTTGGCTATATCGCAGACATCGACCACCTCTTTGTCCTCAATTTCGCCGAGAAATTTCAGGGTCAGGTGTATCGAGTCCGGCTTTACCCACGTGACGTCGCCTTTTTTTATATCTGCCTTTTTCTGCAGCTCCTGCTGCAGGTCGCTGAGCGCCGCCCGTATCGTCTCGTTGATATCTATCGCTATAAAGCACCGCATTGGACAAAATCCTTTACAGACTAAAATTGTGTCAGATCTCGCAAAGTCCGGAGCCTGCTGTCAATGTCAGCCCTATTTATGGCCGTTAATCCATTCAATGAAAAATCGGCAATGGCAAAGGACGCCACAACCGTTCCGTATGCGACGGCTTTTTTTAGCGCGGCAAAATCGGTCCTGCCGGTCTCCGCCATGTAGCCCATCAATCCGCCGGCGAAGCTGTCGCCGGCACCGGTGGGGTCTTTGACCTCGGTGGCAGGATAAGCCGGCAACAGAAAAAGCTCCTTATGGTTACTGTAGGTCATTGAGCCTGATTCGCCTTTTTTGATTATCAGCACACTGACGCCCATATCAATAATATTTTGTGCAGCCTTTATCAGATTATAATCTCTGCCGAGCAGCCTGGCCTCATCTTCGTTTATAATAAGGCAGTCAATTTTCTTCAGAAGATTCTTCAGATCGCCGGCGTGTCCTTCTATCCAGTGGTTCATAGTGTCGGCGCCAACGAACTTCGGTTGTGTCAGTTGCTCAAGCAGCTCGAGCTGGAGCCTCGGGGCCGTGTTGGCAAGGAACACAAACTCAGTATCCTTAAATGACTGGGGAATCTTCGGCGGATGCTCAGCCAAGACATTTAGCTCAAGGTAGTCGGTTGTTCGGTCGTCCATGTTTTCGTGGTAGGTCCCATGCCAGCGAAAGGTCTTGCTGTTTCTTCTAATTTCAAGACCCGCCAAATCGACATTTCTGCCCGCAAAGAGTTTTTCAAAATCAAACGGGCAATCGGCGCCCACGGCCCCGACAAATCTGACCGGCCCAAAGAAGCTCGCCGCCATCGCAAAATAGACCGCCGAGCCGCCGAGACATTCTTCGCTAACGCCGTGCGGCGTCCTGACAGTATCAATGCCTATTGAGCCGGTAACCAACAATGACATCTCTATTTTCCTATCAACAGCACTTCGGCAGAATTATTCACGCTCAGTAAATATACGATCGATCCTATATTTCATCGAGTGCCACTTTCCAACTGCACCCATAGTGATTTCCCACATCATCTGTAATTTGGCAAATCCAATCAAACCCACCCTCCTCGGCGTGTCTCTCCTCAATATAGTCTTGGGCCTCAATTGGCGTGCTAAACTCTATTCTATGGCCACCAGAGTCTTCCAGAAAGAGCATAGAACTATCCTTTTCAATAAATCAATAATGACACTTATAGTTGGTGGACACGTATAGTAGGCACTCGATATCTTGTCGTTATGACGATTCTCCAAAAATTTGGTGCCAAGATAAAGCAACTCCGTTCCGTGAACGGAATTACCCAAGAGAAGTTAGCGGAATTATCCGGTCTAAGTCGCCAATACATCGGGGATGTTGAGCGAGGTACAAGGAACATTTCCCTGGTAAATCTACACAAGATCGCAAACGCTCTCAAAATAACGCTCTCAGAACTATTAGACATCAGATGAAAAATAATCTTATTGGGCTTGAATCGTCCAGCATCATGCCGGTCGTGACCATCACTCCGCTTACCCAGGAGTGTTACGAGGTTATCTGGGCAGATTACTGTTCCCATACGCTAATAGCCCACGAGGATTCGTTAGCCGAATTAAAAAATGTCTTTAATTTCAAAGCCAACACCTTTTACTCAAATCCTATCACGAGACTTGAAAAAGTCAAAGAGTTTCCACCTTCCGAAAGGCACTCCCTGAAAGGGGCCGCTTTCAAATTACTTCTCGATGGACAAATGGGGGGCTGGGTAGGTAACAAGAATAGTCGTGTTCAAGCGTTTTTCTTCTCTGATGTGATAGATGCTCTTGACGATGACATTGATGATGCAAAAACTTTTTCGGCGCAATTGATTGCAAAGATGAAGCAGAAGATACAAACCTATAACCGAATGCTAACACCTAACAAGGGCATACTTACGATTGATATAAGACAAATCTTGCCCTATTGGGGCTTTCACAATGTCGCCTCGACAATCTTCTCGGAGAAGCGGAAAATGCAGATTAGAATTCTGCCCAACTGTGAACCCCTAACGATGTTCCAATCCTTTCCAACCGCAACCAGACGTGATGCTTATCATTATCACATGCTCAAAAAGGAAAGAGTGCAGCTTATTCTGGTAGGCGATGCGAACTACAAGAAGAATATCTGTTCTTGCCCTACTTGCCTATCATACGATTGTGAGGTGAGAGTACTAACAGATGCAAAGCGAAAAAAAATCCTGAACCTTGTTTAACAACTTGGTTCGATAAATCCCTTAACCACCCAATCACCGCCTTGCGTGGAAACCGCAGAACTAAACGACTCAACATGCTTGAGAAGTCTGTTTCTGAAATCCTGCTTCAGCCTCTGTCTTTGTTTGGATTCAATCATCGAACATCCGTGCAAATTCATCCAGGATGGTGTCAATTCTGGCCAGTGTTTTTTCTCTGCCCAATATTTCGACCGACTCAAAGATTGGTGTGCTAATTGTCGAGCCGCAAATCGCCACACGCAGTGGCTGAGCGATCTTACCTAAGCCGACCTGTTTTTGCTCGGCTAAGGAACGTAGCATCTTCTCGATATTGTCCCTGTCGAACGGCTCTATCACAGCGAGCTGGTCACGCAGGGTTTTCAGAATTTCAAGCCCATTATTTTTCAGCAGGACTTTCTCGACCGCCTTCTCATCGGGCTTTATCTCGGTATTGGGCAGAAACAGAAATCTACTTTTTCGCTCAATATCTGCAAGGGTTCTGGCCCCTTCGCAGAGATTTATCAGCTTCGAAAGAAGCTGGTCATCTGCAGATAGGACAGGTGACTTGATAGCCCTCAAGTAACTCTTGAAGTGCCCGAGAAGTTTCTCGCGTGACATCATTCTTAGGTGCTCGGTGTTGAATGCGACAAGCTTCTGCCGGTCAAACAGGCTGTTTGCCTTAGTGACACGCGAAAGGTCAAAACTATTGACCAGTTCATCCACCGACATAATCTCGCGGTCGCCGCCCGGATTCCAGCCTAAAAGCGCAAGAAAATTAACCATCGTCTCCGGCAGATACCCACTTTTGAAGAAATCCACGACATTGATTTCCGGCAAAGTAGCGCCAAGGTACTCCGCCATAGAGTCGATGCTCGGCATATCGGGAGTCGTCTTGCCGTCAATAAAGCTTTTTACCTCGCCGACGCTGATGCCACCTGCATCGGCCAGTTTTTCAAGGTCGATGTCGGCTCTTGCCTTAACTGCCTGGCGAAGGGCTTCCGGGCGCTCACGCTTGGATAGTTTTCCTCCGCCCTGGCTGACGGTAACCGACATGTGGGCATATTTTGGCAGTGGGCCGAATCCAAGAGCTTGCCATAATGCCTGCTGGCCGGGCGTATTCATCAGATGCTCCTGCCCGCGGATCACATGCGTTGCCTTCATCAGGTAGTCATCGACCACACAGGCAAAGTTATAGGTGGGGAAACCATCGCTTTTTCGTATGATAAAGTCGCCGACCTGCCCGGCTGCAAATCTGACCTCGCCGCGCACCACGTCCTGCACCATGATGTCTTCCTGCGGCACAGCAAACCGCACGACTACAGACTTACCTTCGGCTTTCGCTTTTTTGACCTCGCTTTCATCGGGAAATTTGTCCGGCCGGCGATACATCAAGTTCTTTTTCTGGGCTACCGCTTTTTCGCGCATAGCATCAAGCTCTTCGGGCGTATCGAAGCAATAATATGCCTTACCTTCTTGCAGTAATTGATTTGCGTATTTGTCATATACGCCTTGCTCTTTTCGCTGAGATTGCAGGTACGGCCCGTTTGGGCCGCCAACTTCTGGGCCTTCATCCCAGTCGATGCCGAGCCATCGCAGATCATCTATAAGCTGCTGGGTGGCTGTGGGCGTATTGCGTTTGACATCGGTATCTTCGATCCGAAGGACAAATTTGCCGCCGGTACGCCTGGCCCAGAGCCAGTTAAAGATAGCTGTTCTGGCACCGCCCACGTGCAGATACCCCGTTGGCGACGGCGCAAACCGCGTTACGACCATTATGGACTCCGTCCATTGTGGAAAATATTCAAAATAGTAGAATAAGCTATACCACAGCTATTGTCATATTGTCAAGAACGAGAAAACGGTGAGCGGCCTCGTACCTCTGCTCAACAAGGCTGAAACGTAAGCGGCTCAAGCAATCTACCTTGATTCTATCTTCAGGCTACGTTTTTGCCTGTCCCGGTTGGCGATGATCTGCTAAAACATGCGCATTATAGCCGAAAGGTTTGGCATGAACAAAGAACTTGTTGTGAGACTACTTAAAGACCACATGCGCGAGATCCGGCAGCGTTTCTCAGTCGAGAGACTCTGCCTTTTTGGGTCAGTTGTGCGCGGTGAGTCAGTTGACAAAAGCGACGTTGATGTCTTGGTGGTGTTTAGACAAAAAGCGACTTTTGACCGCTTTATGGACCTAAAGTTCTACTTAGAGGAACTGCTGGGAACGCGGGTTGACCTTGTAACCGACAAAGCACTGCGTCCACAGGTACGGCAAGCAATTGAGGGAGAGATTGTCGATGTCGCGTGACGAGATGATGTATACGCAGGATGTCTCCCAAAAGCGGCGACAAGATTATTAACACGTCGTCACCCCGAGCCCATTCGACTTCGCTCAGAGCCTGCCCTGAACATAGTTGAAGGGGTAAACTCCGCCGAGGGGTC
>Ga0315289_10012239_pt1 | contig 12102 bp, 16 predicted proteins | sample YL17G11_40_MG_FD_203452 | JGI IMG/M metagenome (GOLD analysis project Ga0315289, IMG submission 203452) | Sediment microbial communities from Yellowstone Lake, YNP, Wyoming, USA - YL17G11_40 | ecosystem: Environmental > Aquatic > Freshwater > Lake > Sediment | place: USA: Wyoming | collected...
ATCAGCCGGCGTATTCGGCGAGACAAACCCGCGCCTTTAAATTATCCTAAATTTGGTTTAGAATCAATCTTGATTTATTTGGGCGGCTAGCTCAGCTGGTCCAGAGCGTTCGGTTTACACCCGAAAGGTCAAAGGTTCGAATCCTTTGCCGCCCACTTTGTGCAGGGCACCGAGTAGGTCCGAGGTCCGATCCCTCGAGCGCGCACAGTGATAAATAGCAATTATTGAATGATTTGCCGCGTGAGGACACTATCACGCGTGATAGTGTTGAAAATATCGGTTGCCGAACAAAATTTTATTCCGAAGAATTAAGTTTATAAAAATTCTCAAACAATTTTGCCACGAGAATCGGGCCGGTGCCGCCCGGGGTGGGAGTGTAAAATCCTAAATCTTGGAACTTGGAACTTGAATCATTAAGTTTTAATGCATCAAAATCGCCGCAGATTTTTCCGTCTTTCATGTCGTAGCCAAAATCAATTACGCCCGAGCCGGCTTTGAGCATTTCTGGTTTTAGAAGGCCTGCCTCGCCTGCGCCGGAGATGATGACATCTGCGTTTTTCAGGATAGAAAAATCACTGTTACAATGGAGAATATATAGTTCTTTTGTTCTATCTATGAGCCATATGGCGATTGGCTTGCCCACCAAGAGTCCGTGGCCGACAACTACTACCCTTGAATCTTGAAGTTTGAAACCCGAAACATTGAGAATTTTTTCCACAACGCCGACTGCTGGCGGCAAAACTGGATTTCTGCCGGTATAAAATGCGCCAAGTGCGCGTTCGCCAAGCACATCAATATCTTTTTCTCTTGGAATTACATTCAGAACATAATGCCGATTTATGTGCTCCGGCAGAGGCAGCTGTACAATCACTCCGCCGCAGGTTTTGTGCTCCGCGATTTTACGGACTTCTTCGCGCAACTCGTCGTTTTTCAAATCTTGCGGAAATTTATAGATGCGGAAATCAACCCTAAGTTCTTTTGCAGTTTTTTCTTTTTGTTTTATGAAACTGAGCGAAGATGGGTCTTCTCCAACCAAAACCGCCGCCATAAATTTTCTTGCCCTGAGTTTGTCGAAGGGTTCGGATTTTTTCAATTCAGCAATAATTTCCTCCGCTATTTTTTTACCATCAATAATCATGATTTTAAACTTAAGCTTATTTATTCTAATCTTGTTGTAAAAACTATTTTAATCTTTTTATAAAAATCTTATACCCTCCGCCTGTTTGTAGCTTTTTTAGCTACAAGGTACTTAGTGATTTTGCGAAACTCGTTATAAAGCTGATGGTTTTGGTTTAAACGGAAATATTTTTCGTGACCGCGTTTAAACGAGGTAAATATTCCAAAACTGGTGAGTAAGTTGAGTTCACGGGAAAGGTACGTTGCGTCAAAAGACAGTATTTTTGAGAGTTCCCGCACGTAATACTCCGCTTCGGGGTTGGAAAAATAATAGTCTAGGAGCGCTTGATGCAATTTTGAACGAAAATTAATTGGCATAAATATTTTTTAAATTAAGCGTTTCGCGATTTATCCCCACACCTTCCCAGAATACCCCCACACCAAAACTTTTGCTGCGGGGATGAATAGGCGTTATAAAATCCTTCCTATGAGGGGTCTAATACCCAGTGGGAAGGTGTGGGGATTTATTTAACAAACAATATACTTTGCGGCATCTTTATATTTTCACCACACCGTTTCTTTTTGCACTACAATTGTAGCTAAATAAGCTACAAAGTCAACATGATCTATAATATGGGTTTATTATAACCATGCCGCAGAAGATATTTAAACAAAAAACGGGCGGCTCTGCTGATTCGCGAGCTGCCCGTGCGCGATCTTACGTGTTGATGAAAACTTCGCGGCAAGTACCATCATCAAGCCAGATGACCAACCCCTTTTGGTCTTTTGGAGAGTAAAAGGCGCTGAAACTGCGGAAACTTGAATGTTGACAGAGCGGGACTTCAATTTCGAATACTTCTCCCCCGGAACGGAAAACACTAAGGCCCGCTGGCAACCCTAGGAGATGATCCCGTTCTTCTCCGTCAACGCGGCGGCACGCAGAAACTCGACACAAGCCGCTTTCCCAGAATGAGGGTTTCTCTGGGCTGTTGGGGAGAGTAAACTGTACGCTGCTCTTTCTAGAAAGCGAGAAGATCAGTATCTCCAACTCGTCAGGACCTTCAGTGATACACTGTAAACCGAGCGCCATAACGGCATCTCCTTATCTTGTGAATTCTGACCGACCATAACGACTGGTCAGTGCTACTGCCAAGTATAGTATAACTGGCGTGACAGAGTGTCAACTTTCTATCGTATAGGAAATCGGCGGCAGAGTTTCTTCACGGCTGGCTCTATGTTTTTATTTTCTTTCAAAACTTGCGCGATAAGATTTGCAATTATTTTCATTTCTTTCTCTTCTATGCCGCGGGTGGTTAAAGCCGGTGTGCCGAGGCGGATGCCGGACGGGTCAAACGGCGAACGAGTGTCGTAAGGAACTGTGTTGCGATTCACGACAATGCCGGATTTCTCCAGCCGGTCCTGGGCTTCGCGGCCGGAAATTCCCAAGTTGGTTAAATCTATAAGCATCAAGTGGTTATCCGTGCCGCCGGTTACAAGATTAAAGCCCAGTTTCGTAAGTTCCCGCGCCAGAACTTTTGCATTTTTCACAATCTGCCGGCCGTATTTTTTGAATGCCGGCTGGCTTGCTTCATATAATGCAACCGCAATCGCGGCTGTCTGATGATCATGCGGCCCGCCTTGAAGACCTGGGAAAACCGCCCGGTCAATTTCTTTAGCAATATCAATTTTCTTTTTCAGGGCAATGGGCGATTTGCGATTCGCGAAAATTATCGCTCCGCGCGGCCCGCGAAGAGTTTTATGCGTAGTGGTTGTTACAATATCCGCGTACGGAAAAGGCGAGGGGTGCGCTCCGGCAACAATAAGTCCGGCAACATGAGCGATGTCCGCCAGAAAATACGCGCCAACCTCGTGAGCTATTTTGCCGAATTTTTTGAAATCAAAAATACGAGGATAAGCAGTTGCGCCGGCAACAATAATTTGCGGCCTTTCTTTGCGCGCCATTTTTCTGACTGCTTCGTAGTCAATGAATCCGTCGCGGCCGACAGTGTATTGAACTGTCTTATAAAACCTTGCTGAAAAATTAACTTTCCAGCCATGAGTTAGGTGTCCGCCAAAAGGCAAACTCATGCCCATGATTTTCCCTCCCCGCCTTTGCCCTCCGGGCTCCGGCGGGCAAGCTGGTTGAAGCAGAGCGTAATAGACGGCCATATTTGCCGGAGAGCCGGAATAAGGCTGGACATTCACGTGCCAGTTTTTATTAAGATGAAAAACTTTCCTAGCCCGTTCTTGGGCCAGAAGCTCAATCTGGTCAGCTATTTTATTGCCGGCATAATATCTTTTTCCCGGATAGCCCTCGGAATATTTATTGTTTAGAGCAGAACCCAACGCTTTTATCACCTCTGCCGAAGCAATATTTTCCGAAGGAATCAAATCCAGAGTTTCCCGTTGGCGTTGTGTTTCTTTTTTGAGCAAATTTTCCAAAACCCTATCGCGCATTTCCGATTTATTTTAACACTTCGCGCCAGAAAAAGAAACAGCTGCCCCTGCGCGAATTGTGCGGCGGCACCTCCGGGTACGAATCCATTAATCTCCATAACCGTAGCTACTGGTGGCGCCGCGAGGGCTTGACTACCCATGTGGGCTTGATAGCATAAAAACAATAAGCTAATGCCGATATCTTCAAATTTGCGGTGCCTCACAAAAAAGATCATCCGCGATTATAAAACACTCTCCAATATTATTGAGGGCCTAAAAGCGGCAGGCTACAGTGTTGTCCTTACTATTGGTTCTTGGGATATGCTTCATATCGGTCATGTCCGCTACCTCAATAAAGCCAGAGACCACGGAGACGTTCTTGTGGTAGGAGTGGATACTGACCGAGCTATTAAATTATACAAAGGAGAGTTGCGGCCGGTTATTCCGGGGGAAGAGCGGTGCGAAATGCTTAGTTACCAGACCTGTGTTGATTTCATTACTCCAGTAGATGACATAGATAAAAAAGGCAGGTGGGGATATGATCTCTTGAAGAAACTGCGGCCGGACGTGTTTGTGGCAGTGGAAGACAGTTATCCTCAAAGCCAGCTTAAAGAAATCAAAAGATACTGCGGCCGGCTTGTGGTTCTTCCAAGACAAGCGGCAAACACTTCCACCACGCGCTTTATCCAGGGCACCATTAAAAAACAACTTGACCAGATGTACAAACTGGTGGAAAAGAGACGATGAAGCCAATTCTGGTTATTTATGTTCCGGTTCTCCATAAGGGTTATTTAAATCTTTTTAAAAAATACAAGGATAAGATTGAGTCCCTTTATCTTTTGGGCGATGATTTAATAAAGGAATTTTTTCCGCTTCATCTGGAAATAAGGGCGCTTGACCCTGCCGTAGCCAAAAAAGCGATTGAAGGACTTGGAATTTTCAAGAAAGTAGAGATCTTGAGCCAGCGTTCGTTAAAGAGCTTAAATGAAACTCCAATTGTAGCTGCTGACGAAGAAATTTCAAGAAAGTTCCTCCGCAAATATTTCCCTAGAGCCAAAACCAAATTTGAGCCGGTTTTTTTAAGATGGGACGAGGCCAAGATTCAGAAAACCTCGCCGCCCAAAAGCGTAAGAATTTCACGCTCTCTATTTGACAGAAAAATAATGGCTAAGGTTCGGAAGAAGGCAGAGTTAAGTTCGGATTGGTGGCGGCAGATAGGCGCCGCAATAGTTAAAAGCAGAAAAATAATCTTACTCACATACAGCCGACCAGTGCCTTCGGAACATATGCCCTACCTGGATGGAGACCCGCGCGATTTTATCCCGGCCGGCAAGTCGCAAGAACTTACAACTACCTTCCATGCCGAACAGGCAATTATTGCCGAAGCAGCCCGGCGCGGTTTAAGCCTCAAGGGAACAAGTATTTACATTTCGGCATTTCCCTGTCCTTTGTGCGCTAAATTAATCGCCTACTCGGGAATTAAAAAGTGCTTTTTTGAGACCGGCTCAGCAACCCTTGATGGCGAACGAATACTTAAGTTGAATGGCGTAGAAATAATTTTAGTGAAATAAAAATTCCTTTCTAAAACCGGAATTTACAGAGAATCATAACTTCTAATCCGCAGCAAACATCGGGTTTTCAGGAAAGGTGATTAGTAAATCAACCAATAGGGAAGAATACCGGCACTGATTCCTTGTTTTTCACTTTGGGCACAATGACGTGCGCGTGAATATGACAGACAGTGGCGCCAGTAAAAGCCGCGTCGCCAAAACGTAAGGCGAACCCCCCGCCTTTGATTTTGAACTTTTTAATTGCCCAAAGAGCCAACCGCGCCATATTCCGCCAGTCCGCGAGAGAAAGTTCTGAAAAGCGCTCTTTGTGTTTTTTGTTGATGATTACGAAGTGATATTGGGAATTTTTGTAGGGATTGAAGTTTTCGGTAATAAACCAATCGTCGCTTTGTTTCAAAATCGGCTTCGTGTGCCACCGAAAATTTTTGGGGCAAAAAGGACAGACGCCCACTGATTCAATTTCGTGCAGAACTTTTTTGTATTTTTTGCCCCTTGCGAAGCGCGGATTAACTATCTTTCTATTGTTTCTTTTCATAAATTAGGAAGGTATAAGCGTAAGGATTTTTTTCATCTTTCTCGTGTTGTTCCGAGTTTATAAGCTTCCATTCGGTTTCACTGAAAATTGGGAAAAACGCATCCCCTTCAAATTTGACGTGAACCAAGGTAAGGTAGATTTTTTGGGCGATGGGCAACGCTTGTTTATAAATAGATTCGCCTCCAATTACAAAAACTTCGTTGTCTCCGCGCGTAAGCTCTAAAGCTTCTTTAAGGGAAGGAGCGGTTACGCAGTCAGTCGGATTGAACTCCGGGTTTCTGGAAAGAACTATATTAGTCCGGCCAGGCAATGCCCTGCCAATAGATTCGTAGGTCTTTCTTCCTATAATAATCGGGTGTCCCAGGGTGAGTTCTTTGAAGTGTTTGAGGTCAGCCGGAAGATGCCAGGGGATTTTCCCGCGAGAACCGATAACCCGTCTCTCATCCATTGCCGCAATAAGCGAGAGCTTCATGGTTTCAGAGGGCCACTGGAATTTTCATCGGCGGATGCGAATCGTAGTTTTCCAGCATAAAATCTTCAAATTTAAAATCAAAAATATTTTTTACAGCGGGATTAATTTTCACGCTTGGCAACTGTTTCGGCTCGCGAGTAAACAACTCCTTCATCTGCTCTACCTGGTCAAGATAAATATGCGCATCAGAGAGAGTATGAATGAATTCTTTGGCTTTGAGCCCGGTTACCTGTGCCACCATCATTAAAAGAAGGGAGTACTCGGCGATGTTGAATGGCACGCCTATCGGCACATCTGCGCTTCGCTGGAAAAGATGCAAACTGAGTTTTCCTTGTGCGTGGAAAAATTTAAAGAAACAATGACAGGGCGCGACAAATACCCTATCTGCATCCACTGGATTCCAGGAGGTTACTATGAGGCGGCGCGAGTCCGGATTTTGTTTTATGTCTTCAATCAGGCGGCTTATTTGGTCCACGGGTTTTTCGCCGCCGCCACTGAAAGCCCGCCACTGCTTGCCGTAGATAGGCCCGAGTTCACCGGGAGGAAGGCCGAGCGAAGAACAAATTTCCGGAGATGCCCACATATCCCAGAAATGAACGCCGTACTTGTTTAAATCCTCAATATTGGTGTTGCCGGAAAGAAACCATAGAAGTTCATGAACCATTGCTTTCCATGAGCCCTTCATGCTACGCGTGGTTATTAGCGGAAATCCGTCATCCAGGTTGAACCGCATCTGGTAGCCGCAGACAGCAATGTTGCCGACTTTTTGCGGATCGGTCTTGCGCTCGCCGTAAGTAAGGACGTGGTTAACAAGATCAAGGTATTGGCGCATAATTCTATTTTTTCACACTAAAAATTTTCAGTCAATGCTAAAACGATTTTTTATTATTCACATTAATCGCGCTATCAATTCCGCGATTTTTTCAGGAGCATGGCGGATGAATCCGGAAGAACGGATTAAATTCTCCGGAATGAGTTTGGGCCGCGGCCCGAAATTTTTCTTATCAAATCTAACCCATTCAGCTTTTTCTTTTTTGTATTTTTTTAATCTCGTAACCGCCGGCCTCCTATTGCTTACAACAACATAGTCAACGACTCCCCTGCCAAGATATTTTTCTATTTCTTTTACAAAATCCGAGGCCGCGAAACCGTTCGTTTCTCCGAATTTAGTCATCAGATTTATGAGATAAATTATCTTGGCTTTTGTTTTTTGGAGCGTTGTTTTTATGCCCGAGACGAGAAGATTAGGAATGATACTAGTATATAGATCTCCCGGGCCAATAATGATTAAGTCCGCCACAAGGAGCGCTTTTCTGGCATTTGGATTTATAGCCGCGGCAGGCCTGAGCCACACCCGCTTAATCCTCAATTGGCCGTCGTGCTTAGGCACGTCAATATTACTCTCGCCCTTGATAATCGCGCCGTTTTCCAGTTCCGCGAAAAGTTTTGTTTGTTTAAGCGTTACCGGGATCACACTGCCTTCCACTCTAAGAATGCGAGCCGCTTCCCGAATCGCGGATTCAAAACTTCCGGTAATCCGCTCTAGCGCGGTTAGCATAAGATTTCCAAAACTGTGGCCATGCAACCCCGCGCCTTCCTTGAAGCGGTAGTTAAAAAGCGCGGAAAGAATTTTATTGTCGGTTTTGGAAAGCGCGATGAGCGCGCGCCTTATGTCGCCCGGCGGCAGCACTCCGAAATCCTCGCGCAGGGCGCCGGTTGAGCCGCCGTCATCCGCCATGGTCACAATCGCCGCGAGATTTTTAAAGCGGCTTCGTAGCCCCGTAAGCACAGTGAACACTCCGGTTCCGCCGCCGATAACTACAATGCGAGAATCCGGCTTCATCGCTCACAGTTTAACAAAAAAGGGCCGCGATACAATCCAACTCCAGGGAACCGGAGGATTAGACATAACAGGCCGGCTCATTTCGGTCGAAATGAGCCGATTTAATTATATTTGGGTCAAATCGTGGAGGATGTTAGAACTGTTTTTGAGCGTAAAAACGATACGACTATCTATATTCCTGACTTACAGGCAATAACTCAACTATAGACCCGCGTCTGTAGTTATTGATCTATCCACGCATTCATTTTTGGATCGTAATCGGCAATAGTCCTCGAGTAACCATCATCCAGATCCTCTGATCGGATAGTTGTCCCGGCCGATTCAATCTTGTGGGATTTCCCCGGAAACGATCCTTTGCGCTGATAGGTATAACGCTTAGAGTTGTCCGAAGCTTTAACTTCCAGAAGATAGATACCGTCTGCATCCTCTAATTCTCGCTCTATCTCAAAACCTTCACATCGGCTACGAATCTGAGATAAAACTTCTTCCCGCGAAAGAATGTGCTCCGGGCTCGTTTCGTTCGGATTCATTTTTGGACTCTCTTCGTGTGGCATGCAATAACTATATCGCAGGCAGAGATAGAACACTACTAAGTTCGAACTCAAAAAACCTTTATGCTAATGGATAAAATTGAAGAAAATATCGCTGGGTCAAATCGTGGAGGATGTTAGCCGCCTAAATGCCTTAGGCGAGCCTCGCCCAACTTTTAGTTGGGCGGGAACTATTATACAGCGACAAAGTGAGTATATTTATATACCAGACTTGAGCAATTTATATACAAAGTTGTCTCAAAATTAAAGCATATCCAATGCTCTCCATGTGTCATCTTCGCTAATACCGTAATCCAGTAGTTGTTTGAAAATTCTCTGATTGTGTTGTTTCCCTAAACTCTTTTGAACGGTTGTTATAAAACCCCTTGCATCAGAGGGGTCTGGAAATTTTGGATTGCGAATAACGCCGTGCGAGCCCCTTCCCCACGAATTACTAAAATCCAGTCCTAATCTTCGAGCGGCTTTCCCCCAGTCGTTCTGTCGTATCTTTCCTATGCCTTGCCACAAATCCTTGCGTTCAATCCTTTCTTCAGCCATAAACTCATAGCTTTAATGCTATGCAAATACTCTTTCTTCTTCGACAACAGCTGGCTCTCCAGTATTTTTTATTAAACTCTCTTTTGAGAGATACGGAGGAATACCAAATGCAGTAAAGATAGCATCTTTTATCTGCGAGTTAATTTCCTCATCTGTTGCTTTCGGATTAGTCCCGCCCGTAATAATGCCCTTAAGGTTCTCGCACTCTGCTATCCAACCTTCGCTATTTTTTTGAATTTTGAACCTCAAACTACCGCCCATTCTCTGTATCTCATTTCGCATATTTTGAACACGATAATTATGCTCCGCTTCGATGGGAAAATTAAAAAACTTCGCTAAATTGTATTGAGTTTTACGGAACATTTTACCCTTATAATAAGTATAGCAGTTCGTTTGCTTGCTTGCTGTGGAGAACTACTACCATAGCCCCTACTTCTACTTTGGTCAATTGGGGCTATATTATACATTCTATAAATTTATACGTCAATAAATTTTACCCCACCCCGCTACTCACTATTGTTTGAGAACAGAAAACTGCCGCATCGGGAATTTTTCGCAAAAAGCGTGGGTGCCGTTGTAGAGGATGTTAGAACTGTGTTTGAGAGGCTGAACGATACGAAGATTTATATTCCAAAGCTACAACCAGCGGCCTGATATTTATTAATGGTTGTTGGCCCACTTTTGAGAAAAGAAAAAGCCCGCCGTTCGCATTTCGCTACTTGGCGGGCCATAGATCAGAAGAACGAGACCCTCGTGCCGAATCCGACCGACACCCCGCTGCCGTCGTTCAGAACGAACGCGGCGAATGAGAGATGCGACGTCCTTTTGGGATGGACGAGGAACCAATACTCGGCATAGTCGGGGCGGTGCGGAAAGAATCTCTGATACCCCTCGACTGAACCTTGCAGGCCCTTCGTGATCGCGAACCGATTCGTCGCGCCCGCGACTAAGATGTTGTTGGGACGAATCCCCTCAAATCTCGGCAGCACCGCTACGAAAAGGTGGTGCATCGGTTTCTTGAGTTTTGGCACCACGGCGGTTGCGTTGATACGCGGTCCGATCTGGAAAAACCTCAATCCAGCATTGGGTAGGCCGCCCGTCTCGGTGTGAACCGAGAACCAATTTGCCGCCTTCGGGGTAAATACCGCCAAATGATTCGTGAAGAACGGCTCATGAGGGGCTACCTCGACGAAACCGAACCCACTGAAGTTGCCGATCGGAGTTGTGACGCCCCACGCGTACTGGGGATAGATCACCACTCCTTGGTTGCCGCCGAAGAAGTCGCTCCATACACGTAGAGTCGCCTTCGGGGAATCCTGCGCGTTCAGGCTCATAATCGTTGCGAGCGTAAGTGCTATCGTGAGGTGTTTCAAGATATGCCCCTTTCAAAGGCATCGTTGCGGGTGGAAAATGTACCGTTAGTATGATAACATATTAGTATACCACTTGTCAAGGGTGCGTTACTGGATGTGTTTAGAACTCTTAATTGGGCAGTAATGAGGCAGGATTTGATGGCTTTAGAGTTTGTTTAATGTCTAAATCGAAGCGAATAGCCACTATGGCGGGATCAGTAGTACCCTCGGCAGGATTTGAACCCGCAACCTTGCCGGTAGAATCGGCTTGCTCCATCCATTGAGCTACGAGGGCGTGTGCCTTGGGGAGGAGTCGAACCTCCTGCGCCTTCCGCTTCAAGGAAGCGCTCTACCGTTGAGCTACCAAGGCAAGAAACAAAAAACCGCCAAGAAATACAACCTTATGAGGTTGTTTTTTGGGCGGTCTATATGTGTCTAAAGCGCTGCATTGTTATTTGTATAGTATCAAAATGGAGATCGAAATGCAATTAGTTCAGGCCGGATGTGTTTAGAACTGTTGATTGGGCTGTAATGAGGCAGGATTTGATGGCGTTAGAGTTAGTATAGCCCGAAATGAAGCATTGGCAACCATCAGCAATTTCTATACCAATAAGGTATAATAGGCTTATGAATCTGGAGATAGAGAAAATCCGCAATATCGCAATATATTTGGCAGAAAAGATACCCAATCTGTATATTACCAAGTTTCTGAAGTTATTTTATTATCTTGATTTCATCGCAGTTCAGGAAGTTGGAAATCCAGTTACCAATGATACATACTTTGCACTTCCTTATGGCCCTATTCCTTCGTTTATCAAAGACCAAATCAGTATGCTTGACGATGCACAACGGGTTGCTGAAGCAGCCTTAATGAAAGACCCCACCACTGAAGTTGCTCTATATAATGGTGCCGGTATCTTCGAAAATTATATTAAGTTAGAAAAGAACGACGGAATAATAGTAAAACCGATCAAGGAATTCGATCCCACAAAACTTTCTGGATACGAAAAAAAACTACTCGACGATATTATCGAAACTTTTAGAGATATGTCGGTTAAGGACATCGTTATTAAAACACACACGGAGCCGCCCTATGCCCAGACGGCTTCTAACAATATTATCGATTACCGGATGGCTTTCCAGATGAATATAAAGGATATTTTACCCAAAAGAGATTTTGAGTTCGATAAAGAAATTTCACAAGCAACATTTAACGCTGGGTAATGTTCGAATTTGGTACCGTCTATTGGAAACAAGGACAGGCTAAATATAATTCACCCGAGCAGCATTTCTTGGTGGTTTTAGCTATTGATGAGGAGAATAAGCAGGTATGGTACCAAACACTGAGTTCACATATAGAGCATATTTTTCAGTTTCCCGCCGCAGGCCGTCCCCATATCGATGTTGATGCTGTAGCTTTTCTAAACTACCAAAAATATTCATATTTAAGTAAGGATACGTGTATTGTAATGATGCACGGAGTTAATAAAGAAAATAAATCGGTGTTTGAGCAAAATGTACAAAGCGGTACATATAAACTCAAGGGGAAAATCATCAATCATAACAAAAAATCCGTACTGCTTTCTCTTAAATGTGCTACAGAGCATAAGCTTAGCGAGTATGAACGAATGCAAATAGTTCGACATTATACAAATTGCGAAACAAGATCATAAAAAATCGCTGAAATGT
>Ga0315289_10012241_pt1 | contig 12100 bp, 13 predicted proteins | sample YL17G11_40_MG_FD_203452 | JGI IMG/M metagenome (GOLD analysis project Ga0315289, IMG submission 203452) | Sediment microbial communities from Yellowstone Lake, YNP, Wyoming, USA - YL17G11_40 | ecosystem: Environmental > Aquatic > Freshwater > Lake > Sediment | place: USA: Wyoming | collected...
TGCCAACGGTTATTCTTTGTCACGGGTTTCCTGGAAACAAAACAGACGTGCTTGGACTTGGCGAGAGATTGATGGAAGAAGGATTTAATGCTTTTTCCTTTAATTATCGTGGTACGTGGGGAAGCGAAGGACTGTTTACTATTTCGAACTCGTTAGAGGACGTAGTCTCAGCTATTCGCTATGCGAAGTCCAGTTTTGCTATTCGAGAGTTCAATGTTGACCTCTCAAGCATTACAATCATTGGATATAGTTTTGGTGGCGGAATGGCTCTATTGGGTTCACTGAATGACCTCACCGTAAGAAGAGTGGTCTACATCGCTGGAGGAGACCTCAGTGAGGTCGGAAGAATGATGCAGCAGAATGAGGGGTTCAGACGAGCGATTTTGAAGATGATAGACCAAGGCACATCCGAGTCAGGTTTCAGTAGCCAATCAGCTGAAGAGGGGTTCGGTGAAGTATTTGCGAACATGGACAAATACGATTTGGTCAAGCACGCCGAAGCACTATCCAACAAAAATATTTTGATAATCGGTGGATGGCGTGACCAAGAGAACACCGTAGAACATCACATACTGCCTCTCTATAGAGCTTTGCAAAAGCATGGAGCCAAGCAAGTGCAAATAGAAATCTTTGACGCAGACCATTCATTCACAGACGTCAGGATTCAATTGGCGGACGGAATAGTATCTTGGTTGAAGAGAACTCCATCCAAAAACACAATGGCATCGTAAGGAGGAGGCGGGTAAACTTTACTCTCTGTCTTTTATCCTGTGTGCAGGCATTTTCCTGTAGACCAGGGAGCACTTCCTTTTTGAGCCCTGCCTCGTTGCCGCCCATTTTAGGATAGGCACAACCGCTTCTCTTAGCCCTTGTCCGTCTTTTGTCAATGAGTATTCGACACGCGGTGGGATTTCAGCGAATGACTCTCTTTTGAGCAACTGTTCGTTTTGAAGTTGTTTCAGCGTGTCCGCGAGAGTCTTGGGGCTTATGCCATGCAGTTCTTCCATTAGTTTGTTGAATCTAAGGCTACCGTAATTCCCAATTGCGTTTATGATAAGAAGTGCCCATTTCTTGCTAATCACATCAATGACGCCTTCAAGGGGACAATAACAAACCGTTTCATTCTTGTTCTGCATACCAGTCACTTTCGCCGTCAATAGCAACTATCGCACTATAAACTTGATAGTTTAAATACTTTACTTCTTATAGTTAAGCGAAAAGTGAGGTGAATCAAAAAATGAACGATGAATGTGGTTGTGGTATGCATCATGGAAGACATGACAGTTATTGTGGTTGTGGTATGCATGGGCATGATCAAGGTTACAGAAGACGCTTCCTTACGAAAGCCGAGAAAATTGAAAAGCTGAAAAACTACGCAGAGGAATTGAAGAAGGAGCTTAAGGCAGTCGACGAGAAAATCAAAGAAATGCAGAGTTAAGCGCGCGCTAAAAATCAAACTGTTCTGGGGGTAAGTCTAAATCATCCCAAATCGACCTTTCTGGAAATATCGAAAAGCCTCCTCCACCTCCACCAGAACCTCCACTTTTTCTTTCTTCCAATTGCTTAAGCTTAGATTCATACTCGTCTTTACTAATATGACCCGAATAATAATCTCTGATAATGTCCCGCTTTATTTCTCTGTAGGCTTCCTCTTTCTCCCTTTCCGTCACTCGAACAGTACCTCCACAGTTTTCTTGCCTAATGTTGAATAAAAAGACTATTCGATAGTGTAAGCTGAGAAGTAAGAACTGTTCTCCACGATTTCATGTATCACTTGAAATCAATGGCGCGCGCTGCAAAAATCTTCCCGATACCGCTGGAAACATTTATAGTAATCGAGAGCCAAGTTGGGGAGAGTGACAAATGATGTTGCACGATCCTCTGGTGTTTTACTCCCAACCTGGCATAATGACTGATCCTGGGAAACACGCCTCTGTATTGGCAGACCTCCCCGACGATCTTGCCTCGATTTGTTTGGCCGTTCAAAACAATCTGGTTCACGTCTTCTGGGCCGAGCGAATGGGGCTGACTCTGACTGAGGATCAGCAGCGTAGTTTGCAGATTCGCCCAGTTGCTGAGAAACTTGCTCTCATAGCCGAAACAAGTGATCAGCCGCTCAGCGTGCCCAGACCTCTTGATCAGCGTCAAGTTGGAAATTGCCGTGACTTTTCCGTCCTTCTTTGTTCGATATTGCGCTACAAAGGTATACCAGCGAGGGCTCGTTGCGGGTTCAGCGTATACTTCGAGCATGGTCAATATGTAGATCATTGGGTTTGCGAGTACTGGAACACTGGAACGAAACGTTGGGTGATGGTTGATTCACAGCTCGACTCATTCGAAAGAGAAACCCTCGACATCAAGTTCGACCCATTGGATGTTCCACCTGATGAGTTCATCACCGCTGGTAGGGCTTGGAAAATGTGTCGCTCAGGAAAAGCTGACCCCGAGAAGTTTGGAATTTTTGACATGCACGGGATTAGGTTCATCTGGGGTGACGTTGTACGGGATTTCTTGGCCCTAAATAAAATCGAGATCTTGCCTTGGGACGGGGGCTGGGGCTTTCTCAACCAAAAATTATCGGATCCGCTTCCCGACGAAGAAACTCTAATGCTATATGATAAGATAGCTGCGATGACTCTCGTGATTAACGAGAAATTTCCTGAAATCCGAGCCTACTACAAGAGCGAACCTGGTTTCCATATACCCTCCGGATGGGGCTTACAGGAAAAATAGGACGCGACAGGTTGAGGGTTCAAAAGTGGGCATTGACCTAAGCGACCCCACCTAAAGACTATTTTGCATTTAGAAGTAATCGATGCAACCATTGTTGAAGAGTTATGTAGAAGCAAAACAGAAAAAAGAGGGGGTTATGAGAGATAGCGGGTCAAATTCACTCCGCTGGGTTCAATTCCCGTCGAAATCGCGCTCCCCAGTCATAAAGGAAGCATGGCAATCAGTAACCGTATACAAAAGCATCAACGAAAGTCACTATTATTCTCCCCTTCGACAGTTTCCCTCATGCGTGTTGAATGAGAAACTTATCATCGCCTAAAGACTGCATGAGCTTCCAGCCCTCATTGAGTCTATGGATGAGTTCGCCTTCTCCTCTTGCCAATTGGTATTTGCCAACGCCATGATGCGCCTTGGGTTCTTCTTTGAAGTGTCTGAACTCGTTTATGGCATCGTCAATGCCTTTGGCCCGCTCAAGAATATCCTTTAATTGCTTTAGTTTTGTGTCTTCATAGCCTTGGAGGCGTGCGAAATCCAACAACGCTTTTGCTCTGAGTTGCTTTTCCTCAATGCCCGTACCATGTATTGTTAAGTAGGGAATTGCCTTGCGATACTCGGCTAAATGCATTTGCTCCTCAGCTCTGAAGTAACTCTCATCCAAATACTTACCTTTGTGTCCCATCCACATCTCTCTGTAGCTCTGGTCCACCCCTACGCAGTTGCTCCTGAAGAACTTGCGCAAAGTGTGAATGTGCAATATGAACCATTTGTTTGACTTCTGAGCAAGACCCGCACGTCTAAGAAGTCTTGCCCACACTTTTTCGTAGTCTTCAATAGTGACAAACCTGCCCCTGTAGTATGCGTCGCCTATGAGAGGAGAGTCTATTGAGAGTTTTTCACCTGCATTTTCGCGTTCCTTCAGGTACTGGGTCAGAGCATTTTTTGCTTCTGGGGTGAGCCATGCGAAGAAAACACGTCCTTCTATTCCTCGTCGGTTGCTGGCGAACTTCCTTCCCTGTTCCTTTTCTACACGTACGCGTGCCACGTCTGGATAGTCAAAGCGCACGTCTCCTATTCGCAGTGTGAGCAATGTGCCTATGCGTAGGCCGCTGGTTGCCAAAACCAGGATTATTGCTCTGTCTCTTGCTGAGCTTGCATGATTAAGCAGGAGTTTGATGTCATCTTTTGTGGGCGCCCTGTCCTTCTCGCGGATAGCTGCACTTGTTGGAGGCTCAATTTTGCTCCAGTCAATCTTGATGCCGTTGAGTTCAAACCATTTTCTAATCCCAAACATGTAGTTGCTGACAGTTCCATGCGCGTAGGTACGCAGTGCCTCGTCAATGAATTTGTCAACTTTGATTTCAGCTTTGATCTTGCGTTTTCGCATCTTTCTCAGTGCCATTTCAGGGTCGCTTTCGCCCAAGAACTCCATGAACTTCTTTACTGCCTTGACGTAATCTTCGACTGTGCGTTCGCTTCCCATGCGCCTTGGTCCAGCTATGGCCTCATTGATCTTGGCTATGCTGCGATACTTCTGGATCCACGTCCGCGCGAATCTTCGCATCAGGTACTGCCCAGATAATAAATAGCTGCCTCGAAGGCAGTTACTCAGTTTTTGCCGTCCGAGTAACTCTGAGATTTCATCCGGAGAACGTCAACCTAATGCCTTCTCGTCATCCGGCAACAGACAATAAGACGAATCCAAGATTAAAATGTTCTCGGGCTACATTGCCTCGTCAATGGTGCTTATCGTCTTCTTGATCTTGGCCACATATTTCTGGAAATTCAGTGCCCTCAGAACTCCTTGGCCTTTCTCGGTGAGAACGTGTAACGTAACGCTGCCAAGTCCGCACTCTTCAACGAGTCCATTCTTTACTAGAAAATGAAGGTTATCTTTGACGGTGTTGCAGTCCAGGCCAGTCTCGTAAGATAGCCTATCAATAGATGATGCTTCCTTGGAGAGAACGTTCAGGATGTTTTCGCATATTTCCAGTTTCGACTCGGGCATTGGGCATGCACCAGTTCTTCTTTCGGAGTGTTTTGGATAAAGCGTTTGTGAACCCAGAATAATTATTGAAAAACAGTGCGGGCTTGCTTGTTCTGTTGCTCTGAAAAGCGATTTTGACCTCCATATATACCCTGATGCAGAAGCAAAATCCCAATAACGGGAATAGAAAGTGACCCTACCCCCCTCCCCCCCGGTTTTTTTCTTCATTTTGATGCAGAGGCTATATGCCAACAGCATGAATTGGAGGACGCGGGAAAGTGGTTTTAGACTACTTCCAAGCCTCTTTGTCGGAGTCGCGAAGCTCACACGGGGAAATAGGCAACTAACTGACACAGAATACCCTTTGAACGAAAAAAAAGGGAAGCAGCGGGAGATTTCGCATTATGCCGCGAAATAACCTTTTGAATCAACCATCAGCATAAAGCAGGGCAAGCCTATCCCGCTTTTCATCTGAAGCCGACGATCAACGCAATATTGGTCAATCTACAAACAAGAGCGGTTCTCATCCAATACCTACATGGTGGCGGAGCGCAAATCCCACCCGCGTTTTGCAACTCTTTATGAGCTTGGTGAAGGTCGCTTTCCTAGCGTGATTGCCAGTGTCATTGTTTGGTTGTTTCGCACTATCGTCACATTAATTGTCTGATCTGGCAGAGTGTACTCTTCTAGGTAAGTTGAGAGATCGTCTATGCCCGTGACTCTTGTTTCGTTAACGGCTATTATGATGTCGCCGCCGATTGTCACCGTGTCTCCGTCGATTACGACATTGCTTGTTCCACCTCGCAGTCCTGTTTGGCTTGGCGCAGTTACGATCAACCACCCATAAGTCACATCTGTGGCCATTGCTCTTGCGATTTCATAGGTCATATCTGTCCCAGTTGCTCCTATCGAAGCATGCAGGTCATATGAACCCTTCGTTATTAGAGATTCGATCTCCCGCAATATCGTGTTGGATGGGATCGCAAAACCTAGACCTTGTGAATCGCTCACGATAGCGGTGGTTATGCCCACGACTTGACGATGGTAGTTTAAAAGTGGGCCTCCTGAGTTGCCAGGATTTATGGGAGTGCTCGTCTGGATAACGCTGGCTATTGGGTATCCAGCCGCCATTTCTTCGGTTAGCGTTCTGCCAAGAGCACTAACTATGCCAACAGTCATTGATCCAGCCAATCCGTAGGGGGTGCCTACTGCGATCACTGGGTTACCGACTTCTAAGGTTGATGAACTGGCAATTGCCAAAGGCTTAAATTCGCTCTGAGGCGCATCTGCCGAAAGAACTGCCAAATCTGTATATGGATCTGAACCCAGTACCGTGGTTGGATAAGCGTTCCCGTTTATGAAAGTTACAGTGATGTTTACTGCATTTTGCACTACATGGTAGTTAGTGATCACTGTTTCCCGTCCCGCAAAGTTGTAGATAAACCCTGAGCCTTGAACCTGTGTATAATAGGCACGATGGAAAATGTCGTATTGCACTACCTGTCCTCGAATAACCACTACAGATTCCTTCACTTGTTCATACAACCTAGGAAGCGAAATGTTTTCATCTAAGAAATACGTGGCGTTTTCATATGGTAGAGTTGACAATTGATTTTGCAGATCATCCATCCTTTCTGTCACCGTCGAATAGCTTATCGCATAGCCCAGTAATGCTCCTACTAACAGGCTGGCACTGATAGCAGTTGCTAGGAGAACTGCTGGAACGCGTATTGCTTTAGTTCCTTGCGGAGCATTCATCGTGATTCCCTCCTGCGTTTACAGCCTTCAACGTACGTGATGCTCAAATCCATGGTTTCGACTATTCCTATCATGAACGATTCTCCTCTGGTTTCCATAATCTTCTCTTACAGTTGGAGCATCTTTCGTCGTTAGGTTGAACCTTGCTCCCACAGTAGGGGCATGTGAGCCTCTTCTTTGCTAGATGAAGCCCTTGCTTTTCCTTCACGATTTTTCCATCATTCAGAAGAAGTATTCTCTCTGTTTGCGCGGCTACTCGGCTGTCGTGTGTCACCATCACGACCGTGGTTCCTCGATCAACGTTCAGGTTTGCAAGCAGCCTGACAATCTCGTATTTGCTTTTCGTATCCAAGTTTCCAGTGGGTTCGTCTGCCAGAATTATGGCTGGGTCGTTTGTCAAGGCTCGCGCGATCGCCACCCTTTGCTGCTCGCCAGCGCTCAGCCGCTGTGGCCTATGCTTTTCTCTTCCTGCCAGCCCAACTAGCTCTAGCAGTTTGCGAGCTCTTTCTCTTCTTTCGCTCCTAGGTTTTTTCGTGCATTCCATTGGCAACTCCACATTCTCAATGGCATTCAGATATGGCAGCAAGTTGAAAGTCTGGAAGATAAACCCAATTTTGTTCCTTCGTATCTTGTAGAGTTCCTTTTCGGGCAATTCCGCGACATTAACTCCGTCTAAGACCACTTTTCCACCAGTCGGTTTGTCAAGACAACCTAAGACGTTAAGCAGTGTTGTTTTGCCTGAACCAGAGGGTCCCATAATTGCGACAAACTCGCCCTTTTTTACTTGGAGATCCAGATTCGAAAGAGCTTGGATCTCGCGTTTGCCCATCGTGAAGGTTTTGGACACGCTCTCTGTTTTCAGAATGACTTCACTCATACCTCATAGCCTCTGCAGGTCTTGTTCTTGCTGCTCTCCAAGCAGGGTATAAACTGCCAAATGCTCCCAGCAACGCAGCAACGCCAAATGTCAACAACATAAGCTGGGGATCCAATGCAGCGGTAGCGGTCGCTGATTCGGTTGTTCCGAGGTTTGCAGATCCAAAACTGGGTTGAAAACGACCTGATGAACCACCAAACAAGCTTACGTGAGGAAGCAAAAGCGATGACAGAAATGGTGCTCCAATACTTCCTATGGCAATACCGACTACTCCTGCCATTACGCTTATGAGTATCCCTTCAAGCATGAATTGACTCATAACATTCCAGTTGCTGAAGCCTATTGCCTTGAGTGTGCCTATTTCTTTTGTCCTTTCACGTACAGTATATAACATCACAAACAAGACGATTAGGCTTGTAGCGGCGACTGCTACAATAATCTCTTGGGTCGCAATGGTTTGCGTCTGACTGAGAGTTGATTCAGCAGTATTCAGCGTTTCTGTATACATTTCCTGCAGTCTCTCGATGTTCGTCAAACGGTCGTTATACGTCGTGACAGAAAGCTCTGAATACGCTGCTTTTATCACGTCGCCTATTTCATCCACATCAGAAACGTTCATTGCATAGACATCAAGCCTGCTTACGTTTCCTATGTTGCCAGTTATCGTTTGAACATCAGAGATGTTCATATACACCGTTCTTGTTTGCATGCTGCCTTCGCTTGTTGGTTCGTATATCCCCGCGACTGTGAAGTACTCCCCGTAGACCTCCACCTTGTCACCAAGTCCTACTCCAAGATAATCAGAAAGGTTTGAACTCATGAGGAGAATTCCGCTATCCCCGTCGCGTAAGGGTACCCCTGCTGTTATGTTTGTTGGCAGTGTGGAATAGCTGTCGATGAAAGAGGAATTCAGAGAAACGCCTATAATCGTGTAAAGAGGTCTGGAAATCGTGAAGCTTCCGCGTGGGGTGTTTATGGTCTCCGAAGTCGTCTCCTCAGATGACTTCTCAAGGAATGGCACGACATCCTTGACGCCTTCAATAGAACGAATTTCATCGACAACAGTTTCATTTATGAAGGCCTCTCCTTGTTGGGATCCCCACGGTGGCATACCAGAAGGTGTACCTGAAAACGCGCCTCGTCCAGACGAGGTTCGACAGTCTATTAATGTAGTTGTCTTATTGATTTCCGCTTGCACGTTACTCATTGTGCTATTGAAATTTTCAGTTAGGCTCTGCGTGGCTTCTTGGTTTGCCACGATTCCCGCAGGAATAGAGATCATGATTGCCATGGAGAATCCCAAAGCAATGATTACTAGGAACGCCCTCATTTTCCTTCTCGAAATATTCCTGACCGCTCTTGTTAAGGCACCCAAACGATTCACCTTCATATACGTGTTGCAGTTAATCCAAAAAAGGGGAAGCGGCAAGCAGTCAATCTCGGCTTCGTTCCACCTGGAAGGGGATTAGGAACTTTGTGGTTGTTCACTGCTGCCGTCTCCCTTGGTTACAATGCATTTCAAGAACGGTGGATTATTAAACGGTTTTTCAGAATTATACCCAAATCTATCTCCAAGCAAACGTATGCATTCATCAGCTGGGCCAGAACTTGCCGAGTCCGATCCTGAAAAAAACCAGCAGTAGGTTGTCATTTTCTTCATTGTTGCCATCGAGGGTGGTATCAGCATTTTACTTGTGTCCATTGCTGTCATCTCATCACTGTTTGCATTGTCTATTCTCCCTTGGGAACTCGCTAGGGTCCAGATCAGCTGAAGGAGAAAGGGAAGGGAATAAGACTCTCAGCTTCCCCGGACCTTCACGAGTCCTTTTTGAAGAATAGGGTGTTGCCGACTTGCTTTCAACCTCCGAATCCTTCAAGAAACGCGAATTATTAAATCGTTTTTCAGAATCAAACCCTATTCTATTCCTAATCTGACCATATTTTTTTCCGTAAGCTCTGACGGTTAGAAATTGAGGGACATATTTATTACCCCAGTTCAAATAGGTTTAACGAAAAATCCTTAATCTATGCGGAGCGGTGTGGATGTCTGCTAGTGCGCGTCCGTTGAAGTATTTGCTTGGGTGGTTAATCGCAGGCACGAGAGGTGGCGCGACTCGTGCCAAAATAATCGAGATTCTGAAGGAAACTCCGCGAAACGCAAACCAGTTGGCGAACCTCCTCGGAATGGATTATAGAACAATAAGACATCACCTTGGAGTACTTGAGAAAAATAGAATAATCACATCAGCAGGAGAAGGATATGGTACTACGTATTTCTTGTCTCCCGCGATGGAGGAGAACTACGCTTTGTTCGAGGAGATTCTGAAGAAAATCTGGAAAAAGTAGAAAAAGGGGTAAAACAAATGAAAACACATATGAATAGAAACTTGAGAACCTGGTCAGTAATAACGATGTTAATATTGGTGGCTATCCTAGCAGCGCTTTGGGCCACGTTCACATTTTGGCTTCCGCCTTCTAGGTGGGAACATCGCCTACCGCCTCCGCAATACATTCCTCAAGACTTGGAGTTTTTCTACACGATGGAAGCAGTATTTTCCACAATCAACGTGACTCTCTCAGTGTTCCTATTGCTCACATACCTTAGCATATACAGGAAGACACGGTCGGAGTTCACGATTGGACTGACAATATTCTCATTGGTTTTCCTCCTGAACGCTCTTGCCTCTAATCCATTGGTGATTTGGAGCTTTGGTTTTCGACCACTTGGCCTAGGACCATTTGCCTTGTTGCCAGACCTATTTACATTTGGAGCACTAGCCGTACTGCTATATCTCAGCTTCAAATACTAGGAAGTAGAGCCGAACTCTCGTCACGTCGTTTGACTCTTTCTCAGAGCCTTCAGTAAGCTTCAGACAACAAAACTAAGCACGCGGACGTTTATAGCGGCGTGACGCAATTTCCTTTCGCATTCCAGTTCAGAAAGACCACAGAGCATAAACAAAGCTCTAGTCTGCGCGAGCAAGGTGACCCTGCACTTCTACATATAAATGGCAAGTGTGCTGGTTTCCAGCTTACAATATCATAGCCATGCTCTCAGGGAAGTTGAACAGACGTCTCCATACGTTTCAGGTTCTAACTGCCACGGCCAAAATGCACACACGTTTGGATTAGGAATAGAATTGGGGTAAATTCTGAAAAACCATTTAATAAGCGGGTGCTTTGCTGTTTTTAATGGTGATCTGAAAACATGAGGAAAAGTCTGAAGATAGTTACCGTAGCTGCAGTGTTGTTCTTAGCATTAGGTGCTATCGTCTTCGTGTACGCAAACTCGCAGAACAGTCTCAACGCTAGTTACGATGAACAGCAACAGATCAGAATGCAGAACATGCAAACATTTCTCGAATCGAACAACTGTACGGTGCCTGACAATTGCACGATGTTTAATCATATGAGGCGCATGCCGCAAGGACGGGTGAACGGTTTTCCATGGGCTGAAAGGTTCTTGGAGAACGCTACGCTTTCGACGGTTCAGGGAACAGTGGTCTCAGAGGTTAAGGGCATGCTCATCCTGAACACTGACGCTGGTCAAGTCCGGATCTTGCTGCCCAAAGGCTGGACCGTAGGCAACGAAGTCATGGGCAGGGCTGCACTGTTCAACGGCACATTTGCAGGTTCAGGTCAGAACGTGACGGTAAAAGTGCTGGAAAGCGAAGTGTTCAGCAACGCGAACTTCAGCCTCAACGTAATGATGGGCTACGAAGCAATTAACGCAACAGGCACACACGCATACGCAGTGCTACCATTCAACATACAACCGCACAGCTAAACTATCCTCTCCCCTTTTTTGCTGTACACTAAATAGGAGAACCATCGCGAATAGGATTGCATTCAGTTTCTAAAAATGAGCATACGAAGAAATAGCAAGAGCAAGGCCAAACGACAACATCGACATTACTGCTATCATCATAAAGCAATTGCGGAAGAACCAAAAACAAACAAACTACAGCGTGCATCAAGAAAAAACCCGTACAGTACCCTCTTTTTCTTAGACCAGAATCAACTACACGGAAAGCCTGATTTGGCCAAAACAGAGAACCATGTTGAACCTATATATCCTTAAGTTGCAAGTCAACATTTCATGTTGATTTTAGTATAAGAAATCCTGAAAGTCTCTCACTCTCCCAGTTTTGCCTATGAAGCGAGCGCGAGATAACAGTAGTGGAAGTGCACAAAGAATTTGTCAATCTCGGCAAAGAAAGCAGTCTGAGTGTTTGGCTATTCGCTGGGAAGATAACACACACTTTTTGTGCGAACTTGGTTATTTGGCTAATATCTAGAAACATTGTTTCACAAACTTTAAAAGCAGATGTCCTCCTATTCTTTTTTTGGAAGAGTCCGCAGTTATAGTCGTTCATAAGGACTGTTTGAGGGCATTTGAGGTTTCGCTGTTTCACTCTTCCAAAAGGAGAAAGGAGGGAAAACGTCGAAATGAAATGGAGAAAAGTATCAAGGATACTGCGAGCGTTTCTTTTGATTGGATTTCTAGTATCTGTGATTAGCATTCAACCAGTCAGGACAAATGGAACCACATACGTTAAGGCTGACGGATCAACAAACCACACAACCATGACAGTTGATTCTGGCGGAACGTTCACGGCCTACTACGATATTATTGATGTAGCGATCACTGAAGTTGAGCCTTCTAAAACTGTGGTAGGACAAGGATATACGGTACATGTTATGGTTACTGTGGAGAACCAAGGCAACTCCCCCATAACGTTCAATGT
>Ga0315289_10012247_pt1 | contig 12098 bp, 12 predicted proteins | sample YL17G11_40_MG_FD_203452 | JGI IMG/M metagenome (GOLD analysis project Ga0315289, IMG submission 203452) | Sediment microbial communities from Yellowstone Lake, YNP, Wyoming, USA - YL17G11_40 | ecosystem: Environmental > Aquatic > Freshwater > Lake > Sediment | place: USA: Wyoming | collected...
TATCTCTATTTTTCTGTTCTGAGTGCTGAATTCTTCCTCTAGGGCCATCATCAGCTCGACCAAGTCCAGGGAGTCGGCATTGAAGTCTTCAATGAAAGAAGCGGAGGGCACGACCTCTTCCTCTTTCACCCCCAGTTGCTCGACTATAACGGCCCTCACCCGTTCGAAAACTGAAGCCACTATGTCACCCCTTTCTACTTTTTTCATTAGTCAGCTCGGCATAAACCGAGCCTAGGACACCGTTGATGAACTTTGCAGAGCTGTCGCTGCCAAAAGCTTTGGCTAGCTCGACTGCTTCGTTGATAGCCACCTTCGACGGGACCATATCGAACAGCATCTCGCAGACCCCTAACCGTAAGATATTTCTATCAACTATGGACATTTGTTGCAAGGGCCAGGCGGGAGCAAACTTTTGCACTAGGGCATCGATAGTTTGCCGATTTTCCAGCACCTTCGAAACTAGTTCCTTGGTAAAGGCGATGGTTTCTTCAGGCAGAGAAGCGTCTTCAGATAGGCGGTCTAAAGACTGCGTGAAGTCATGACCGGCACAATCAACCTCAAATAGCGTCTGCAAAGCTGCCACTCTCCCCTTTCGTCGGGTGGCCACAGATGTTTTCGTCATGACTCTACTCATCGGGCTTCTTACGTTGCGGATGACAGCAGTAACCTGATACTTGTCACTAAGTATAGCATTGGTATCCTAGCAAGTGAAGATTTCTCACCCTGACGTTCTTTAGTCCTTGCCTCTTCGCAGCTTCAAGACACTCCTGAGCGTGTTGCCCGGAGGTGGTGGGCAGGTCATTCATCATGAATTGAGGGTAGAAGGCAAGGAGGGAGTAAGGGATATCTGGGCTGAGGGAAGCGATGAAGGAGGCAATCCTTGACACCTCCTCCTGGTCTACATAACCTGGCACGAGGAGAGTACTGGCAATCAAGAAGGGAGGGCAAAGTCTCCTGGAGACGTATTGGGCCAACAGCTGGAAATTCTCCAGGGTTCTCTTGTTGCCTACCCCGCAGAGGGCAATGTGCAATTCCTCAGTCCAGGCTTTGAGATCGAACTTGATGCACCCACCGGATCGCAGGGAAAGCTCGGCCATTTGCCGCAGCGAGGCAGGATGCATTGAACCATTGGTTTCCCAGCAGATGCGTAGAATGCTGCCCGGCTTTTGCTCCAAGGCCAAACGGGAGGCCCGAAGGGCATGGGGTAGCTGTGGGGTGGGGTCTCCTCCAAAATAGCAGATGCAAGAGGTACGTTGGTCAACCGCCTGAGCCAGGGTCAAGGCATTGATTTGCCCTTTCCTTCTAGCGGCGTAGCGGTAGTGCCAGTTCTGGCAGAACAAGCAATTAAAGGAACAGGCCTGGTAGAAGACCGCCAGGTTCTTATAGCCATGCTCGGCGGTGGGGCTGTAGGCGAAATTAGGGAAGCCGCTGCCGGTGCCGCCAGGGGGGCAAACCCAGTCAGCCACGCAATTCGTGGGCAAAGGGTCGTAATACCAACTGACATTGGCTCTATCTGCCGTTACGCCTTCCAGTTTGCCTCCCTTATTAGTGCGTAGGCCGCAGTAGCTTACCTCCCCTTCGGCAATCTGACATTCATTAGCACATAATCTACAGGCTACTCCGGTGCTATCTCGAGGCGGTTGACCGGGAAGATGGAACGGCGTCCGCGATTGGATGTGGGCCTCTTTAATCCGGGGCAAAACGCGGCTGAAATCGTGCCGGATGCAGTCCGCGCATATTCCTAGCGCTCCAGAAATGAGGGGTGATTCTCTGCCGCAGTTCTGGCAGGTTAGGGCAGTTCCTATATCTGGAAATCGGGGTTGCTTTCGCATTTCGTTTGACTAATCTATTTCATTGTTCAACATAGCATTGGCGAAGATCAGAGGGTGTCTAACTGAACCACAGGGTGTGGGGCTTGCCGCCGACGGTGGCCTAACCGCATCGGTAGGAATGAATCTTCATCAGCCTTTGCCCTCTGTGCTTATGACCTCAGCCTGTTTGGAGGCCCGCCTTATCAGCCCGGTGAGTACCTGCCCGGGCCCTATTTCGACGAAGGTGGATACTCCCTCGTGGATCATGAATTCTACAGACTTCTGCCACTGGACACAATGGCACAGTTGGTGCAGGAGTTCAGTCTTGATTGCCTCGGCGCGGGTCAAGGGTTGGGCGGTGGTGTTGGCGATGACGGGAATTACAGGGTCACGAAAAGCAAGGTTCAAGACAGCCTGGGCCATACCTTCGGCGGCTGGCTGCATTAGGCGGCTGTGGAAAGCTCCACTGACTTGAAGGGGTATAACACTTCGGGCCCCTTTTGCTTTAGCTAGCTCGGCGGCGCGGGCGACATCCTGGGCAGCACCGCTTATTACGATCTGCCCCGGGCAATTCATGTTGGCAATTTGGGTTCCAGTGACCTGGCAGACATCGTTAACTAGAGCCTCCTCCAGCCCAAGGATGGCCACCATCCCTCCCGGGTTCTGGTCGCCTGCTTCTTGCATCAAACGGCCGCGCTCTCTGGCGAGGTAAATTGCCTGGGCAAAGTCTAGCGCCTGGGCAGCTACCAGGGCAGTGTATTCGCCGAGGCTATGACCGGCTACAAATGCCGGTACTCGGGCTTGAAGCTCTGGGCTGGCCCTGAGGTAGGCTATGCTGACTGCCAGTATTGCCGGCTGAGCGTTGGACGTTTGGCGAAGGACTTCATCAGGCCCTTCGAAGCAAAGCCGTGTCAGGGGAAAACCTAAAGCCGAATCAGCCTCTTCAAAAACTGCTCTGGCCTGGGGTGAGCTATGGTAAAGCTCTCGTCCCATGCCCACCCGTTGTGAGCCCTGGCCGGGGAAGACATAGGCCACCCTTCCTTCTTCTGACATAGTAAGCCTCAATTCATTTAGCGGCTGAAGCTGCTGATCTGACCAGTGGGACAGTGTGTGCTTGGAGGCTCTCAGATGGCGGCCTTCAGCAAGAGCAGCCCTCACCTCTCCTGTTTTATTTACTTTTTGCTTTTCTTGCTTTTTACTTCGATAACGTCTTCGCCGTTGTAGCTCCCGCAGGTCGGGCAAATGTGGTGGCAAAGCTTGGTCTGGTGACATCGAGGGCAAGTTTCAACGGCTGGCGGATCTAAAGCAAGATGGCTTCGCCTCTTGCCTTGGCGTGCCTTGGCGTATTTCCTCTTAGGTAACGGTGCCATTTGATCACCTCAACTTTCTGGCTTCATTATTCGGTTTTGTCAGCTCATTCAGCAGCAGAATCCCTGAGGAAGGCGGGCACTGGCAGCGCTGCTGATTCAGGTTTGCGCCACACTGAGGGCAAAGGCCGGGGCAATCAGGCCGACACATGGGCTTCATCGGTATGGCGAGCAAGGCATATTGACGTATCGCCTCGCTGAGGTCTAGTATGTGACGATCGTCTATGGTAAACGTGGTCGGATCGTCGTCCAGGGGTAGTGGGGCACCACTGATGACATCTACCAAGGGGAGAAATTCCTCTTCCATTCGAAAGGTGAGTGGATATTCGAAGAAGTCTAGACAGCGGCTGCAGACTAGGTGGCTCGTGCCAGTGAAGGTGCCTCTCACCAGGATGCCTCTTCGAGTATGTAGTAGCTCCACCTCTCCTTGAACTTGACACTGTGTTGTCTCGTCGAGGTAGAGGGTGTCATCGACTTCGAAGGTGCGAGTGGCCCCAATGCCCTCCTTTAGAAGTTGCGCCACGTTAATCTGTATATTACCCATTTCTCTTGGACTCCCTTGTGCTTCCGCAAATAATTGTATCAGGTAGGTCAACTGATTTCCTCTTTCGGGCCAGTCCTCTAATGCCCCGTTTATTCTCCTACCTCTAGCCTCTCTCTCAGTTGGTTCAGTTTCAGCATTACTTCATCGGTGACTTGGTCAGGTATAGATGTGCCAGTGGTTACACCAACGGAGGTCTTCCCCCTTAACCAGCCGCGTTCGATCTCTGCTGCCTTTTCTATGTGGTGAGTTTCTGTCCCTGTGGAAGAACAAACCTCGGCAAGACAGCGGGCATTGGCGCTGTTCCGTCCTCCGACTACTATCATCACGTCTACCTTCCTAGCCAGATTTACCGCCTCTGCCTGCCGCTTCTTGGTGATGTTACATAGAGTATTGACAATGCGCAACTCCTGAACCAGGGATAGAGACCAAATGACGAAGCTGCTTATGAACTGGGCAAATTGATTAGGGTTTCGAGTGGTTTGAGACAAAAGCCCCAAACGCCGGGGCAACTGGCCCAGTTCCGAAATTGCTTGGCTGTTCGGAATGGCTATTCCCTTCCCTCCCGCCCAACCAAGAATTCCCTTGACCTCAGGGTGGTTGGGGTCTCCAAAGACAACGACGAAAAAGCCGGCCTCCGCCAATTCCTTGGCGGCTTTCTGTGCCTTTCGTACGTTGGGGCAGGTAGTGTCGATCACCCTGAGCCTTCTGGCCTTAAGCTCTTCTGCCACCTGGGGAGGCATGCCGTGCGAGGGAATAACGGCAATGTTGCCCGAAATCTGATCCGGGCTGGTCACTACCTTCACGCCAAGCTGGCTCAGGTCATCAACCACCTGCTGGTTATGTACTACCGGTCCCAGGGTTTCCATCTCCCCGTACTTTCCGATCGCCTCTTCTAAGATCTTCAAGGCTCTTCTGACCCCGAAGCAGAATCCTGTTTCCTTGGCTTTTTCGACCCGTATCATGTTAAGCTACTCGATTCATTAGGCATTGGCGATTCTTCCTCTTTGTGATGCCTGTCCTTGGCGGTGATGTTCAGGGCTGAGGTGGCAGGCAGGAGTACTAAGCCACATTGTCTCTGTAAACGCCCCGGTAGCTTTCGGGAAGAAGTTCAGCCAAGCGCCTCATGACCATCTCTGTAGAAGAGACCAGTTGGGCGCGGGTTAAACCCCCGTCAACTTTGGGTAATTTGAAAGGCTGCCCGATATTGACTGTTACATCGGGGCGGCTGAAGAACCGCGACTTGTTTTCATATCTTTGTCTGATCTTCTCCGTGCCAGAGATGCCCACAGGAAGGATAAGGGCGTCGTTACGAAGGGCAATGAAGGCTAGACCCAGCCGGCCCCGCTGGAGCTGGAAGTTTCGACTTCTTGTGCCCTCGGGGAATATCCCCAGGGCACAGCCGTTTTTCAGTGCTTCATCGGCTTGATCCAAGGCTGTCCTATCCACACTACCGCGTTCCACAGTGAAACTACCAAAAGCGCGTAAAAGAAGTCTATGGAAGGGCGAGTAAAAATACTCCTTCTTTGCCATGAAGGCAATCTTTTGGGGAATGCAGACTCCCAGGAGAGGGATGTCAATCCAGCTAAGGTGATTAGAGGCGACGATAACCGGGCCTTCAGGCAGGACGTCGACTTTGTTGTTCACATGCCAGTGACAAAGGCCAGAAAGCAAAACAGCCACTACCGGTTTGGCGGTACTGTAGACACTGGGAGACACCTAGTTCCCTCCTGCCAGACCGATTATCCGGTCAGCGACCTCTTCCGGGGTAAGCCCTTCGGTGTCAATAATCTTGGCGTCGCTGGCGGGGCGCAGCGGTGAGAGTGGCCGCTGGCTGTCAATCTCATCGCGCTTCTTTAATTCGGCCAGGATATCCTCACAGGTCAGTTTGTTTTTCTGGCCTAGTTCCGCATGGCGGCGACGGGCCCTTTCTTCTGGGGAAGCATCAAGGAAAACCTTAAGCTCGGCTTGAGGCAGAACCACGGTACCAATGTCCCGCCCCGCCATGACCATCTTGCCTTCCTCGGCCATGCGGCGTTGCTTTGCTACTAAGACCTCTCTCACCCCAGCTACCTTGGCTACCTGAGACACTGCGGCCTCCACCACAGGGGTGTAGATTTCAACAGTGACGTCGCAGCCATTAACGGAAACGGGATTATAGCCGCTTCCATCCTGAAGTGCAACCTCTATCCTGGCTTCAGTGGCCAGTCTGCTCAGCGTGGCTTCATCTGTGAGGTCAATCTTGTGCTGAAGAGCCAGCCATGCCAGAGCACGGTACATCTCCCCCGTATCTACGAAGGAATAGCCTAGCTTCCGGGCCAGGATTCTACCTACCGTGCTCTTGCCAACCGCCCCTCGCCCGTCGATGGTGATGGTGGAGGGTAAAGGCATTGTGCCTACCTTGTTATCTGTCCTTAAATACCGGCATCTTCTTCTCGGCGAAGGATTTGATAGCTTCTTTAAAGTCCTCGGAGGCGGTGGCTATGTTGACGCAGGCCATGGCAAAACAGATAGCCGTGTCCAGATCCATTCCCAGTCCTTTGTAGACGAGCAGCTTCGACAGTCTGAAGGCTATAGGAGAACCGTTGGCTATCTTCTGGGCTAGCTTCATCGTCTCCTCTTCCAGTTGCTCGTTAGGCACCAACCTGTTCAGGAGACCTATTCTGTGTGCTTCCTGGGCATCACAAGTGTCTCCGGTGAAGATAAATTCCAGGGCTTTCCCCACGCCTATGAGCCGAGGCAATAGCCATGCGCCGCCACTGTCCGGTGGGACACCAGCGGTAGTGAAGCCAATGGTAAACCTGGCTGCGGGTGAACCTATCCTGATATCGCAGGCTGAGGCGATGTCCCAGCCCAAGCCAGCGGCGAATCCGTGTACCATCGCTATCGTCGGTTTATCCAGGTTCTGTAGTCCCAGGATTACATATCTCTGTGGCTTCGGCGGAATCTTGCCCCTCTTCACCTGTTTTTCAATCTCTGGCCATACCTTCAGATCCTCGATGGCGATCTCTCCCTTTCTCACCTTCTCGTAATCGAAGTCACCCCCGGCGCAGAAGGCACGCCCAGCTCCCTTGATGACGAGCACCCTGACCGTGTCATCATCAGCCACATCTCCTACAGCCGTGACAAGTTCGTTGGCCATTTGCTCGCTGACGGCGTTCAGGGCCTGGGGCCGGTTGAGGGTCAGAATAGCAATTCCACCCTTCTTCTCCAGGATGATGGTCTTGAACTCCATAGTCACTCCTTTCAGTTTTTCTTTATAGCCTGCTGTAGAGTCTGAATCAAGCAGTTCATCCTCTCCAGCTTATAGCTATCGTGAGGGGCATGTGTGCTACCAATAAGGCAGGACGAGGATTCAAAGATGGTGTCAATAACCTTGAGATTATGCTCGGCCAGCGTTCGGCCGGTCTGGACGTTCTCGATGAGCAGATCGGCGTCTTCCGGCAAAAAGGCCTCGCTGGCCCCCCAGGTAGGAATGAGTCGATAGGGGCTGAGATGGTTATCTCGGGCGTACTTATCGGCGATATCAGTGTACTCTGAGGCTACTCTCAGCCTAGTAAGGTCGCCCTTTCTCAGCAGTTCCTTCAAGCCTTGGGGACTATCCACCGGCAGTTGATTGCTGACTACGGCTACTATCCTTACTTTGCCAAAACCTAGCCTCAGGACTTGCTTCACCGGGCTGGAGGGGAAGCGGTAAAGGTGGTTGAGGAGCCAGTCTTCACCGGTGACGGCCAGGTCGAAGTTTCCATTGGCTACCTGAAGAGGCATATCCTGGGGCCGAACCATCTTTATACTGACACCTTCGATGTTAGTACTGGGCCGACGGGGGTCTAGAGGGTTACTCTGGATGGTAACGCCCGCTCTGCCCAGGAATTCCAGCGCGGGCCCTTGCAGGTGCCCGTCAGGGAGACCGAGCCGAACGGCAGAGTCCGGGCGCAAAGAGATGGGAGGAGATTCACGTGTGCCATCGTTTTGGCCCTTCACATTTTCTCTTATTACTTCTTCTGCATCACCTGCTGCATACAGGCATCGGAGCAGGGGACTCAGGTCCTTAGATTCCCAGCTAATCCGGTGGGCGATCAGTAATGCGCTTGAGGAAAGGGTTGGGGATACGGGGGATAGTGCCTGATTAAAAGGACTGCCAGCGGGTAAGGAGACCAAAGCGAGGTCAGCATTTTCCGGGGGATAGGCCTCAGCCGCTCCCCAAAGAGGAAAGATGCTGAATCGCCTTAGCCTGAGGCTCAAGGCGAAAGATTCGGCGAGATTAGGGTATTCAGTAGCTATGCGTATAGTTCCGGGTTTGGTTCGCCAGTAGTCTATTGGCCTGGAATTGTCCGAACTACTGCAGGCCATGTACAGACTGCTCTTACCATATTTGAGGTCTAGCGCCTTAACCAGAGCACTGCTGGGATATTTAGCCAGGAGCTCTTCCACCCAATCTCGGCCACAGATTCCCAGGTCGTAGTTGCCCACCGCTACCTGGATAGGTACATCTTTTTCGTGGAATACCTTCAGGAAGAGGTCGGAGAGGTTGTCGCATCGAGGTCGGTAGGAGCGAGATTGGCCATCATAGCTACTGAGTTCCAGCCCCGTACGTCGCAAAAAAGCGCTGGTCGGGGAGAGAAGATAACCTTTAGGAAGAGCTAGCTTTAGTTGCATCTGCTGTCTGTAATGCTTTCAGAATAGCGGCGGCAGAGTCTACCCTGACAGGCTTGCCGCCAGCTTGATCGGTCAAAAGGAAGGCCGGCTTGGCACTTTCCCCTTGAATTGAAAGGATCCATCGGTAGTCGCTTGTCTTTATATGGCCCTGGTCCAGCTCGGCTATATAACCGGCCCTGCGGAGGACAGCGGCGATTTCAAAGCAAAGCTTCTGGGCGCTGGCTGTGCCGAACTCGCTTCGGACCAAAATACTTGAAACTTTGTCCTGCCAATCCGTGACCAAGTTCATCAGCCGGTCTAAGGGAAGGGCGAAGCCGGAGGCGGGGATGTCTCCCCCTCCCAGCAGCGGTATCAAGTCGTTGTATCTGCCTCCTCCGCCCAGCCTCTCCCCCTCACCGTAGAACCGGAAAATGATGCCAGTGTAGTACTCAAAGCTCCTTCCGGAAACAATATCAACCTGATATTCACATCCTAGCTCACTTAGGCATTGAGCAATGGCAATGAAGTCCTCCATGCTTGCCTTGAGGTCTGGGTTGAGGAACGCCTTTTCCAGGGTGACCTTCAGGTTTTGCAAGTGGCCGACTGATCTCCCTTTAACCTCAAATAGCAAAGACAGGGCATTTCTAAGGTGAGGACTGGCACTAACCATCTTGCTCATTGCCTCTGTATCGCCGTCCAGGATTCGCTGGAAAAGTTCACTCTGCTGTGTTGGGGTCAATCCCAACTCCCTGAGCACGGCTCTTATGACACCGGCATGAGAAAGATGCACCTGCACGCCTTTGATGCCTAGCTGTCCTAAAGTCTCCAGGGCGAGCATTACTAATTCTACGTCGACCAGTGGCCTGGCGCTGCCTATTATCTCAGCGCCGCACTGCCAGCGCTCCCTTGACTCTCTTCCCGTCTCTTCGTAGCTGAAGACGTTCTCCACATAGAAGAGCTTGGCTGGTCTAACCTGCGGCAAATTCTCGAAATAAAGCCTGGCGGCGGGAATGGTGCCGTCAGGTCTCAATACCACCCTCTCGCCACTCCACCCATCCCAATCGAGGAAGGAATATACCCTGCTCAACATGTTGGGGGTCAGGGTTCCGGTGGAGGTGAACAGGTGGAGATATTCCAAAGTGGGGGTTCTTATCTCCTTGTAGCCCCAACCTAAGCAGCAGGACCTGAAGACCTTCTCAATGTGCCGGAACCTGGCCATATCCTCAGGGAGGAGGTCTCGGCTACCCTTGCATCTCCGTGTTTCCATGACTTTACTTAATCATAATGCTTTGCTGGGAAATGTCCAACAGCCTTTTCTCCGTAGAGCCGCACAGCCTGACGGTAAACAGAATATTCTCGTGAAAGGGACGAATTCTCCACCAGTACCCATGAGGCTCATAGGTGGGGAGATTCTAACAAAAAGCAGCAGAGCCTATCGGGCTGATAAACAGGTTTGATGGCCTGCATAATAGAGCGCGTGGCCATCGCTATCTTGCTTTCAGCGGCTACATCTATTCATATTTCTTTAAGAACCAGGTTTTGTCGAACTCCTTAATTTGCCCGACTGTTGTGTCTGGCTTCCAGACCACCCGCATGGCAATATCCTTGCCCATGTCTACGCTCTCATAAATCTCCAGCCATACAAAAGCTGGAATGGTATACGCTGCAATGGCCAGCTTGCTCGCCTCAGCAACAAATTCAGCATACTTTGCTTTGTTGATGATATAGGTGCTGTCAAAAGTGTTTTCCATTCTTTCACCTCCTTGGGTTTACGTCAGAAGTATACCTGCTCTCTCATGGTTTTGTCCATAGCTCTATTCACACTCTTATCCTTATCTCTTTTCTGTTTGGGCAGCCGCTACAACACTCCTTGGGTGGAATACTGGAGTTGCTGCCTACCGGAGGGCCGGAAAAGTTTAGTGCCTTTGATCAAGGCGTCAGATGAGATTGCTAGGGATTTGGGTGATGAAAAGGGCGGCTATTCCAGTTTTCTACGAGGTAGAATCCAGAGACGCATCGTCGATTTTCAAGTTTGTCACTGCTTCGATTATTTGTATGGTCTCCTCTATGTGGTTCAAAGCGAGGGACACCCCCAGCTTTCTCAACTCTTTGTGCCGTAAGCCCTGGTACAGCCCTTGCCCTGCTACCTGACACATCTCATCGTAAAGAGCTGGCCATTTCTTTTGATGACGTGTGCAGTAGAGGATAAAACCGGCAGCCTGGGGATGGACTTCCATATAGGAAAACTATAGCCAGGCGGTTCCGCAAAATCAAAGTTGCTGACGGCCGACCTGTCAACCTGAAACCTCTGGCCCCTAGCCTTGAGAGCTATGTTTTTCAGGCTTGAGCCCTCACGTTTTCTCAACCGACGAACCTGCGGTTGAAAGGGGCTGTCTCACAGGTGAACCTTGATCCTTTTGTCTCGATTCCTGTTTCGGACCGTGAGTACCTGGGCTGCCGATAAGGAAGTCGTCGATGACCCACTGCACCATTAAGTGATGGGCTAGCCTTGTAGATGGTTTAGAACGGCCTCGATGCGGCGCAGGCACCTCTCTTTTTGGAGCACCACCATAGTACTGAAGAGGGGAGGGGCAGCGGTACGCCCAGTGATGGCCACTCGCAGGAGACCGAAGAATTCCCTCGTTTTCAGGGAGAGTTCCGTGGCTAAAGAACGAAGCAGCGCCTCTAGAGAATCGTGGTCGAAGGACTGCAGCGACTGCAATCTTTTCAAGGCAGTCGATAGGGCTTCAGTGCTTTTCTCCCTGGTCATGCCGATGCTCCGCAATAGCTCATCAGGATCAGGATAGTCGAGATCTTCAACGAAGAAAAACTCCGCGAGCTGCGGCTGCGGCAATTCAGCCAGGGTCCTAGCCCTTTCCTGCTCCAGGGAGACCACCTGGTAAACGTAGTCCCTGTCAAGTGGACGTATGACCTGGGCTGGCAGGTGTTTTTCGAAAAAGGGCAGCGTCTTTTCTGTGAGCTCTTCCACGCTTAACCTGCGTATGTAAACACCGTTCATCCAGCGGAGCTTCTCGACATCGAAAATGGCGGCTGTCTTGCTGAGGCGCTCCAATGAGAAGTGACTTATCAGTTCCTCGCGACTGAAGAGCTCGGTGCGATCGTCCAGGGACCAGCCCAGAAGGGCGAGGTAGTTCAGCATGGCTTGGGGCAGGTATCCTTCATCCCGGAACTCAAGCAGGGAAGTGGCACCGTGGCGTTTACTCAATTTGCTTCGGTCCGGCCCGAGGATCATGGGCAAGTGGGTAAAGTGCGGTGGCTGATAGCCCAGGGCCTGATAAAGCAAAATGTGACGCGGTGTGCTCGCCAGCCATTCGTCCGCTCTGAGAACGTGAGAGATTTGCATCAGGTGATCATCAACCACATTGGCCAGGTGGTAGGTGGGATAACCATCCGACTTAAGCAGCACGAAGTCGTCTAGGGTGCTATTCTCAAACCCCACCTTTCCCCGAATTAGGTCTCTGAACTGCGTCCGACCAGTGAGTGGCACCTTAAAGCGGATCACCGCTGTGATCCCCTGGGCTTCCAATTGGGAACGTTCTTGCTGGCTGAGGTTGCGGCAGAGGCGATCGTAGCCGGGTGGCTGCCCACGACGCACCTGCTCTGCTCTCATTGCCTCCAGCCTTTCCGTGGAGCAATAGCAGGGATAGGCATGGCCATCTCTCACCAGTTGCTGGGCCGCAGGGTGGTATAGTTTCAGTCGCTGCGACTGGATGTAAGGCC
>Ga0315289_10012248_pt1 | contig 12097 bp, 13 predicted proteins | sample YL17G11_40_MG_FD_203452 | JGI IMG/M metagenome (GOLD analysis project Ga0315289, IMG submission 203452) | Sediment microbial communities from Yellowstone Lake, YNP, Wyoming, USA - YL17G11_40 | ecosystem: Environmental > Aquatic > Freshwater > Lake > Sediment | place: USA: Wyoming | collected...
CTCCACCACTTTCTTCGAATTGTATCTGTCCTGCGGGACGATTGATTGACAAAGTTTTGTCAGACGTGCCAGATGCGAAGTTGTAGTCGCCGATGTTCCCGTTCAAACTGATCCCGGCGTATTCCGATCCTCCGAAAGGGTCGCCTATCTTCAAGGAGTTTATCCCGTTACTGAAACTTCCCGTCGTTGCGATCAGCCCAAAGTCAGCCTTGATATTCCCATTGACTTCGAATTTTTCAGTCGGCGAAACTGTTCCTATGCCTATGTTACCGGATAGCAAATCTCCATAGATGACGTTTCCGATGTTTAGTTGATTTGAAGACGTAGTTGATACAAAATCTGCATAAGCCCCAATGGCGATATTATTACTTCCTGTTGTGTTTCTAAACCCCGCAAAATTTCCCACAAAAGTATTGCTAGAACCTAGACTATAATAGCCTGCATAAACTCCCAAAAAAGTATTTCTATAACCATTGACATTAGAAAAACCTGCAAGTTTTCCAACAGCTACGTTCTGATAGCCGATAGTATTTTTGTACCCTGCCGTGTTTCCAAGAAAAGTATTTTCGTAACCTTCGGTATTGTAGTAGCCAGTCCAATAACCCAAAAACGAATTGCTGTTTCCAAGTGTGTTTTCGTGACCAGCAGCAACACCGATGAAGTTATTACCGATACCAGCTATATTATTATATCCTGCTTGATAGCCGACGAAAGTATTGATGGTACCTGTTGTGGTATAGTAGCCACATTCATTCCCCACGAAGGTATTGCTAAGCCCCGTACTATTTGTGTATCCACTTCTCTTTCCAACAAAAGTATTGTTGACACCCGATATATTAGCTATCCCAGCAGATGCTCCCAGAAAAGTGTTATCTGTCCCTGTTGTATTCAGTGCCCCAGCAGTTTGACCAACAAAAGTATTCCTTGCCCCTGTTGTAGTAGATGTTCCAGCGTTGACGCCGACAGCTATATTCTGGCCGCCTGGAGGTATTGCTAAAACATTACTGCCATTTATTTGGTATCTCCCTGTCACATTAACGGTTGAGGCCTTCACCATGTTGGTCGCAGTGACACTAGCGATCTTCAGTTCGGCAGTCTCGTTAACACCGATGGGCGTGCCCAAGAGTCCGTTCCCTGTCAAAGGAGCTTGAGTTGTGATCTTCTTGTTCTTCAAATCTAAAGCAAAAGCAAAAGAATTACTTGTGAGCAGAGCCAAAAGGAAAAGTGTTCTCATTTTTAGTTCACCCCGTCGATGATGATTTTGACCGTGGCGCCGCTGATGGCGGTGACGTTGATCACTGGGTTCGTCGAGTTCAGTTTGTAGTCGCCGCTGAATCGGTCCCCGTCTGCGGCATTGATGCTCGTCCCGCCAGCCAAATTAAAAGTAGCTGTACCGCCGTCCACAGCGACGAGCCAAGATGATCCGATTCCGGTGAAGCTAACGGTGCCGGTCACGGCCAGCTCCCCATAGGCATAGGTGTAGGATTTTCCCTCCGTCTTCGCGTCTTTTACGAAGGCTGGATTCGTCGAGGACAGGTTCACGTTCCAGGTCCCGGACTGCCTCGCGCCCACCGTTGATATATTGACGTTCACGTTGACTGTTGAGCTGGCCAGCTTCACGTTCATCATATTTTCGCCTGGCTGCCCTGGCTCGGGGACCACCTGCTCCAGAATCTCCCAGACATCGCGTCCAGCTAAAGATGGTGTCGCAAGCAATCCTATTGAGATGAGAGCCATCATCAAACCAAAAAACTTTTTCATTTTTTCACGCCTCCTTGGATGGCCACTTGATGCCGGTCTTGTCCAGCTTGGCGGCCAGTTCTACGCCGTTCAACTCCTTGTCTGGGTCAACAAAAACGTATAGCACTTTGTTCCTCTCGCAGAGTTCCCGCTTCTTTCCAGATTCCTTCGCGCACTCCGAGTCCTCAAAAACGTCAACGACGAGCCTATCCTCAAAAAAGTAGTAGGTGAACGGATTTACCGTCTTCGCCCACGCCGGATGCCAGTTCGTGGAATATCCGGTATTTTCTCTTTTTCCTAACTTTGAAAGAAAGTCCGCAATCACTTTTGCTTGCGGGTCTTGCTTTGGCGCTTTCGGGCATCGTTCCTTCAAGTCCCTCTCGTCGTCGTAGTCAAACCTGTTCTTTACCTTGCCTCTTGCCATCCCATCCTCCTCGGATTTATGTGCCGCACCGTTTTTCTATAACGATGCGACACTTATCCGTTTCAAAAACTTTTCACAACCCCATCACCCGTCTTTAGATGGTGGGAGCTGTTGCATTGATGTATCCTGCGTAGACGTACCTAGACTCCACAAGGGCAGTCTGATAACGCCGACGCACGCGCCATCTGTACTCGTCACGCTCGAAGCTGGCCCCGGACTGCGGGTTCTCCTGAACGATCTCCAAAGGATCACGTTCTTGGAACGGGAACGATGTTCTCGCTTCCATCAAGAACCAGTCTCCTATCCCTAGGAAACGGCTCATCGACAGTTGGTAGAGACCCTGCAACGGGTTCACGGTCATCGTCCAGCCGGTTCCCTGGCTGGCTGCGTTGCCGATGGTCTCGCCCGACGCTCCAGGGATGCTGGGTTGTAACGTGGAGTTCAACAGCTTCGCAGAGTTGAACTTATCCTTGGAACTTACGACAAGAACGCCAGGAGTCACTAGCATCCTGTTCCCAAGCGGGTCGCGGATACTCATGAGAGCGATATCCGCATTTTCCAGAGCCGCTTGAGTCAATGCCACGTAGCTCGCTGGTTTGTTGCCGATGGTGGTCGAGTACGTCCCGCCTCTCAACGCATTCACGCAGTCGTATTCCTCACGGTATCGCATACGCTCGCCTAACTTGGATGCCCGCTGGACGATCTGCCCAGTTTGGTCATCATCGAAAAGCTCGCGCTGAATGCCCAGGATACGGCCCGCTTTCTTGTTGATGAGCACGACGTCCAAGCCTTGGATTCTGCTGTCATTGAACTTGCCGCCTGGCGCGACCTCTTCGGGGATTTCAGCGCCGTAGAGCGGGGCATACCATTCCTGTCTGTTCGAGCTGGGCCGGACTTGCACCCAGTCTGGATACACCACAGGGACGCTCTTATAAGCGTCGAACATAAAGTGCTGTATCCCATAACGGAACAGTTGGCCCAAGCTGCTGCCGACGTTCGCTTCCCGCAGAGTCTCGCCGGTCGCTTCCTCCAGCTTCTTCCAGAAGCCTGGCGTGAACTCGGCCTTCTCCCACTCGATACTATCGGGATTGAAGCCCTGCCGCTTTTGGATTGATTCCCGCAAAGCTACATGGCTTTTCATCGCCTCGTCGAGTTGGAGCTGACGCATCTGCTCGTTGGTCTTCATGTATATCACCTCCTCATGCCAACAGAATGAACTTCAAAAAAAACTGAATGCCATCGTGCATCGAAGGCTTAAACTACCTTCGCTTTCGGTGTGACAAAGATTTCAACGGGAAGAAGAACTCCCGCTGCACCGACTACCGCTTCGAGACTGCGGCTGTAGCCGACAATCCACGAACCAGCGCCGGGGCTAGTCAATGTCACGGTCTGCGCGTCTGTCGAGGTCAGATAGACAGGATCGTTATAGTTCGCCGTGCCCGCAAGCAGGTAGAACTTATGGATTCCGCTTCTCCGAACTTTTATCTTCGACAGAGTGTCGCCCAGGCTGGAGACAGGGTTAGTATCTCCGCTTACGCCGAAAACTTCATCGGTCGCGGGTGTATCGCACGGAACGGCTTTGTTGGAAGCGATCTTTACCAAGTCTCCTTGGAAGATTGCTTGCGTAGTCGTGATCGGGGCCGTTACCGTGTCCAGCGATTCGGCGACGAAGTTTTGTGTAGGAGCTGCTGAAGCTGCCATTTTCGTTACCTCCTCCTAGTTTTTTTTCTGCTCGGTTACTTGGTCTCCCGGATGGGGATTCCTGCCTTGCCGAGCGATTCCTTCATTTTGGACGGCTCGCCTTCGCCGGACTTAGCGCCTGCACCGTGAGCCTTGCTCTCGTAGAGTGCCTCTAGGAATTTCTTGCGTGCCTCGATCAGCTTTTTGACGTACTTTGGGTCCTTGCCGATGAGGACTTCCTTGAGGTCATCATACGTTCCCGCAGGAAGACCCGATTCTCTCAGGTTCTTCACGACGAAGTCCTTGGACTCTCGGAGTCTGATTTCCTCTCTGAGCCTCAAGTTGGCCTCGTAAATCCGTTTCTCGGATTCGGACATCTTGCCTTTTTTGTATCGGGCTTCGTCCTCACCTTCACCCTCGCCCTCACCTTCACCTTCACCTTCACCTTCCTTGGGACAGGGTTCTTTTGTCTTCTTTTCTGGTTCGGACTCTTGCTCTCCTTCTTCTTCCTCTGGGGGTTTTTCGTCCCCAGTTGTGTTGTCGCCCCTCACGATGTCAGCCAGCTTTTCAAGCTGCGAGACAATCTCGTCGAGGGCCTTGCCATACTTTTGGTCAGCCTGCTCGTCTTCGGACATCCGAACCCTCTCTTTCTTTAGGGCTTCGGCTGCCGCCATGATGGCTTTCTTTTCCATTTTGACCTTTCCCTCCTTGTCAGCCTGGCCTTCGATGAGCTGGCTGATGGATTCTTTCAGCGCGTCGAACCTACCGCCGGCGCCTGCCGCCGTGACGATATCCGCGCTGGTCACTTCCTTGATCTTATCCACGAAATGGATTGTGCTGCCGTCGTCTCCTTCGTCCGGGTGGGTCACGCCGTCCGCGTTGATGGAAAGGCCGATGTAGTCCTTGTCGCCGTATTGATTGGAATAATCAATGGCCTCGCGAAGCATGTCCCAAGCCCAGTTGTATGCATCGCCCTGGTTGATTTTCAGGAGTGCCTTGATCTTGCCGACACCGTCTTCCTCAACGTATTTCGCCTCTCGGAAGTAGCCAACGATGTCGCGCACGGAGCGCTCCGGCCGGTCAACTTCCTCGGTCTTGGACGGATGGTCAGCGTAGCATTTCGCGCCTTCAAAGAGTTTGGCTGCCTCCTGGAGCGAGGACTTAGTGTAAAAGTGCTTGTCCCGCTTGTTACCGATCCCCTCGCGTATAATAGTGACTTCGGCCTCCTTCTTTGCGGGGTCGGCCTTGGCCTCTTTCAAACTCGTATGCCAGGAAAACTTCGCAGAGACTTCCTTGATTTTCGCGGTAGGTGGAACGGGGTCGTCCTTCGGGTGGGGAGATGTGGTTGGTCGCTTCTCGAGTTCCTCTGGATCACCGACGGGTTTGATGGCCGTTGAAGGCTTGCGTAGGAGCTGGCCAAGCGAGCTTGAAGAGTTAGATTCGTCGCCCTTGCCTTTGCCGGTTTTCTTGTAGGCTTTCCAGGCTTTCATGATGTCATCATCCGAGACTTCGCTTTCGAGTTTGTAGCCCTGCTGGGCCATCCACTGGGCCAAAGCGTAAGGCTCGTCAATCTCCGGGTGTTTGGCGAGCTTGCCCGCCATGCGCCCTACCGCCGCCGGAATCTTCTCTTTCATTTTCGCCCCCAGAAAAAAATAACCCCGCTTGCTTTCGCAAGTAGGGTTCCTCGTTGGAATGCCTACGCTATGGCCTAAAAAACTGATTCGGTCTTGGTCGCGTGCTTAAGCATTCCGCTTTGAAAGTGCAGTTCTATTTTTCCAGTCACCATTCTTCTGGACACATCCTGAACAAGCTGAGACACCCGTTCCATGCTTCTTTCAAAACTTATAGCAGGTATGGAGTCTCTTGTCAAGTCCATTATCTGATTTTGACGACAAATAGTTTCCCGTTCGGCGAGGCATGGACGCTGTACTCATCGTCCTTGGTCATCCGGCCCCGCTCGCGGGCCATGTTCTCCAGGTGGATGACCAGTTTCATCATCACCTCTGATACATTCGGGTGGTCGTCAAGGAACTTAGCGAGCCTAGCATTTTTTGTGCCAATAAATTCATAAACGTTCGATGGCATCAGATCGTTCCTCCCACTTTTTCTTCCATCCAATTATCGAAGCCTTTGGGTGCCGGCAGCTCGATAACTTCTTTTCCGTTCCGCTTCGGTATTGCTTGGGAACAGCAAGTGCAATTCGGATGAGATGCTTCCGGCGGGTAATCTTCTGGGTCTTCAAGAACAGTCCCGTTCATGGCCCTGCAATCATCACAGGCCCCGGCATGAGCCACCCAGACTACCTTATCTATGATGTCATCGTTGTCCCGATTGAACTGTTGGCTGCCCATTTCCTGCGCCCTAGCAATCTCGGTCCTGGCAATAATCTCAGACCTGTACATAGCCTTCCTGCCCCGCGTGCCCATCTCGCCACGGATTCTTCTGGCCGCCTGGTTCCAGGACTCGCCATCTATCATGGAGCGCGTCAACTCGCTGTGAATATTCCCGGCCATCTCATCTGTTATGAGTCCGAGCCTGTCCGAGAACATAGCTCCCTCGAATGGCCTGTGTAGCATGGCGATGATCTCGTGGTCCGGCATGATGTCGAACCGAATCCCAACGTCCGGCGGTGTGATGGAGTCCATCTTGTAGGCCTGCCGGTAATACGACTTTTTGTAGTGAGAGAGCATGGCCTGCTCGACGTGAGAGTTCAAGTTTGAGTTCAGGGCTTGGAGCCTTTGCCTGATCTGCTCAAACAGGACCCTGTCCCGCCCCATGCGGCGCATGGTTTGGAGGTCCCAGTTTTCCACGCCCAAGTCGGAGAACGTCCTGGCAGCATGCTGCTCGATGTCTTTGGATGCGTCCCGAAGTAGGTCTATAAGAATTCGGCGTTGGGTAGCTTCGTCCCTGGTGAGAGAATTCTGATTCGCCGAGTATATCTTCCAGAAGGTGTTCCGCTGGTCTAGGCTGAGGTGCGCAAGTGTGTCCGTGAACTCGCGTGGGTTCAGCGGCTCGCTGAAATCTCTACTCAGCCCCTCTATCATGGTCCTTGGCTGATTTCTTTTCTGCGGATGGTAGACCTAAAGGCGGTTTCTTTTCTGGAGGTGTGCCGGAAAGTTCTGGGGTTGGTCTATCATAAAGCCTGGTAGCATCCTCGATTTCTTCAGCCTTCATCTTTTCCTTCTCGTCCTCCCACTTGAAGTCCTCGATGTCCAGCTCCTTGGCCGATAGCATTGCCGCCGTTTCGCGTGAGACATACCCACTCGCTTGGACGAGCGAAATATCCCTGAGCTTGGCCGACCTGTCCTCGATAGCGATCTCTGGGAAGTGGAAGTCTATCTTCGGGGTGTGCGGAACATCGTTGCCTTTCTCGTCTTTTACGATGGAAGGTAGTCGTCCACGTTCAATCTCGATTCTGAAAAATTCCTGGGCTATGTCTCGGAGAACCCTCTTTAGGAGTTGCTGCCTGGCTTGGAATTTCTTGGCCCCAGGCTCGCTCGCCACAAGCGCTGTCGCCCTCGTTGCCTCCGTTCCATAACCCAGATATTCTTTCGGGACTCCAGTCCCGACTGCAATCATATTCAGGATGCCCTCGGCGTCGGCCAGGGAGTCCGATCCCTTCAGGTCTACCGTCATGGGTTGAAGGTCGCTGGCCTCGTTCTCCACCCACACGGACCCGAAGTTCGGCTGTGTAGTCCCGAATGAATTTATAAATGCCGCAACGTCTGTGTCTGAGCCTTTGAGTTTATTCTTCCAAGCAAACGTGGACTGGATGATAGCCCTGAGTACACGGGCAGTCCAGAAATCCTTGTACCGCTTGATCCAGCCCAAGACGGGGAACAGGTCGGACCTGCCGCGCTTCTCATTCGGCGAGCAGTTGACCTTGTAGTGGAGCATCTCGGTCGAGGGTATCTGGTTGATAACGTACTTCGTGGTCAGGTAATCCTGCGGCCTGTATGGTGATAGCTGGGAGCCAGTACCATACAAAATTTGATATTGCGTCGGAAATTGTTGGTGAAAATAAAATACTCGCTCGATGTCCTCAAGGTCGGTAATGATTTCCCAAATTGTGCTTGGGTCAATCCATCGGAGAAAAAGTCTGCCCGTCAGAAAGTGCCTGAACTTCTGTATCATCAACTCCCCATCGCGGGAGAGCATGTCGCACCATTCCTCAAGTCGCCGCTGAAGGTCAATCTTGTCGGCCCAGTCTGTGAATGCTTGCTGGCATTCCGGGTGGCAAGCCTTCCAAGAGACGCCGCGACCGAGGACGAAGAACGTGGTTATCTTGATGACCTGATGGGCTAGAGGATTATGGTTCCAGGCTTCAAAACATTTTCGGTGCATGTCGAGATAGTCGTAGAGGTATAGCTGCTTGCTGAACGGCCCGCCAAGCATCGGTAGGTATTCCTGGAACGTATCGCCAGTGAGAGCGTTCGGGTCCTCACTGGCAGGGTCCCCAGCGGCCACGTCGAACGATCCGCTTCCGAATATGGTCGGGACGGCTTCCTTAAGCTTCTTGATCTCGTCATCGCCCAAGGACTCTACTGGATTGAGCCTCACCCCAGCTTCGATGAGTTTGGAAATCCTATGAAACCCGCGCTCGGACTTGCTGACAGCCTCTCTCAGTTCTCCAGCACTTCCAATCTTGCGTATCCGGTAGCACCCGTATCGGTTGACCTCAAATATCTTGGCCGAGGAAACATTATCCGGGAGCTTGCCATCGGCATTCTTTGTGTTGAGAGCATCAATGAACCTGGAGAGCATGGTCTCGGAAGGTCGCATCTCGAACTTGCCGTCCGGGTTGTATGCCCTCTCAAGGAATTTCTCGTCGAGGTCGGAGAAGTTCCAGTTCAAGACTCTTGCGTTTGGGTCAATGGTTTTTTTTGCTTCTGAGTCAGTTGTGGATTCCATCGGATAATCGTATCAAGTAACAAATTGCATGTCAATAGACCGAGCGATCAGGATGTCCAACAACGAACGACTGGTGATGCCTCGCCCGGACCAAGACGACGGACGGGACTAGCGGCTCGACCTTGCCATGGGAGAATAGGGCGTAGCGTGCAGCATCGCAAACGTGGTCCATGAACTTGACCGGCTCGTCCAGGACGTGACCATTCTTGTCCTCCCGCCACTTGTATCCTCGAATCTCCTTGATGAAGTTTACCGAATCCTCGGAGATGTGGAGCTTCAGGCGCTTGACGTAGTCTATCCCGTCCTTGACCGAGTTCTTGCCCTTTATAGTCGGCTCGCACTTGAGGCCGGCCCGCTTGAACTCCTCGATGCGGTCAGGCTCGGACTCGTCGGCATAGATTATCTTTCGCCGATATTCTTCGGAAATGGACTCTTTCACCCTCTGGACCAAGTCCTGGTTCGTTAGCTGGGACTGGTAGATAAGCTCTCGAAGGTAAACGTCCTTGTCCTTGATGCCGACGAATAAGAGCACAGACGGATTGTTGTAGCCGAAGTCCATCCCGTAGAAAACATCGTCGAAGGATTGGGGGAACTTCTCAAACGGCATGATATCGTAGTTGGAGTAGATGATGCTCTTAGGCGTAGCCCAGACTCCTAGGGTGTAAATCTTGTAGTAAGTCTCGTCCTCGTCTTTGAGGTTTTCAAGGATGGAAATGTAGTCTCTCGCCAGGAACGGATTGTCCTTATAGCTGGACTGGATGGTCTTGACATATTTCTCGTGGATCAGCTTGAGGTTTATCCATGAGTAGGCATCGGACGGATTCAGAGACATGAACATTTGGTTGGGTGATGGGTCCTTGGCTTGGCCGGACATCCTCACCCGCAAAGTCATGAAGTCGTCCCATGTGAACTCGTTTGCCTCCTCAAGCCAGATGTCGGTGAACTCGGTTGACCTGAACTTGAGCGCATCATCCATCGCGCGGAAAAACATCGTGTTACCGTTCATCGTGTAGGTGTGGAAAGTCTGGTTGTGGTTTTGTGGTCGGTAGCAACCCATAGTTCGCATGACTTCAAGGACGTTCTCGTAGGCTGTCATTTTGAGAGCTGGGAAGGTCTTACGGGTTACGAGCATCTTTCGTCCCCTGCCATTGCGCATCTTCGTCACCATGACCTGGGCGATAGAGTAGGACTTGGAACTACGGGCGCCGCCCACGTGGACGATGACTGGCTTCTTGCAGGCTATTGTATCAAAGTAGAGTCGGGTCGCTTGGACTTCCATCTAGGCTTGTGCGGTCTTTCTGTTGAGCTGATGCTTGTGCCCGCACTTCGGGCAGTTCACGAACGCGACGAGATACTTTTCCATCTTCTTCTTGCTGAAAATCATAGTCGAATCGCAGAAGTCGCAGTCAATCTCAAAGACTTCCTCCGGCTTGTAGTCGGAATTGACTCTGAAGCAGAGGGCAATTTTCCTGATCCTATCAGATGGGTTCTGTGGTTCCACCTGTCTTCTCCAAGAATTTCTGTTTGGACTGGGACATCCTGAACGCCCGGGTCATGGCCGGCCTGATTGTGACTGGCGGGATGTTCTCAATCTCTATCTGCTGCTTCTGGATGTTCTTCCATTCTTCTGGGGCTCGGTTGCACAGCCAGAAGATGGCTGCCACTACGTTTCCAAACCCGCGATGCTCAAATACTTCCAGGCACTTCGGGCACTTGATCCTTTGCATCTGGCCGAGAGCAGAATTGAAAAGTGAACGGGTCACGGATGCATTCGCCGTGGAGCGACCCTCTTTTATCGCCCTTGCAAACTCAGGCTTTCTCTTGACCCAGCAATCGAAAGTACCAGGAGGGACACCGAGCAGGTTGGCCATGTCCTGCTGGGACAATCCAAGCCCTGAGAACGCTCTGACCTTCTCCAGGAACTCAGGTTTGTAATCTGTCGGACGGCCTACTTTTGGCATAGGACAGCCTTCCCTCCTGTGAAATTTTCCCATCGCTTCACGATGACATCGCAGTAGATTGGGTCTATCTCCATCATCCTACACTTTCGGTTTAACTTTTCGCAAGCGATGAGAGTAGAGCCGGAACCGCCGAAAGTATCAATGACCACATCCTCTTTTTTGCTGGAATTTAAGATTGCATTTTCCATTAGTTCTACCGGCTTCATTGTTGGATGCAACTCAGATTTTGATGGTTTGTTTATTTGCCACACGCTCTTGACGAATTGCCCTCCTCCATAAAAATTATGTTTTTTCTTCCATCCGAAAAGTATAGGTTCATGTTGATAATCATAATCCAAACGCCCCATAGAAAAAACAGGAGCATTTTTCACCCAGATAAGTTCGTGTTTTATCTGCCAATGCTCGCTCATCATCATCATCATCATCATCATCTGATCACCACCCTGGCACATCGTCATATAAAAAGAGCAATCATCTTTTGAAAATTCATAGAGGTTACGAAATGCAGGACGCCACAACTTCTCACTCGTCTCTTTTGCTGATAAATCATCTCCTTCAATCTTGTGTTTTTTCCTGGTTTTTGAGAATTTGCCACCCGACATTTTTTGGAGTTCTTCTTGGTCATGCCCGTAATTCACACCATAAGGCGGGTCTATAAAAACCATGTTTGTTTTTTCACCACCCATCAATTTTTCAACATCCTCTTTCTTCGTCGCATCCCCACACAAAAGCCGATGTTCTCCAAGTATCCAAAGGTCCCCAGATTTGGTAATAGCTTTTTTGGGAGGCTCAGGAACATTATCGGCGTCAGTTTGACCTTGCTCCCCTTCCCAATCAATGAGTTTCTTGAGTTCGGCTTCGTTGAAGCCTGACAAGATCAAGTCGCATTGTCCGTCATCCAACTCAACCAAAATATCCTTGAGCTTTGGAATGTCGAACTGCCCGCCGTGTTTGTTGGCCGCGATGTTCGCCAGTTTCTCTTTTTTAAGAGGCCAGTCAACCTCGCGGTAGGCGATGCGTCCATGCGGGGTTGTGACATACCCAAGGGCCACAGTGCCGACCGAGTCCTTGTGTGGTTGGGCGACGATCTTCCATTCCGGCTGCAGATGTTTGATCCTTTGATGGCCGGAGATCATGGTCCCCGTGCGCTTGTTGACCACGATACCAGATAGGTCGCCGAACTCGCACATGGACTTTCCGAGGGCTTCCAGTTGGTCCGGTGCGATCTGTCGCGGATTGTAAACAGCCGGCTGCAAGTCTTTGATAGTTGATAGTTTAATGGTCAATCTTCTCTCCTTTTCAAATTATTTCCCATCCTCATTCCCCATCTTGCGGATTTTTTCTGCAAGAGGCCCGAAATTATACCAGGTTCCGCATTCGT
>Ga0315289_10012250_pt1 | contig 12096 bp, 16 predicted proteins | sample YL17G11_40_MG_FD_203452 | JGI IMG/M metagenome (GOLD analysis project Ga0315289, IMG submission 203452) | Sediment microbial communities from Yellowstone Lake, YNP, Wyoming, USA - YL17G11_40 | ecosystem: Environmental > Aquatic > Freshwater > Lake > Sediment | place: USA: Wyoming | collected...
AATAAGGCTGAAATGGAAATCGAAGAGAGACTACCTTTTCAACGCTATGTATTACGCAAATAACGATTGGGAAAGGGATTTTGTAAAGAAACTTTTGGATAAAGAAGTCAAATGGGGCGGTAGATTAAAGATATCTGAGAAACAGAAAAAGGTTCTGGAAAAGATAACCAAAAGACCTTGGAATTGGGATTGCTGGAAAAAGGAAGATGAAGAACAGGAATTAACTCCATGACCATTCCTTCGAGGTTGCCGGGAGTTTCACTAGGTTATTTTCATATTCGCTTCAAGTGGTTAAATAACTTTCCAATAGGTTCCTTTAAGATTGGAGTGATTTTGATTTTCTCAGTAACACAATTCTTTTATTATATTAATCTCCAGCTATTTGTATCATTAGCCGATTTCTACTAAGTAATGAAAATTTTGATTTGACAATTTACTACGACTTTTCGATTTTCTTAGAAAGGAATTAATATCAAATAGTTTAATTTTATTGTATGAACAAATGGTTTGAAAGTGCGATAGTTTTTGCTACTTTGGCAGGCTTTTTCATAGTAGCCACAGGCTTCGGATTTACATTTTCTTCATTACCATTAAATATATTTGGATTTAATTCTCTACTCTTTGGAGAGGTATTCGTTCAAATCGCCACAATCTTTTGTGTATGTGGTTTTTCTGAAGAGTGGTATAAAGAAATGAAGAAAGGGAACGGAGGCTTAAAGAAATTTTTAGAATTTCTGTTTTTCTTTGTAATAGCAGTACTCTTTCCAATTATATTTTTATTTATCTTTGGCAAGACGATTCCTTAGAAAATTATTTAAATGTCTATAGCTAACCCCTTTTATGTCTTGTAAAGAAGGAGAACATCAATTTAAGCAATTAGAAAATAAGTGGAGCAGTATGGCTATCCTCTACTGTGAGAAGTGTGGAGAAACAAAAAAAGTTCAATTAGTTTGAGAACTTAATTCCTCTATCCCTCTAGTCAATTGCTTTAGCTTAGGCAGAGGTACGAACATATCTCTAGGCGTTAAAGAACCTCACCAAAACTTATTTAATCCAATATACAGTTATTTTCATATAACTATAAGTAATTGCCCTCGACGAACTTTCAAGAATTGTCAAATCCCACAGTCGTATTTTAGAAAGAATTAAATCCTAATTTTTATATATTATTAGTATGTTTGCAAATATAATGAAAGGTATTATGCTTGGTCTTTTAGGTGGTTTTTTATTATTATTGGGTTTTGGACTCATATCTCAATACGGCCTCTCAAATACGGTCATCTTAGTCATAGGTTTTATAGTATTGATAGTAGGATTCGCTATTCTGATAATGGCTAGAAAGGTAATTCAAAGAGCATAATTAATAGAGTTAAAAATAAAAAGAAAAAATGATACTATGAAATGGTTAATAGCTATCTTACTTTTAGTAACAGTTTTGATAGCTGGATGCACAACTTTGAGTAGTATTGGAACAACGAATATTGGAGATATACAAAAAAACCCAGAAAAATATGAAAACAAAACTATATCTATTGTTGGAGGAACTCCTGCAGCATTTCCAATGTTAATGAGATTAATCGATGATCAAGGATATTTTTTAGACCTTGCAAAATGTGGTGAAGGAAGAAGAACTCTAGATTATGGAAGGTATAAAGCAACTGGAATAATTAATTATTCTGTTACTTGCAACTGCCAATATAGATTTGTTGCAAATCTAACTAAAGAAGATTTAGAATATTTGCAAGAAAAATATAATGTTTCTCAAATCTATAAAGATAATGTTACATGCGGTCTAATGGGAAACTGCTTACTTGCATTCGCAATTTCACCTGAAGAAGGTTGGCAAAATTCGGGTGGTATTATGGAAGAACGAATCGATCCTTTAAATTGTAAGTCGTATCTCTCTGGAACCGAAAACTATAAAATATTTTTTAATAGAGATATAGTTAACAGTTCATCTGGAATTATTATAAAACCAGCATCTGGTATAGAAGGATTTACAGAACAAATTATGGAAAGGAGATGTGAACCAAACTCAACCCAAAAGAATTATTACTTAGAATGCACAGAATCTATGGTAAAAATTTCTTAAATTATCTGTGATTCTTCAATAAGAAACTAATCTTTAAATGCTTAATGGGATTTTACCATAATTAAAGTGCCCTGGATGGGATTCGGACCCACGACCTCCTGATTTCTTCATCTTGAATCAGAACTTCTAAGTTCATTTAGAAGTCAGGCGCTCTATCCAATCCAGAGGACTGAAAATTCCTCAATCCTTAACTGAGCTACCAGGGCATATTACTAATAAAATACTTTGGGATTTAAATATCCTTGTATTATTTTGTTTCTTTGCTCCTGTGAAATTCTAGGTGGATAAAATCCATATTTCTTCCAGATTAAGTACTTCGTTTTATGCTTGGAATTTTTAAAACCTATAGTTCTTACCCATCTCTCCAAGTTCTTATTGCCATAGAGGTAAACCTCATGAATAATATTAGTCTTGTTTGTTCTAACATCAAAGCGCTTGACATCGAGATAAGTATATGTTGTGAACCCAAGATTGACTAGGAGGTTATTTACTTGACTGATTAACGGTTTGCTTGCTAGGGTGATTTTTATGACAGGATAATAATGCCTTTCTTTGAATTTCTTTTTGAAAGTTAAGCTGCCATCGGTATCTATCAAACCTCTTAAGAATCTATTTATTATTGTCTTGGAACTGTTTAGAATTAAATTAGGCATTGTAACTGTCTTGGCTTTTTTACCAACTGGTAGACCTATGACATCAGTATAGAACTTGAAAATAGCTTTAGAGTTTATCACCAACTTAAACCAAGTATCATAGTCTTCTACTATGGGTTTGATTCCAAACAGTTTTTCTATTAAGTCTGTGACGTAAATCTTATAGTAATCCGAATCGTCTGAAGAATCTCCACAATACTCGATAAACGCGTGTTTACCATCTTTGAAAGCATCGGTTATGCTACCGTCTCCTATATGGATGCCGATAAGTTCTGACAATGAAGGGTTAATATATTTAGGCAGTTTAACTTTTCTAATCAAATCGACTCTGCTGAACTTTACTTCAGACAAATTAAACATAATGATTTTATTAATTAACATACCTTATAAATTTATACTGATGGCATGAATCGGGAAGAGTCGCTAAAGCTTTTGAAAGAACACGTTTCAAAGGAGAACCTGCTCAAGCATATGTATGCAGTAGAGGCAATTATGATGGAGACCGCAGAGTTCCTGAACGAGGATAAGGAAAAATGGAGGACTGTCGGATTGCTGCATGACATAGACTTTGAGAAGTGTCCAGAACCTGAAAAGCACTGCACCCTAGCTCCTGACATCCTTAAAGATATCTTAGATGAAGAGATGATAAAAGCTATAAGGACTCATAACTTCGACAACCTTGGTTTGAAGCCTGAAACTAAGATGGAGTTAGGATTAATAGCAGCCGACGCCATATCTGGCTTGCTGATTGCAGCTGCCTTGATGATGCCATCTAAAAAAATAGCAGACGTAAAGGTTGAAACCATCTCAAAGAAGTTTAAGCAAAAGGATTTTGCCAGGAACTGTAATAGAGATTTGATTTTGTTCTGCGAGCAGATAGGAATACCTAGAGAAAAATTCTTTGAACTGTCTCTAAGAGCGCTTCAGAAAGTCTCAAATGAGTTAGGTTTATAATATAATAAATAGGTTTTATTTTTATGAAGAAGAGTATAGAAGAAAAATGGAAAAAAAGATGGAAGAAAGCCAAGATATTTGAAGCAAAGGAAGGAGAAGGTAAGAAGTATTATGTTCTTGAGATGTATCCATATCCATCTGCAGTATCTACACATGTAGGTCACTCTAGGAACTATATGATTGGAGACAGTTTTGTAAGGTTCATGAGAATGCTCGGTTATAACGTCCTTTATCCGATGGGTTGGGATGCTTTCGGTCAGCCGTCTGAGAACGCAGCTATATCAATGGGTATACACCCTTTGAAAAGTGTAGCTCAAAGCATAAAGACCTCTAAGGACCAGTTTAATGCTTTATCATTAAGCTATGAATGGTCAAGAGAAATAAACACCTGCAATCCTGAATATTATAAATGGAATCAATGGCTGTTCTTGAAACTTTTTGAAAGCGGTTTAGTATACAAGAAATTTGCTCCTGGAAACTGGTGTCCATCTTGTAAGACTATACTATCAAATGAAGATGCAGCAGGTGGTAAGTGTTGGAGATGCGAATCTGAAGTTATACAAAAAGAGATAGACCAATGGTTCTTTAAAATCACAGAATATGCTGACAGACTTCTGGAGGACTTGGAAAAGATAGAATGGTCTGATAGGTTAAAAACCATACAAAGAAACTGGATTGGAAAAAGCTATGGTGTTGACTTGGTATTCAAAATCAAGAACAGCAGCTTAGAGTTAAGAACATTTACAACCAGACCAGACACTTACTTTGGAATAACATTCATCGTAATAGCTCCTGAGAATTCTATGATAGAAGGCTTGACTAAAGATGCTAAAAACAAAAAAGAGATAGAAAAGTTCATAGAAGATTCAAAAAAGCTTTCAGAACTTCAAAGGATAATGCTCACCAAGGAGAAAAAAGGAATATTTACAGGGAAATATGCTATCAACCCGATAACAAGAGAGGAGATTCCTATATGGATTGCAAATTATGTGGTAGCGACATACGGGACGGGAGTTGTCATAGGTGTCCCAACTCAGGATCAAAGGGATTTTGAGTTTGCCAAGGAATATAAATTAAGATTAAAGAATGTTATTAACCCTCCTGGAAAGGAACTGAAAGAGGATGAAATGACAGAAGCTTATGTAGAAGAAGGTATAATGACAAACTCAGGGCAATTTAACGGGATGAAAAGCAGTGATGCGATAAAGGCTATGGCTGATTTTCTTGTTGAAAAAAGATGTGCAAAACAAGTCGTTAACTACAAAATAAGGGACTGGTGCATATCAAGGCAAAAATACTGGGGAGCACCTATTCCAATAATATACTGTAAAAAATGTGGAATCGTTCCAGTACCAGAAAAAGACTTGCCAGTAATCCTTCCGCTAAAGGTTAAGTTCGGTAAGAAAGGTGCACCGCCTTTGGCTACCAACAAGAAGTTTGTTAACACAAAATGTCCCAAATGTAAAGGTCCGGCAAAAAGAGAGACTGATACCATGACAACTTTCGTTGACTCCGCCTGGTATTATCTAAGGTATACCTCTCCTCACTACAACAAAGGACCGTTTGATGAGAAAAAAGTAAAATACTGGCTCCCTGTCGACCAATATATAGGCGGTGCTGAACACGCTGTTGGTCATTTGATGTACTCACGATTCATAACTAAATTCTTAAAGGATAAGGGTTATCTAGATTTTGACGAACCTTTCTTAAGATTGTTAAATCAGGGGATGGTCAAGAAAGGTGGAGTAAAAATGAGCAAATCAAAAGGAAATGTCGTAGACCCTAGAGATGTGATAAAGAAACATGGTGTTGACGCACTTAGGACTTACTTGCTTTTTATGGCAGAGCCAACCAAGGATGTGGAATGGTCTGACAAGGAAATGACTGGAGTAAGCAACTTTCTGAAAAAAATAGTAAACATGAAAGACAAGATGAAAAAAGCTAAAGGCGACAGGTACATAGAAAGTGTGTCACAAAGAAAGATAGAAGCCGTAACGAATGCTATGAAAAGATTGCAACAGAACATCGCCATCCTAGAGCTAATTGACTTTGCTAATAAGCTTTCAAAACATCCTTCATTAGATTCATATAAAATACTCTTGAAACTTTTAACTCCATTCGCCCCACATACAACAGAAGAACTATGGGAATCTCTTGGAGAAAAGAAAATGATTTCAATACAAAAATGGCCTGAGCCTGACGAATCTAAAGTAAGCCTTAAGGAAGAGGCAGGAGAGGAGTATTTATTAAACGTTTTAAAAGATATTGAAGAAATCAAAAAGCTGTCAAGAATAGAAAATCCAAGAAAGATAACAATATTTGTAGCGCCTGCTTGGAAGCATGAAGTCTACGACTCTATAATACAGGGGATAGAATTAAGGGAATTAATCAAAAATTACAAAGGCAAAGAAAAAGAAGTTGCTAACTATTATGCTAGGTTGCAGAAGAAAAAGCCTCTTGAGGAAAAATTCCTAAAAGGTCATGAACTAAAGCATCTAGAAATATCAAAAGATTTTCTTGAGAAAGAATTAAAAACTAAGATAGAGATAATACCAGCTGAAAAGTCTAGTCATCCAAAGGCAATGGTAGCCGAACCAGAGAAGCCCGGGATACTGGTCGAATAAAAGATTGAAATTAATTTCTATTCTTCTATTAATTATGAAAGCGCAATACTCCAGAAATAGAGTAGATGAAATGTCTGGGTTTGAAGGAGAAAATAAAACATTTGTAAAACGTACATATTTCCAACTCTTACCAGATTTAGAACTTACAGAAATAAGATCTGCTATAGAAGATATAGCAAAAAGAGGAGGAGATAAAATAAAAGCTGTAGAATGGTACAAGGAAATACCTCTTTACAATATGGAATATGATGCCGCTACAGTTACAACTGGAGTTGCTAAAAGCATAGCGCCTAACAAAGAAGAAGACTCTAGATTATTGAAAGTTTTGAAAGAAACACCTGAAGTAAAAAGAGGAAAATTCCTTGTTAATATAGATATTGTCTCGCCCATCACTCTTAAAAAATATATGCGTTACTTCCTAAGGTAGTAAATTAAAATTATAAACAGACGTAGAATAAAATTCTTATGAAAAACTTTCTGATTGCAGTTGGAATTACTTTAATAATATGTCTTATATGGAATTATATTGAAAGTTATAAACGAGTTTCTGAAGTAATTGATGGTGATACTTTCAAGATAGGAGTCCAATCTATCAGAATGATAGGAATAAATTCTCCAGAAATTGGCGAGCCTTGCTCTTTAGAGGCCAAGGAAAAACTGGAAGAAATGATAATTGGAAAAGAGATTAGGCTTGAGAAGGACGTAACGGAAAAAGATGAGTATGGGAGATTGTTAAGATATGTTTATGTTGATAATTTGTTTATAAATGCTGAAATGATTAGACTTGGTTTAGCTAGAGTCGAAGAGATTAAGCCGAATGTTAAATATTCTGATTTATTTTTAGAGACAGAAAACAAAGCTAGAAAAGCTAGTAGATGTATTTGGGAATAATCATTTCAACCATTTTTTAAACCATTCTAATGTAAAATCAATTGCTTTGTCTTGACGTTCTTCTGATGTTTGATAATTCTTATCTTTAAAACCATGATGAGCTCCTTCAATAATTTCAATTCTTTTTGGTTCATTAGCAATTTTGAATGCTCTTTCAGATTCAGTAAGATTAACAGTCGTATCGACATTACCATGAATAAACAATACGGGACACTTTATTTTTTGGATTTTTGAAAAAACTTCAATTTTATTTGCCTCTTCTATGAACTTCTTACCAACATACAGTTTTTGTCCAGAACTTCTTACCCAAGGTAAGACTCCTTTTTCATTTAATTCCCTAATTTCTTCATCAGACGACCACCTGTTTGCAATGTTTTCTTTGTAAAATATTGCTGGATAAAATAAAACCAAGCAATTTACTTTAGGAGAATACCCTAGAATTGAAATTGATCCGCCTAAACTTTCTCCAACTACTCCAATTTTATCATACTTTTTTGAAAATTCTTTTATCAAAAGTTTCAAATCATCTACTTCACCAGATATTGTCATTTTATGGTAATCTTCAAAACTGTCTGAGGTGAAACGAAAGTTAAATCTATAAACTGCAAAACCGTTTTCCGTAAGTTTATAAGCAAGTCTTTTGTATAAATCTTCTGGTCCGTTCATATTGCCAGTAAATCCATGAACCAAGAGAATCAAATTATTTGTTTTTGAATCAGGCAATGTTAAAAACCCTATTATTTTTTCTCCTTGATTTTCAAATTCTAATTTTTCCTCTTTCATAATAATCATAATATTTTATTTAATTTTTTAATCATTTCTATATCTCCATCAGAAACCATTTTTAATTTCTCTGCTTCATTTAATGTAAAAAGCTTCATTTTCTTCCCTTCTTTAAGTTTAAACTTTGAAAGATTATCCTTTAAGGGTGCAATGAACACTTTGCATAAAACTTTATCGAAATTAAAATTAACAGATTTCCTCTTTAACGATTCTCCAATTTCATAACCATATTCTCCTACATATTTATAATCCTTCAAATCAAAGTTGAGTTCTTCCTTAGTTTCTCTAACAACCACCTGTTTAGGAGTTTCGCCACTTTTAATTTCGCCTCCAAAAAATCCCCACTCTTCACCTAGTTTGCTAATTCCTCTTCTATCTTGCAAAAGGATTCTCTTTTTATCATCATAAAAAATTATAATGGAAACCCTTCTGATTTTCATAAAGAAAATTTATAATTCTGAATATAAATATCACATGAAATGTGATTGATCCCAGAATTCCTCAAACTTGTTCTTATATTCAGTCTTGCAGTTCAAGAACCAGATTCCTTTTTCAGACTCGTCAACAGTCATACCATGTTTCTGGTCAACAACTATCATATAAGGTGAAGCCCTTCCTAATTTCATCTCAATTCCAATCTTTCTTAAGTTTGCAAGCATGGTTGGATGCAACTCGGTTGCAATTATTCTTATCTTAACGCCACGCTGTATGGCCCTTTTGATTGACTCGAGCAAAACAATATCATCATAGAATTTATCAGTAGTCACGAGTATCTCCTCATTAGCCAAGTCAAAGAGCAGAGAAGCCTTGTTAATAAAATCTCCCTCATATTGTTCGTAAGCCTTTTCTCCTTGCCAAATTGCCTTTCCTCTAAGTTCTAGAAAATCATTGTAAGTGGTCTCCAATTTTCCGAACAAGTCTCTTAGTCTCAAGTAATCCTTGCTAACATAACTCATCATCCTAGGAAAAGGATTAACAGATCTAGTTAACCAGAAGACTTTGTTCTTGTTTTGTCCACTCTCTACCAAGCCTTTCTTTTGAAGAGAATAAAGATATTTGTAAGCGTTTGTAACAGAGATACCGGCTTCCTTTGCTATGAGATTTGCATCAATTTTTATAATGTCCCTATTGGTAAGCATGAGCATCGCCCTTACTATCCTTATTTCCAAGTCGTCAAACTGCTTACTATCCTTTAGAAAAGAACAAAATTCATTTATTTCCATAGATATTTTATTACATCGCTGATTTAAATGTCTTTTGGTTTATAAACGAAGATATAATCTAAATTCTTAACTTTTTAGTGCTACAGATGACAAGTCTTGATGGAATTCGTTGTGATGGCAGCAAACTTTCAAAGGTACGTGATATAACTATTTAAATAACTTGTTCTAATTAATTGGCATGCAAACCAACGATTTTGTCATAGTAAATTATTCTGGAAAGATAAAGGAGAACAGCTTAGAATTTGATAAAGGCGAAAACCTACCGATAATAGTTGGAATAAATTATACTTTGAAGGGAATAGACAAAGCCTTGCTTGTAATGCAAGTAGGCGATAAAAAAACAATAGAAATCTTGCCGGAAGATGGTTTTGGAAATAGAGACGAAAGATTAATCAGGTTAGTTCCTTTGGCTGAATTTAAAAAGCATAACACTGACCCTATTCCTGGAATGGTTGTTGAAGCAGATAACATGAGAGGAAGAGTTATGTCTGTCTCCGGCGGAAGGGTAAAGGTTGATTTTAATCATCCCTTGTCTGGAAAGACTTTGATTTATGATTTGGAAATCAAGCAAAAGCTGGAAGATATTGAAAGTAAGGTAAAAGCATTAGTAAAAATGTATACTAACATGGATGAAAAGGTTAATACCGCAACATTTGAAAAGGATATCGAGATTGAGCTTCCTCCTTTAATAAATTCTCTTTACAAAAAAAAGATTGCTGATGATGTAATGAAGTTTTTAGGTTTTGAAAAAGTGAAATTTGTAGAAATTTTTGAAAAACCTAAGGAAGAAACCAAGTCATAGTGATTATATTTTCGTTTATAACATTTCAATTAATTATAATAATGTGTTTCCTAAAAATTATTCAGGAGGTTTATGTTATGGCAGTGAGATCTATTGAAGGTACAGGGAAAATTTCTGATACTGATGAAGATTTGAGGAAAATATTAGAAACTAGAAAAGCAGAAATTAAAGTAATGGGAGTAGGCGGCGCAGGAAATAACACTGTTTCTAGAATGATGCAAGTAGGTGTAGTAGGTGCGCAGATTATAGCAGTCAATACAGATGCACAAGATTTGCTTTATACAGATGCAGATAGAAAAGTTTTGCTTGGAAGAGATTTAACACGCGGTCTAGGTGCTGGAGCTGACCCAAACGTAGGTATGGAATCTGCAAGAGAGAGTAGGGAAGATATTAAAGATGCGTTGAAAGGCGGAGATATGGTTTTCATAACTTGCGGTTTAGGTGGTGGAACAGGAACCGGAGCATCACCTGTAATAGCAGACATAGCAAAGAAGATGGGACTATTAACTGTTGGTATAGTTACGTTGCCATTCACCATGGAAGGCAGACAAAGAATGGATAATGCAAGAAAGGGTTTAGAAGAATTGCAAAAAATTATTGACACTTTGATAGTAATACCAAACGATAAGCTTTTAGAAGTAGTTCCTGACGTTTCGATTGTCTCGGCTTTTAAGATATGTGATGAGATACTTGTAAACGCAGTAAAAGGAATAACAGAACTTGTCACAAAACCTGGATTAGTTAACCTAGATTTTGCAGATATAAAAGCGATCATGACCGGCGGCGGTATCGCAATGATCGGACTAGGAGAGTCTGACACAGAGAATAGAGCGGTAGAAGCAGTTGAAAAAGCATTAAACAACCCGTTGTTAGATGTTGACATAGAAGGTGCAACTGGAGCTTTGGTAAACGTTTGTGGAGGAACTGACGTTACTATAAAAGAGTGCCAAGAAATTGTTGAAGCAGTCTCTACAAAAATCCATCCTGAAGCAAAAATCATATGGGGTGCACAGATAACAAAAGAACTTGGAGACATTGTACGTGCATTGCTTATAATAACAGGAGTTAAGGCACCATTAGCATATACCGGAGAAACTTTCTCTACTGAAAAGCAAAAAGAAATTGAGAAGATACTTGGGATTGAATTCGTTTAATAGTGAAAAATAAGCTAGGGAAAAACATTTAAATAGTATACTCTATAATACTGTTTATTTTCTTAGGTGTTAAAATGGAAGAATCAAACTTACAGGGACAACAGAAAGTTGAACCCAAACAAGAGCAAAAAGCAGAGAAACCAAAAGGCCCAGGAATATTTAGTAGAATAAAGAATATGCTTGCAAACTACAAGAGGGTGGTAGATGTATCTAGAAAGCCTACCAAAGAAGACTTTATCTCATCTGCAAAGATAACAGGTAGCGGCATACTGCTGATTGGTACGATAGGATTCATAATATTCCTGCTTTATTTTCTGGTGACAAAATGATAACTACAATAAGAACAACAGTTGGTAGAGAGAATGCTGTCATTGAAACTTTGACGAGCAAAGTAAAGAACTCTGGTCTGAACGTCAAGGCTATTTTTCATCCAGGAGAATTAAAAGGATATTTATTTTTAGAAGGGGAAATTGAAGATATTAACAAGCTGATAAAAGGAGTTCCTCATGTTAAGGGAATTATAAGAAAAGAAGTTACTATGGGGGACATTAAAAAATTCTTAGAAGTCAAGAAGATTGAAATCAAGATGAACAGGGGAGACATTATTGAAGTCACTGGTGGACCGTTTAAGAATGAGAGAGGAAAAGTAACAAGAGTTGATGAAGCAAAAGAAGAATTAACTATAGAGCTTCTAGATGCAGCAATACCTATACCAATAACAATTCCTATGGAGTCTACTAGAATTATAGAAGCTGCAGAAAAGGAAAAGAAGTGATTTTATGATAACTGTAAAGGCTTTGATTGAAGGTGGTAAAGCAACCCCTACACCTACAATAGCTCAACAGATTGCACCAACTAAAGTAGATATTGGAAAGGTTGTAGCTGCAATAAACGAGAAGACAAAAGACTTTGCTGGAATG
>Ga0315289_10012251_pt1 | contig 12095 bp, 23 predicted proteins | sample YL17G11_40_MG_FD_203452 | JGI IMG/M metagenome (GOLD analysis project Ga0315289, IMG submission 203452) | Sediment microbial communities from Yellowstone Lake, YNP, Wyoming, USA - YL17G11_40 | ecosystem: Environmental > Aquatic > Freshwater > Lake > Sediment | place: USA: Wyoming | collected...
TGGATAAGCATTATCGTGTGTATAATCTACGTTTTGGATAAGGTGATGCCGTTTTAATGGAAGAATACACTTGGTTCCTGTTTATCTTGTGGATAATCCTTTTCCTTATTGGACTAGACGTAAAGAATGAGCTAGTTAGTTTAGCTGGAGGACTAATAGGACTATTCTTCAGCGTAATCCTGATGCAAGATGAAATAGAAGTCCTTAATTACGCTGGATACCTTCTTTTTGTTTTAAATATTGTAGGCATGATTTTTGTTACTGTAAAAAGGAGATAGAAGAATCAAAAAACTTCTATTTTTAATGCTTGTTTTTCTTGTAACAACTCAAATACTGCTTGTTTCTGCTGGCATAGTTTTCGGTATGGTTTTATGGTTGCCAATGGATGAAGGCTCAGGAGACACTGTTTATGATTATTCTGGAGAAGGAAACAACGGCACAATTTACGGTGCAAGTTGGGTTGACGGCAAATACGGGAAAGCATTAAGTTTCGACGGCACAAACGATTACATGACATTACCTAACACGGGTCTTGACTTAACGGGAGATATGACAGTTTACTTCGAGATGAACGGAATACATGCGCACAATCATATGATTTTAATACGGGCTAATGCGCCTGAAAACAACGGTTTCTGGATTCAAGAAAAAAACACAAAAACCATTAAGGCATACTGGGTTAATGCTGCTGAAGGATTAAAAGAAGTTGTTGGAAAAAACAACATAATTACAGATGGTGCGTGGCAACAAATTACAATAGTAAAAAGTGGCACTGCTGGAAAAATATACGTGGACGGCGTAGACCAAACGTTAAGCAGTGATGCTCTAATCAACCCCGTAAGCCAAAATGTTTTAACATATATTGGCTGCGAATTGGGGACAGGTTCATTCTTGACAGCAGCTTTGGATGAGGTTCGCATCTACAACCGAGCCTTAACTGCAGAGGAAGTTTGGGAACTATACAATTACAATCCCTTAGCACATGATTATGGCAACATTGGCTTTTACATGGGAATATTAGCTGTGGTTATCGGGTTGATGGCTTACCTTCGTTCACGACACTAAAAGGTTCATAATACTTCAACATTGTTTTCATTCGACATATTTGTTTATCTAATTCTTTTTCATGGTCCACCAGAACATTTATGATCAAGTCTAACACTTCAAGTTTTTTAGTTGACGTTTTCATAATTAAAGAAACGGAAACGTTTGAATAAATGGCTTATGAATCAGTAATATATAGAATCCATTCAATCATCCACAAAACGCATATTGCGGGAAGCAACAACAAGATTATCCATTTACTCATTTCTTATGTAATTCCTCCATACGGTAAAGTCTCTGATGCCTACGCTTAATGAACCTTTCAAGTTTTGACGCAATACTATCTTTTGGCTCTCTCCTTATCCAAGCATAAACATATCCTAAAATGGAAACAAGGAAAAGTGGACTTGAATTAATAGTTGATTTTATTTGTCCCTCAACAAATGATAAAATTGGAAAACCAAAATTATAACAAAGTTTTCCAATAACCCAAACACGTTTAATTGTAAGGTATGGCCTCTCATAAGTGAGCGGAGACTTAATCCAATCCTTGAACACTTTTAACCCATTAACTTGAAAAGTCCAAGAAAGATAAGAACCGCACAAATCGGTTTCGTTCCATTTTCCACTCATGAATTTTAAGAATGGCTCAACTTTTACGAGCATGCCAATATCTTTACCTATAACATCGCAATTAGCCTTTAAGTGAACTTCAAGAAAATCTTTTGGATACAAAATATCGTCATCGCTTTTGAAAATCCAATCATACCTTTCAAGGTCTATGCAACGGAAATAATCGTTTATGGTTTCGCCTATGATTTGACCCGATAATTTCTTCTTGTTTGGTTTCCCAATTATGCAATAGATTTCCGTGTGAACTGTTTGTTCCTTAAGGCTTTGAATCGTAAGTTTAGCATCTTCAGCTTTAGGAGTAACTATAATGCTTAAAACCTTCATTTCTTATAGGCCTCCCTCTGATCCGCCATCAACACCTTCACCAACAAGTCTTCGCCAGTCCCCCCCTCCCCAATCTTGCACCGCGCACAAAAGTTAATGCTAACCCACCCATCGTGAAACTTGCAGAGAACGCTGTTGTTTCCTTCACGAACAAAAAACTTGCATCCATCCTGAACAGGAAAGTTCTCATTCAACTTTTAGTTTCCCCACCTTGTTTTTTTCGTCCTTCTTTACACATACGCCTTTAACCAAATTCAAGTTCAGCCTAATCCACAACTCGTATCCGCAACTGTCTTTCTCTGAGCATTTAACACAGGGAAGATTATACAATATTTCTTCAACACTCATTTTTTTTCACCTTCTTCTTTAATTCTAATTCATAGAAGCCTAAAACCTGATTAATATCGTGGTCTTCGATCACTATTGGAGGACTGTCAGTTAGAGGATTAACCTCTAACTCTTCAAAGGGTTTTTTGATGTCACTTCTATCAAGACCACGTGCCCACCTACGACTTCTACTACTACTACTACTACTACCTCTAAAATACCGTTTAGCTATATCATTAATTGTGCTACGATTAACCTGTTTTAACATTTCCTTATGTTGAATAAGGCCATCATTCACGAATTTCCTTAAAATATCGTTAATACTATGGTTTGTATATCTTGCTACTAATATAGTTTGAGCATATTCTCTTGCTGTTAACCTAAGCCTTACAGCCCGATTTTTCGGTTCTGTTTTATTTAAGCTTCCTTTAGGTCTCACCATAAACAGCCACGCCCTCCTGATAAATGTGACATCAATTAATGATTTATGTTCTTCTATGGTTTCTTGCTTTTTTGCCGCAAAAAGGGCAAACATGGTTTTTAGGTATCCATTTTCCGCAGTTAACGCAAAAACTGTTATTTCTGTATGGTGATGTCATGTCTAAAGTATCCTATTTCGTTTTCTCTAGGAACATGTTTGCTGTGTCGTTTGCAGTAGTCCTCAACCGTTTTTTCTAGCATAGTTTCTGAACCGATGAAAGTTATGTTTTTATTGTTAATCTTTCTTTCAGTCATCATTTCTTTTCAGCCTCTTTTTTGTCGAGAACACCAAGCTTCATGTCGAGAATTTCAGTTAGTTTGTCGAACCATTCTTGCCAATCTTGAACCTTATTTAGGAGGTAAACCAAATTGTCTTCTTTATTATTCCACGGTAAACGGTCTTTTTTGAGAATGAAAATAGGCATTTGTGTTAAGTGGTGTCGTGTTTGGGCAAGAACACCCTCAAGAATCTCGATAATTTGTTCTTGTTTTTTCTCAATTAAATCATAATCTGCAATTTGTTTGATGAAATGGCTTGTGTTTTTCTGGATTTCTTTTTGGGCAACCTCAAGCCTTTTCAGTAATGGGCAACGATTCCCCATATTACAAACAAATGACGGCGAGTAGTAAAATTGACATTCTGCTTCACAGTAAGTTGCTTGTTTTTCAAGTTCAGAACTCACGTTTAGGTTTCCCCCATCCTATCATTAAGAATACTGGTTAATACGTCCAAAGACTTCGAGATCATAGTAAAACTGCAATGGCCATAAGTCATATTCCAAAGTTCGCATTCTGTTTTACTGCACAGTCCCCCAGTAAATGGGCATTTAAGAAAAATATGTGTTTCTGTCAAATTTTGAGCTCTCCCTTCTTATGTTTCTCAACAGCATACTCGATCATTTTGATAGCCACATAGTTTAACGGCCTATCCAAGCTTAGAGACAAGTCCACAACATATTTTCTTAGTTCGTCATAAACATAGATTGTTAGATACTTCATTTTTGTTTTCACCTTTCATAATCCATGTTTGGCTTTTTTCCAGTTTTCAAGGCTTGAACTTCTCTCCACAGGTCTCTTATTTCGTTGCGGAAATTTTGGGCCTCATATTTTAATTGGTTTACTTCTTGCTCTAAATTATAAATGCTTAAGTCCTTCATTTTTTGAACACCTTCAGTTTAAATTTAAAGCATGATCTTCTAGGTTGCTTAGTCGTCCACGGGAACCACAGTTCAATATGTCGACATCTGCAAAACATCCCTTTATTATGCATGCATTCAATGTCATGACACATTACGAGAGTTGTCATTTTTTTAACATCCTATCAATAAGCAATATCCAATGGTGTTTACAGAGAAGAATTGATCTGTTGCCTTCTCTTACTTCAATAGCCACTTTTAGGTTGCAGTTTGGCTTAACACATTTCTCGCTCATTTTGTTTTTCACCGAATGAATAAATTCTATAGTTCCTATTTAAGTTTTTATGTCATGCCCAATAATACGAGTGGCATATTTGAGGCATTTACCCCTAGCTTCTTTGCTTAGAAAGTTACCTTATTGTTTTACCCTTTTCTCTTATGCTGGCAAGTCCAATGTAATAGTTCAAAGCGTTAAGCGTAAGTCCCGTCCAGCTCCGCACTTCAGTTAAGGTCCAACCGTCATTAAACATCTGGGTGATTCTGCTAAGCCTAAAGAAGTGAGGGTAACTAGGAAACACTCGGGAAACAATGTTATACCCCGTCTTTCTGCTATAAGGAAACACTTTTTCCCCTTCCCCAGTGTCTTCCACAGAACTAATGACCCTGTCAACGTAGGGAAGATCTTTCAGGATGTTCAGGGTAGGTGTTCGCTTACTATGCTTCAGCCTTAACCCAACATCCCAATACAAGGCTTCATCGTCATAATCGAATTGTTCCTTTACTGTTTTCAAAGCTTCCCCTGAACGAACAGCAAAATAATAAAGTACCGCGCAAAAGCCCTTATGTTTTTCACGAATAAACCTACCCTTTTCCATGTAGTTATGCCAGTCTTCAGGCGTGATTGGTTGCTCAATCTTTCCAGTTCGTGTATAATTTGGCATATCTTTTTTCTCCGTTACCCATTAGTGTAATAAAGGGTAAAAGCATGTATTTAAGCCTATATAGTACTTAAGATTGGTTCACCAACCACCAACGGAGGTTTAGTGTACTTAGTCCTTAATTGGTTTTTATTATAGTCTTTAACGATAGCGATAATATCTCTCCTTGTGCTAATGGTTCTATTACCAATTCTTTCCCCTTTATGTTTAGTAACTACGTTATCACATGATAAGGTAGAATATTCCCAAACTATTTGTTCTTCAGGACTTGAATATACTTCAGGCATTCCCCCTCTATCTAGGAACGTGGCTATTTCATATTGATCAAATTCTATAATCGTCTTTGGAATATCATAAAAAACATACTCAGAATCGAACCATTGAGGATTACTGAATTTAACGGTTGTTTTGTCTAGTTTAGTCCATATTCCACGTAGAAAAGTCCAATTAAAGAAAGTTGATTCAGTAAGTCTCATAGATTGGGTTACTGCTACAATGTGGCATCTTCCCTTAGAAAGCTGGGGGATACGTTTAACCCATTGAATATTAGTTGAACTCATTGCGCGTCTTTTCTGTGATGATTCAATTACTTCGTCATAAATGAACATTTTACGCCTTTTGTTATGGATAAGCCAATGATCATATCCTACGAAATCATTTATGAATGGAATTTTGTTTTCTCCGCTTGTTTCCGTATTACTAGCAAAATCATCAATCAAATCAAGTTCTCTAAGCATTTCAGTTAAGAGAAAAGCAAAATCGGTTTTTCCATACTTCCAGCCATGAATTTGAGTGATGACGCTGACGCTGGCTGGAAGGCTATAAATCTTGTTTAGAACCATTCGTAGGTCTTGATCCATCACGAGTGTAAGCCTTCTTTTTCCCAATTTCACTAATACCGAGAAATAAAGCAAAATCTGAAATTACATCTCTTTGCCATCTCGCGTAACCTAACATTTCAAAATATGGCTCAATTTCTTCTAGCTCTTTTCTATCCTCATCATTTCCAACTGTTTTAACAAATTCAATGGAAGCAATTAATTCCCTTGTCTGTTGGTCCATGCAAGCAGTTTTTTGTAAAAATTTATTCTTTTTGCCTACTCTTTGCCCTAAGTATTGGGATGCTTCGTAGTAGCCTTCTTTATCTCGGTAACTCATTGTTTATTTCTCCCAAACCAACCCTTCTTTTGAGGTTGCTGCTGCGGTTCTCCTAACGGCCTATTCGTTTCTATTTGAGGAAGGCTAAGAGGTTGATTGATTGCGACTGTTGGCTGTTGTTGGCTAGTTTGTTTCATTAATATGGCTTCTTTGCGTTGTTCTCCGTCCTCTGCAATATAGTAAGTGTCTTCTCCATCTGCTACTTTCTCCCAGATTTTCCATTCTTCTCCGCCTTCTTTAGCTAGTAACCTCATGTAGTTGTGAGAGTAAATGTTCCGCAGCGAAATCCTAGTTCTTTCTCGAACATCTCCAATATGGATTAGTCCGTTGAAAGCGTCATCTTCTTCTGAAAGTCCTTGTGATGCTCTAACAAACCTTCGTATCTTTTTGGCTAGTTTTATAGATCGTTCTTCTCCGTCATTAGACATGCTTTTTTCTTCTCCTTTCTCTTCTCCTTTTAAATAGTGGTCTAACTATTCTGTCTAAAAAAAACATTACTCCTAAAGTATAAAAAACCCCTAAAAGGAAAAAAAGATACTCATCAGACAAGCCTTATTCCCCTCATCTGTGCGAACTGTAGAACTAATGAGATAACGACCAAAATGCAGACGATCCAGATTCCCATCGGGGTTTTTTCGTTTAAGCCTTCTCCACGATTTTCCAGTGCTTTAGCAGTAACAAACTTGTAACTTTGCTCCTTATCCCATTTAGGCTGATCCGTCTTTTTCAATTCCCAATCGTATTCTATGGCTTTTGTTGCATAAGGAAAAATGTCAAGCGCATAAGGAGGCCTAAACAGTCCAGAGATGGGAACTAGACAGTTTCTATTATAGCTAGCAATCCATTCAGGCCGTTTACCCTTCTTTTCTTTTTGGATACAGACTGTGCTGTTTCCGTTTGGTTTACAGATTTTAGTTTTTTCTTTAGCAACGTCCTTGATTCTGATTAGTAGAGACTGTTTTCTGCTTTGAATAAGGTAGGCAACATAGGCAAATAGTCCTAGTCCTGATGCTGCTGAAACGATCCACATGATAAATTCGGGTGCTAAACCAAACAAGTTCATTCTCTTTTCACCACAATAACGATGCTTGAACGGTTAAACTTTATTTTATAATCCATGCTTTTTAATGCTTCTTTCAAGCATGCTATGATTTTTAGGTCAGACTCATTTAAGTCAGTTGATTTGAAAATATCCCTCAGAAAACTCATTATTTATCACCCGCATAATAGAAATAAGACCACTCTTTCTTTTCTAAATCATATGATTCACAATTTTCTAGTATTTTTTTCTTAGGGTCCGGACAATCTTTATACTTCATCCAATGGCAATATTTACATGCCCAATATCTTTGATTGGTCATGGGTTCCATTTCTCCTTTAACAGCTTCAGTTTTTTATCTAATTCTCCGCGATGAAACATGCTTCGAGAACCATGCTTCTCAATAAATTCCCTTGCCACTTCTTTAGCTTCCGTTTTCTGTTCTTCAGACCAGTTGTTCTTGCTGATCTGTTCTTCAATCATTTTAATCATTGTTGCTTTAATCATGTCTTCAGTCATTTTTGGTTCTCCAACAGTTTTCGTATGATCATGTCATAACTTTCTCCTTTTTTCCCTATATCCCTTAATGTTTGTCTCAATTGTTTAGATATTGGGATGCGTGTATCACTGTGTATCGTCATGTTACATCATGCACAAACTTTATATTCACATTTGTATATTTAAGTTTTGTGTAAACATGGCTAATAGTCAAGGGCTCATCGTTTTCTTTGTAACAATACTGATCATGGTAATGAGTTACACTTACATCGCTGACCAAATAAACGCTTTAGCCATAGCTGAAGGCGCATCCGCCTTCATTGTCGTAATAAACCTTGTTTTTCCATACTTGTATTTCACGATCATTTTGGGAAGCATGATAGCAGTTTTGTGGAAGGTGTTTGATTGAAAGCAGAATTAGACATCTTGCTTTTCTTTGCGTTCGCCTTCGCCTTCATTCTTTGGAACGAATTTATGCTTCCGCTTCTTCTTATTCCAATAGGAGAAATGAATAATCCTGTTTGGCAAAAAAAGAGCATCACATACAACATGGTTTCAGGTCTCGGAAGCATGGGACTAATTGGTGGCGGCTTGTATTTTGCTTCTGAGATTTATGGAACAATTTATGGTTATCCAAGATGGATAGCAAAGAAAATAAAATTTGGAGGAAAAAAGAAAAATGGCTAAAGCTGAACTTAAAGACCTCATCGTGCTCGTCATAATCAACATAATAGCCCTATCTCTTGCGCCAACAATTGCTACTTCAGTTGCTACAGCGGTAGCAGACACTAACGTTACAGGCGCATCTGATACCATTTTGGGTCTGATTACAATGCTATACATCGTCTGCATAATCGGAGCTAACATTGCCGTACTTTACGTAATGTTCAAAGATTAGGTGAAACACAATGAATGACACATTAAAGAATTTGCTTTTGCTCGTAATCGTTGACGTAATCGTTTTGGCACTTGTACCAAGTGTTGCACAAGCAGTCGGAGGCGCACAAAATAGCGCTGCTATTACTGGAACCAATGACACTCTCATTGGGCTGGTAACTGTCATTTTCGTTGTTTGCATAGCAGGGGTCAACATAGCCACATTGTATAAAATGTTCAAAGGCTAGAAGGTCTTGCATAAGCCAAACTGGTTTATGTTGGAGAGATGGAAATGGATGGAAAGACCGAAATTAGAGTTAAAGACAAGCCAAATGGTTTCAAGACGATGGCTGAAATCTATCGGATCATGCACGTTTTGAAGCTTCATTGGAACGACAAAGTAGATATTAGAAAGGATGGAAGGTATGTAATAGTTGAGTTCGCAAAAAACGAAGATAAGAAGTAAAAGCATCCTTCTTTTTCTAATTTTTTTTTTAATATTACCTTTACCAACCATTTTTGTTAAGGCTACAACTGAAACTTCATGGACTAACGTATATAATGATTATTTGGGAAATGCAGATTCAGCTTTTATAGGAGAAAATGTCAGTTATATGGGAAGGCTCTTTTCTGGAAGTGCGCCTTCTGTTATTGTTGACATAAACCCTGATGCTTATGGTGATCAAAAATGGAATATTGGAGCTTATTATGTTACTATGAATTTTACTGCTCCCTCAACCACAACCATAACGGAAGTCCAAGTTTTTCTTAATCGTTATGGTGGAACAAATACAGAAACGATAAAGGTTCAAGTAAGAACTGATAGCGGGGGTTATCCTACTTCTACAACCGTAGGAACAGGAGCAGAAGAAAGTAAAAGCATTTCGGGATCGGGAGATTGGTATAGTTTTTCGGTTTCTATCCCAATAGTTTCAGGAACAAAATATCATTTATGGCTTCATCAAACAACTTGGGACACTACGACTCCAGACGGGGTCCAGTGGTGGCTAGATACTGGAGCGGGAATAAAGGGAAAGCCATGTTGGGGAGTTTCTGATCCTCCCACGACTCAAGCTAGCGGAGATTTAGCCACGAAATTAATTGCTAGTAGCTCAACGTTAATAGTTAATGCTGTTGTTTACCTCGAAAAAAGTGTAAGCGGAAGTTGGGTAGTTGTTGATACAGAAGTAACTGACGCATCAGGTTATGTTCATAGTACCATTTCAGAATCGATTAATGGCACATTTTCTTATCGGTGGAATTATCTTGGAAATGTTACTTATGACGCAAGTACAAGCAGTACTATGGAGACAATAGCAGATTTTACAAGTACATGGCTTACATCAAGCACAGTTGGGGGAGCTTATTGGGTTTACGATCAAAGAGATAGCCTAGTCGCTCCTAACGTAGCTGGAAAAACGTATAGCCAAACTGAAAATCAAAATGTTACTTGGATTAGCACAAAAGAAACAGGAAACATTCTTGGATTACTTAAGTTTCTTCCTAATACAGTAATTGATTATGTTTATGTCTTAACAGGGGGAACTAGAGGTTATCCATTATGCAGCGATTCTCTTAATGTTTATGTGCCAAGTTCTGACAGCGGACATTTAAACGTTTTTGTTAAAGGAACAAATGCTCATACTTCAGTTGTTCCAGTCGGAAGCGGTTATCCTTTAGCTGGAGTATCTCGTGATCCTTCCACAGGATATATTTGGAGTGTAGCAACAGGAATAACATATAGTAATCAATACATGGTCGTTTATTTCCCGAATAATGCTTCTTATAAAACTTGGGATATTACAGCCCTAGTTCAAGGTGGACAAGCTGCTAACTTCGGGTTTATTTGGCAGAATAAATATTGGACGTTCTTTAAGAAGGGAAACCCAACTCGACTTATGTCTTTTGACCTATCAAGTTACGCTGTAAATGTTTGGGGATTAGGAATAACTAGCGATTATCCTACCACTTTTCCTAATGGTATTGTTTTTGACGGTGTAAAGTATTTGTGGATGAATCATTATGGACAGGGGAAAATTTACAAGATAGACTTGTCTAACATTAATAATCCCGTTTTAGTGAATACTTACAGTACTACTCTCATAAGTGGAAATGGTTTAGATGGGATAGTTTATTTCTATGCTAAAAGCAGATGGGTTTTAGGATGGACTAGCTATCAATATAACGATGTTTTCTTTGTTTGGGACGTATCTAAAGACCTGATAAATGAATATGTTGATAGATATTACGTTCAGAATCCGCCTACTAACGCTATCGGAATGTTTGGGTATTGTGGACAAATAAACGAGGTTTACGGTGCTAGAGTTGTGGATGGAGTTTGGAATGTTCGCTATGCACGAATAAGAATTTCTCTAATTCCTCCGCCAGAACCTCCAATACCTAAAGAGTGGCTTGAACAGTATTTTCCTTTAATGCTTTTCATAGTTGGATTCGTATGTTTCTTCCTTCCTTTAGGAATAATGTTCTGGAGAAGGCCTGACCCCGCAACTTGCATAAAATTGTTGATGGTAAGTTTTATAGGTTTTGCAATGTTAATGTTTAGTGGAAGTGCATAATATGTTATGGGAAGAATGGATTACAAGCGTTGCTGAATCAATGAACTTAGACGTTGCAACAACAGCTTTGTTAATGAGCCTAGTCTTTACGGTTAGCCTTGTCTTATTGGCTTTGCTTGCTACACGCGGAAAAAGTAATCTTGGAATAATGCTTGTTGGCTATAGTTCAATAATCTTCTTTACGGTCTTAGGCTGGATGCCTATCTTCGTTATTTTGTTGTTGACACTCATCACAGCTGGGTTGTTCGCTGGCAAAATACGTGATTGGTTCGGAGGAGGAGCCCGATGAGTAGTTACGGCGAACATCGAACCCTAATCTTTGTTGGAACATTACTAGCAGTTTTTGTGTTGATGATTAGCCAAATTCCTTCTATTTTTTATGCGCATCAAACTTATGTTCCTGAAGAATACACTATTTCAAGCGTTCCAAACAGGTGGGACACCGCTAACATTGGGAAAGCTGGAGTAAAAAGCCAAGATTACAAAACTGTGGACATGGGAGCTGCTACTTCATGGTATGCTTTAACTTATATTTCAACTAATGACACTTTGTTTACGGTTGACTGGGAAGCTGGAGCATACTCAGCCATTTACATAGCTCATTCTCACAGTTGGTGGCAAAAGTTTCGTATGCTTCCCTACGGGTTAGATAAAGACTATGTTTTGTCTCTAGAGGAAGATCAAGTTAGTTCACTTTTTATAAGGTGCGAAACAGGAGACATTCCCGAAGTGTTTTTGCAGATAACTTATGACAATAGCACATATGATAGTTTGTCTTTAGCTTGGACTGCTGGACACCTAGAAATCTGGATGGGCTTCTTGCTTAACGCTTCAAGCACTCAAGCAAGCTATGACGTTTGGACCTTGCTTGGTCAAATAATGTTTTTTCAAGCTCCCTACATTGAACCAACATTAAACGCTATAATTGCGATTCCAATCTGGATAAGCATTATCGTGTGTATAATCTACGTTTTGGATAAGGTGATGCCGTTTTAATGGAAGAATACACTTGGTTCCTGTTTATCTTGTGGATAATCCTTTTCCTTATTGGACTAGACGTAAAGAA
>Ga0315289_10012252_pt1 | contig 12095 bp, 5 predicted proteins | sample YL17G11_40_MG_FD_203452 | JGI IMG/M metagenome (GOLD analysis project Ga0315289, IMG submission 203452) | Sediment microbial communities from Yellowstone Lake, YNP, Wyoming, USA - YL17G11_40 | ecosystem: Environmental > Aquatic > Freshwater > Lake > Sediment | place: USA: Wyoming | collected...
GCAACCCGTAGGCATCTTTTTGAATCTCGCGGAATGAGCCAATTATCTGCGGCAGGGAAATACGCTCTTTTTCTCGTTCTAAGATTTCAGTTATTGGTGTTGAGAGAGTTGATTCGTAATTTGAATAGTAACGCTGATAATCAAATAGGGATAATGGTATCTTTTGGCAATCAAATTTTTTCAACAGGATTTCAAGGCTACTGATAAGTTCATTTTTAAACTGAGATTTACGAGCCAGTAAGAGAAATTTCAGTTTATTACCGATAAGTTGATTTTTCACCTTTTCTTTAGAGTCAGCTTTTACTTCTATGGCGTAGATAGATTTAATGGAGTCGGTGAGGACCGTATCCTGGATAATTCGTGCATTGTCAAATTTACAGTCGATTAGTCCAGCCTTATCGAGGATAGTAAGGATTTCTTGGACATCGCTTTCCTGCATAAACAGTCTTTTGGATAGGAAGTTGATGGAGAAACAAAGTCCGGGAGAATTGGATAAAATGTTGAGGATTTCCATAGCTACACGACGGCTATTTATGTTTTTTATCGAGGAGTTAAGTATGGACTGCCAGTAGTAGTTAATATTACCCTCAATGACTTCTGAGGTGTAAATGTCCTGGAAATCTCTTAACTTGAGGATAGCTCTTTTGTTTATTTTTGTGGACTTAAAAAGGCTTCGTATGTAAAATGGGTTGCAGGATAATTGTTCTACAACGTCAGCAGAAAGGTCTTGAGCGGTTTTTATTTTGAATCGCTTGCTTAGCCCCTCAAACATTTTAATAGCATTTTCTTTGTCAAAAGAGCTCAAGTCAAGTTTTTCAAGTCCGGAGAGGAAAAATGTATCTTTGTAAATGTTCTCAATTGAACGAATTGATGAGCCGGTTATCAAGTGTGGAGTAATATGTGACTGAAGAAGAATCTGGTAGTGTCCTGCAACGGGATAGGGTTCGTTATTGAGATGGACATTGCTCACATATTGAAACTCATCGATGATGGGGAAAATATGGATATTTTCATTGAGCGCAATATAAAGAGGGGCTGAGATAGAGTTTCTGACAAGACTTAAATAGTCATTGTCTTTCGAGGCTTCAAGAAAGTTATCTATTAAGTCAACAATATATTTATTATCAGCCTGATAGGCGATTTTTAAGAGTTTTTTAAATGGCAGATTTTTTACATTGACAAGCGTATGGTCTTTTTGGGTGAAACCAATATATTGTTTAATGAACTCAGATAAGTAGTCCTTTGAAAATTCCTGAACAGATAGACAGTCTCTATTCATCGAGTAATAAAACGGGACAATGGTATCTTGTTTCCAGAAGAGGCGGTTGTAGATGCGTTTCAGGAGTTCTGTTTTACCTATGCCACGTCTGCCGGTAAGAATTATACTTGAGGCAAGTTTCTTGGGGATGCTCAGGGCATAATTGTAAATTCTCTCCAGCTCGGATTCCCTATCGAAGAATTCCTCATCAGGAATCATTGTAAATATCTGTGGATACTGCTCAGTCATTATCACTAATCACCGTACAAGTTATAGCGGCAAAAATTAGTAAAAAAATAGAACGCAGATTAGCACGGATTAAATAATAGACGCGGATAATCGCTGATTAAAAATAAAAAATCGGTGTAAATCCGCGTGAATCTGTGTCTAATTATTTAGAGACGTGATATATCACGTCTCTACAAGGACGAATAAAAAATTCTCAAAAATTAAATTGTACCGCTACAATATATATTACTTTGTTTAAAAATCCAATTACAAGTATTTTTTCTTGATTAGCAGAAATGCATTAATTGATTAGAGATAAAAATGCTAAAATAGAAAACAGATAGTCAAGAAAATATTTTTTGTGAAAGGCAAAATGCAAGTTTGGGCAGTTAAAAAATCATCAAGAGGGAAAAACAGAGGGCTGGAATCTTGCCTTGTCATTCCTAACTTGATTGGGAATCCAGAAGTATAGTAATTATGTTAAAACGACAATTGGATTCCCATTTACACGGGAATGGCATATTAGCCAGCAGGTCAAATTATTTATAATTTTAACAATCTTTCGTTAATATGCGTAGTTATTTTTTTTCTTTTTTCTCCTTCTTTTTTATTTTTGACAAGTCGGTCTGAGCCTCGATAGCACTATCAAGGGCTTTTAATGAGTCGCGACGAAGTATTGCCTTCTGCAATCTGTCTCTGACATGAATGTCAGTGGGATCTTTCTCCATCAATTTCTCACAGAGCTTGATACAATCGTTGAGATCACCTCGTTTGAAGAACGTCTCGGAAGCCTTTTTATATTCTTCAAACGATTCTTTTAACATTCCCTTTGATTCATATAGTTCCGCGAGTTTAAGCCGTATTTTTGTATTTTCTTTATTCATTCTTAAAATACTTTTGTAGTTGCTTATAATTTCATCTATTGGTTGGGCTGAAGCGATTGTTCGTTCTTTCGTTTGTCCCTCCTCCTTTTTTAAGGATTTGGCAGGTCGCTCCCATACGGGTTTTTCTTTTGTAGTATCTGGCGAAAGCAAACCAACTTTCTTATAGAGTTCTGCGGCTTCTTTTGTCATACCCATTTCAGAGAAGAGCTTAGCAAGCTCAACATAATTGTCAAGGAGGTTTTCTTCCAGACCAACCTGAAGATAGGCATCCGTATATTTTATTCTTGCATCAATGTCTTTGGGATTAATTTCGATAATCTTTTTATACGTTTTAAGTGCATTATTGATATGTCCCTTTTCCATATAGACCTCAGCCAAGGACCGATATTCCTCAATCATATCTTCTTCTAATCCCATTTGCAAATGCGTGTCTATAAGATAATTTCGCACAGTAATGTTTTTGGGGTCGATGTGGAGTATCTTTTTATATTCTGCTTCAGCAAGGTCTAAGAGTTTTTGCTTGATGTAAAGATCGGCTTGCTTCATCATCTCTTCGATCGCTTCATCTTTTTTCTTTGTCTTCAGGTAAAAGTCGACAAGCTTTCCTCTTGTTTCTTTATCAAAGGGATCAATATTCAATTTTTCTTCACAGGCGTATATGGCGCGGTCATAATCCCCGGTGAGCGAATAAATGTTGATAATCTTACCGAGTGTTTCTGAAGCCATTCCACGAGCATTTATTTTTAGATAAGAGTCGACAAGTAGTTTGAGGATGTCAATATCGTCAGGGATGTATTCGCAGAGTTGGTTTAGTTTTTCGATGACCTTTTTGGTTTCGCCTTTATTAGCAAGAATACGAGTGTAATCGAGCACAGCTTGTTTAGATTCCGCGAGATTTTTTTCCTTGAGGAGTAAATTTGACAAGTTTTCTTGGGCTTCGATATTTTCGGGGGCAAGCCCTAAGATTTTCTTATAAATCCAAATAGCTTCTTGAACCACATTTTCTTTTAAATAGCCCTGAGCGAGTTTTAGGTAATCATTAATTAGTTCTTTTTCTGGTCTAATTTTGGAGGAAGCCTCGATATAGCGTTTTCTTACCCGGATGTCATCTGGTTCAAGTTCGATTAGTCGTTTAAAGACATTTACAGCATCGGCAAAATTTTCTCTATCTATTTCGATTTCTCCGAGAGTTCTCAATTCATCTTTAAGATTGTCGGGTTGATTGAGTTTATCGTATAAAGACAATAACCTCTTGTGAGGAAGAGAGTCGTCAAATTTTATAGAGAGCATCTCTCTGTAAATCTCCACTGCATCTTCGTATAGCGAAGCATTTTCGAGATTAGCTCCTAACAGTTCGAGTTCTTTATACATCACATCGAGATCATTGCAGGATTTAAGTAGTGTGATATAAACTTTTCTCAATTCAATTCCATTGGGTCTGATTTCAAGCCCTTTTCTGCAGGCTTCTTTTCCTGCCTCAATATCTTCTTCTTTCTTTAAGAGGGCTAATTCAAGGTATTCGGAGTAGGCAAGTTCGGGGATTTCATTCTCAATAAAAAGCGTAGCTATTTCGTTATGAATGGCGGTGAGGTCTGGGGCTTTTTCTTTGAGGGCAGAAAGAATCTTTTGAGATTCTTCCAGTTCTCCCACATCGAGGAGTTTTTTAACGAGAGGGAAAGAAAGGCGCTTGGCTTCATCAAATCTGCCCAGAGTTAATTTTAAATCTATAGCAAATTGAGTAAGGGAATTATCATCAGGAGTTAGTGCAATGGCTTTATTAATTGCCTCGACCGCTTTGTCCTCATCGCCTTTTTCGAGGGCTTTGTTACAGATCATTTTATAGTGATTTTTAGCCGAATCGAGTTGTTTTAGTTCTGTTTTAACCATTGCCAGTTGCATTAGCGTATCCAGGTCATCTTCTGCAATCTCAAGAATAGAGAGAAGGACTTTTTCTGCTTTAGAATAATTCTTGTTGAGGATTTCAATCTGCGCATTGTTTCTTAACGTCTCTTCATATTTTTTGTAATCATTAAGTTTTTTGTAAAGATATGCCAATGTTTCGTAAAGCGTAGACCTTCCTTCATCCTTCGCGATGGCAGATTTGCATAATTTAATCGCTTCTGATGTTTGTCCCTTTTCGTCAAGCTCTTTTATTAGCTCAACATATTTGTCCATTGCCTCGTAAATTTCACCAAGGTTGTATAGAATAGAAGCTTCCTTTTCACGCGTTTCGCAATCACCCTTGTTGAATTGAAGTATCTTCCGATAGACTTCAAGGGCTTCTTCAAGATTGTTTTTGCCCTCCAGTTCTTTTGCGAGATGTTTATAATCCTTTTCTGCATCACCCAGATTGCCTAAAGTCTTATTGAGTTCAGCTAATTTTCTAATTATTTCAATATTTTTAGGTTCGAGTTTTCGTGCCTTTTTGTATATCGGCAAGGCTTTATCGAATTTGTTCTTGGAAATATAGAGAGACCCAGCCCTGTTCATAAATTCAAGGGCATCAGGGATATTGCCAGTCTTTATATAGATTTCTGATAGCTCTTCGAGGATTTCGGGATTTTCTGGTTGGTGTTCTATGATCTGTTTAAGAATTTCTGCAGCTTTGTTCAAATCCTTTTTCTTTTGGTAAATAGTGGCGAGAGACTTTAATATTTTTAGTGACTCTTCTTTCTTCCCCATTTTTTCGAATATTTTAGCCTGGAGGTCAAGAGTCATCAGATTTTCAGGGTCTTTTGCGAGAACGGTGTCAAATAGTTCTGCTGCCTTTTGGTCTTCGTCTTTTGATAGGTAAATATTTGCCAGCTTGTTGGCATATTCAATGAACTGGTTATCCTTTTTCCATCTATCGTATAAGGTTAGAAAAAGTTTCAGGATTTCCTCGTTATTTTTTGCAAGTTGATGACCCGTTAAAAGTAACTTTTCTGCTTTAGAAAATTGCTCTCCCTGAATATAGATGTTTACTAAGGAGATGATCTCTTTCAGTGCCTTTTCTGACTCTTCTTTAGAGAGGTATAAGTCAATGAGCTTTTCTTTTAATTCTGTTTTTTGTGGGGGACGCATATATGCGTCCCCCACAGGTGCAAGTTCAAATAATTTTTCGATGGCAATGATGAGCTTATCTGTTTGTTTTTCCTTTTCATAGTTTTTGATTAAAGACTGGAGAATCTCAAGGGCTTTCTCAATTTCGCCATCTTTAATGTAGAGTTCAGAAAGCTTTTCCATTGTCCCAATATTTTGAGGATCATAATTCAATGCTTTGTCGAGGTAGACCCTTGTCATATTCGTATTATTCTGGGATGAGAAGAGGTCGGCTAATTTCAGAGCCTTAGAGATGACATCTTCAGAATTATGTTGTTTTTCGGAGATAGACAGAGCGAGTTCAAGCGCGGAAATATTAGTTGGTTCCTGGATGAGAATTTTTTCGATGCATTCCTGAGCAGTAGCGAAATCCTCGGATTCGAGATAAGTTTTGCTGAGATTAAGGAGTTGCCCTGTTACAAGTTGAGGAGACCCATTGCCCACATAGGATTTAAGATAGTATTCTGTCACCCTTTTTCTTAGTTCGATATCATCAGGTTTTATTTTCAGAGCTTCATCGAAGAGTTGAATTGCCTTCTCTTCCTGTTTATTATCTAATAATATATTTGCAAGATTTAAGAGTTCGTCGACACCTTCGTTTATTTTGTCGGTTTTGATGAGACTTCTGGCGAGGATTTCCTTAGCTGATAGATTGTCACTTTCCTGCTCAACCACGCTGGAAGCCAACCCTGCCACTTTCTGCCAATCCGCAGTTTGTTGATAATGTTCCAGTAATTTTTTGTTTATTTCTAAAGCTTTCTTGCTTTCCTTTAATAAGTCATAAACCGAGCTCAGCTTATGAAGAGAATCTATATCGTTCTCATTAATCTCTATGACTCTCTTATAGTAATCCTTAGCCTTTTCTAAAATACTGGTAAAAGCAGAAATTTCTTTTTTATTGCGGAGGGAAGTGTCAACACTATTATAAAGGGAGTCAGCTAAATCTTTAAAAATAATTTTTGCCTGCTCTGTTTCATTGAGTCTTAATGAGACGTCAGCGAGTGCAAGCTTTGTGGGTTCATTATCTTCCTGAAGGGTCAGAATTTTTAAGTAAATCGATTTTTCTTTCTCAAGCTCACCATTGTATTTATACCGTTTCGCTATTTTTTCATATTCCTTAATGGCTGATTTAACATCGCTGATTTTTTCATAAATAGTAGCAAGCTCAAGACGCAAATCTAATAATCCTTCGTCTTTTTTCAGAACTTTCTTATAGACCTCAATGGCTTCATTGAACTGATTTTTATTGGTATGTATTGAGATGATTCTTTTATAAGTATTTATTACCTCTTCGCGGTTATCCAATTTTTCGTAGATGTTGGCAAGTTCAAGTAGGGCATTGGTATTTTCCAAATCTATTTCAGATAATTCTTTTAATGTAGCGATGGCGGAGTTGAAATCATTTTTGTTCTGCAATGATTTTGAGAGGCTCAGATATTCCTGTGCCATATCTTCTTTTTTGTTCAAGGAGCGATAGGCGGCTATTAGTAATTTTGTTGTATCGAGATTAGAGGCATCCATATCTCTTGCTTCGATGCATTTTTTTATAGCCTCCTCTATTTTCCCTTCTTCATAGAGTTTTTTGGCGCTTTGGAATAATTCGGAGGTGGCTAAAGAGAATATATTAGTGTCAATGTTAAGGTTAAGTTTTTGGGAGATTTCTATTGCAGCATTATAGGTTGATAGGTTGAAGATAAGGGCATATAAATCTACAAAGGTTCCGCCATCAAAACCTCGACAACTTTTGAAGGCGCATTTGATTATTTTTTTTTTGTTATCTAATAAAAGGCTCTTAAAAACGTGTTCCTTATGAATGGGACAAAAGCATTTTATGGTTGTGCCCATCTCCTGAATAGTATCAGTTCTGTAATCTATGAGCTTGAGCAAATCAAGCCCATCTATACGATTGTTTATTGTTTCAAGAACCTTGTCTTGTTGAGACTTAGACATTTATAACCTCATTGTAGTGCGAGATTAAAAATTATTGTTCCAAATCTGGGATTCTATGTAATTCACGGCTTTAACCCCTCACCTTAATCCTCTCCCCATAGGGGAGAGGGAAGGGTGAGGGGGTATATGCATTAATTTATGAACAAAATTTATTATCTCGCATTGCTATGCAGGACATATATCCTGCTCATCTATTGATATTTTAAAAATTGAGACATAGATTCCCTTACCAATATTAATCGCTATAAAATGGCTGAAACTTAAGTCATTTTGTGTAGCGATGCGATTTATCGCACTCTTATAACGTAGCCCTGAATCAAGCCTGCCCAGAAGAGATTCTGAACCAAGTTCAGAATGACACTTTCAGGGTTCAGGGTTGCCTGCTTTAATAAACCTGCCCTCGACATTATTAATCGAGGGTCTGACGAGACGTCGGCGCTACCCAATATTCTAAAAATAGGGATATAGACTTCCTTATCAATATTAATCGCTATAAAATGGCTGAAACTTAAGTCATTTTATGTAACGGTGCGATTTATCGCACTCAGTTCGTAGTGCCTGCTTTAGCAGGCAAAATATAACCCACTAAAGTGGGGACTACAAACAGATAAATCCGATCGCTACAACTGAAGTATTTCAGAGATTTCAACTTGTTTCGGAATCTCAAATGCGATGCTGAAACAAGTTCAGCATGACAAGAAATCGATATGCCAAGATTCAAGAGTTATATTTTACCGAATCTCTTAATGAGTCAATATATTTTTGGTAGTGTCCCAATAACTAAAAAACAGTAGGGGCGTATTGCTATACGCCCTTACACAGGGGAGAAAAGGTAATTTATATCGAATATACATTATGAAAACCGACAATGTAAAACTGACAACCGACAATTTAGAGAAAATATTTTGACAGGATACACAGGATAATAAGGATTAACAGGATAAATTAAACCCGGAACTTGATTCAGGAAATATCTTGTTTATCTTGTTCATACTGTCTAAAAATTATGTTGTCTGTTTTAAATTTTAAAATTCCAATTTCTCTGTGTCCTCTGTGGTTATTGTTATTGATATTTCTGATGATGAAAAAAGCGTGTCCTAATTGTAAGTCAAGAGCTATAAAAAAATTGACTTTCTCTATTTTTATATTAAGCATATCTATATTTAAGTGCCAAAAATAAATTGAAAAAATGTTATTAGACGCGGATAAACTTAAAAAAAGAAGTTTGACAGGATTAACAGGATTGCAAGGATATACAGGATAAATTTTTTTAATAATTTTTATCCTGATTAATCCCGTTTATCCTGTCTAAATAATCATTTTAAATCTGCGTAAATCCGTGTCTAATAATGGGAGGAAAAGATATGAACTCAAATAATTCTAATCCTGTGAGAGCAAAAAATCTCAGTCTTTTTATCTTTTTTATTTTAACTATTAATTTTTTAATAATCCTTAATGCTTTTCCACAGGTAACTGAAGAATGGGTAGCGAGATATAATGGTCCGGGAAGTTATAATGATTGGGCAAGAGCGATAGCTGTAGATAGTTCGGGGAATGTCTATGTAACAGGAGCGAGCGATGGGTGGGGATCATCTTCTGATTATGTGACGATAAAGTATAATAGTGCAGGAGTTAAGCAATGGATGGCAAGATATAACAGTCCGAGAAATAGTGGAGATGAAGCATATGCGATAGCTATAGATAGTTCAGGGAATGTATATGTAACGGGATATAGCGTTGGTTCAGGGAATTATCTTGATTATGCGACGATAAAATATAATAGTTCAGGGGTTCAGCAGTGGGTAGCAAGATATAATGGTCCGGGAAATGATTATGATGTTGCATATGTGATAGCTTTAGATAGTTCAGGGAATGTATATGTAACTGGAGAAAGCAATGGTTCAGGGACTTCTTATGATTATGCGACGATAAAGTATAATAATACAGGAGTTGAGGAATGGGTGGCAAGATATAATGGTCTGGGGAATGATTGGGATGTAGCATATGCAATAGCTTTAGATAGTTCAGGTAATGTCTATGTTACAGGAGAGAGCGCAGGTTCAGGGACTTCTTATGATTATGCGACGATAAAGTATAATAATTCTGGGGTTGAGGAATGGGTGGCGAGATATAATGGTCCGGGAAATGATGAAGATTATGCATATGCGATAGCTTTAGATAGTTCAGGAAATGTATATGTAACGGGAAGGAGCTATGGGTCAGGAACTTCTTTGGATTATGCGACAATAAAATATAATAATGCAGGGGTTCAGCAATGGGTATCAAGATATAATAGTCCGGGAAATTTAAGTGATTATGCAAGAGCGATAGCTGTAGATAGCTCAGGAAACGTATATGTAACTGGAAGGAGCATTGGGTCAGGAACATATTCTGATTATGCGACTATAAAGTATAATAGTGCAGGTGTTCAGCAATGGTCATCGAGATATAATGGAACGGGAAATGTTAATGATTATGCAAATGCGATAGCTTTAGATAGTTCAGGTAATGTATATGTAACGGGATGGAGCTATGGGTCAGGAACTTCTAATGATGATTATGCGACAATAAAGTATAATAATGCAGGGGTTCAGCAGTGGGTGGCAAGATATAACGGTCCAGGAAATGAAGATGATAGGGCAGAAGCGATAGATGTAGATAGTTCGGGAAACGTATATGTAACGGGAGGGAGCGATGGGTCAGGAACATATTATGATTATGCAACGATAAAGTATTCACAAGGAACATCAATCAAAGATTGTATTTGGTCTCTATATTAATTCAATATTTGTTTGTAGTCCCCACTTTAGTGGGAATAAATAAACCTGCTAAAGCAGGGACTACAAACCTACAGGCAAGCACGCGGACAGGATTAAAAAAGATTTGACAGGATATACAGGAATGATATTTTGATTGAATTAGTTTGAATAAAGTCGAGCATAAACGAAGGGAGGTGAAAAAAATGAATAAAATAATAACTCTCTCATTTATTATGTTAGTTTCTTTATTTCTTATCAGTGGTTGTGTTAGCGTTCTACACAATTCCTATAATACTTCTTTAACAGAAGCAAGCTTCGCCGCGAAAGAAGCCCTTACTGCCGTCGGTTGCGACCAAATTAGTCCACGTAGTTCTCATAGCTTAGAAGGTTATCGAAAGCTTCTTATTGGATTTTTTGTCGGGCAAGGAAATGAGACATTCATGGTCAATCTCAAGGAATCAGGACAAACAACAGAAGCTACTATAGAGACAAAGAAGAAATTCGTGGGATTCCTGGCGCAGCGAAATATGAACCTCAGAATAGCCCAATATATTGAGGAGTTCGCTGAGGAGAATAAAAGAGTAAAAGAATGAGCTATCAAAGAGTACGAAAAGAAAGGAGAGACAAAATGAAGAATATTTCTTATATAATTCTTCTAATTTTAGTTTGTAGCACACTCATTTGTTGTTCATATTTTTCCAGAAGTTTTACATTAGGTCAAAAATATCCAAGTACGTCTCCAGCACAGATATCTGTTGTTGAAGGAACTCCGGACAAAACCTTTGAAGTTGTAGGAAAGGTCCACAGTCATTGTCGGAAAAATTGGTTTTTTGGGTGGGGTGGTGGCAGAAACAACAAAATGATGGAGATGCTAAAGAAAGAAGCCGCGCTTCTGGGTGCAAATGCTATTATGGATGTAAAAACGACAAGATTCTCACAATTTGAGTGGAGCGATATTCACTATCACGCCACCGCAATTCGCTGGAAATAATTCAAGTTGCAATCATTTCACAAAGAATAGAAGGAGTATAGTGCCTTTTTAAATAACATGAGTTCTATTATATATTTTCTTCAATGGAGTATTTTGGTGATTTTGATTTCGCAATTTTAGATAGTCGGTCTTGAAATCAGAGCTCTCAAATAAGGAGGATAAAAATGATGAGCAAGAATTGTGTAATGTTCTTTTTTGTTATTATTCTTTTATATTTTACTCTTCTTATCTGGTGTGATGATAGAGGGGAAATATACTCTGGAGAAACAAGAATCGGTCTTCAAATTCAGGCTCCCTCCTATTTAGATAGTTGGACATTTCAGGGTAATACAGATGACAGGGTAATAATTAATGCTGTGGCGACATCAGGTTCTTTGGATACCTATATTGACCTTTATTCACCCCCACCCGATAGTTCAAAAGTAGCCACAACAGAACCATGGGGTGATCAGCTTGACTATCAACTTCAACAAACAGGATTATTCACTATCCTTGTTCAAGATCATTGGTTAGATCATTCAGGAGGATATAATATAACTTTTCTAAAAATCCCCGGCTCAGTCAACTCACTAAGCGATCCCGATGGTGGAGCTATTGCTTCAGGGGACACATTAAGTGGTATAATTAACACTGAATCCGACATAGATGCATTTCAAATCTATGGTAACACAGGTGACAGGGTAATAATTAATGCTGTGGCGACATCAGGTTCTTTGGATACCTATATTGACCTTTATTCACCCCCACCCGATAGTTCAAAAGTAGCCACAACAGAACCATGGGGTGATCAGCTTGACTATCAACTTCAACAAACAGAATTATTCACTATCCTTGTTCAAGATCATTGGTTAGATCATTCAGGAGGATATAATATAACTTTTCTAAAAATCCCCGGCTCAGTCAACTCACTAAGCGATCCCGATGGTGGAGCTATTGCTTCAGGG
>Ga0315289_10012253_pt1 | contig 12095 bp, 19 predicted proteins | sample YL17G11_40_MG_FD_203452 | JGI IMG/M metagenome (GOLD analysis project Ga0315289, IMG submission 203452) | Sediment microbial communities from Yellowstone Lake, YNP, Wyoming, USA - YL17G11_40 | ecosystem: Environmental > Aquatic > Freshwater > Lake > Sediment | place: USA: Wyoming | collected...
GATCAGATTTCTCGATGCAAAAATAATCCTTACGCAAAACAGTTTCCCAAGGATCGTCGTACTTAGGAGCAGCTTCCCCAATAATTTCAAGGGCTTTTTTACCAACTTCGTTGTCAAAATCGTAGCATGGGTGTAAGGTCAGTAAATTACTTACTTTTTCCACCTCGCCTAGACATGAACTGAATCTGCCGTATTGATCTGGCATTGTAGCCACAAAAACTTTGAATACAGGCTTTTCAGATTGAGTTGGGGTCTCAGGTAGTCCCGGCTCGGTATCGGGCGGCAGCGGCTCTGTTTCGGCTTGCTGCACTTGTTCTTCAGGATATGGGTTGGTACTAGGAGGGCTGACTTGGGTGCTTTTAGAAAAAATTGTTGGCTGGTACACATAATCGGTAGCAAATACCGGCAGTTCCGGTTCTGGTACTTCTGGTACTTCTGGTACTTCTGGTACTTCTGGTACTTCTGGCACTTCTGATTCAGGTTCTAGGAATTTTTCCGGTTCCACTTCAATATCGGACATGCGAAGTGTCGGCCTCTTGTGGTGCATGATTAAATTTGGGAATACGATTTGATTGCTCATGGTTATTCTCCAGCTATTGGATTAGATAAGTCTAAAGTTCTTGGTATGTTATATTTCGGCGTTTTGTAGATAAGTTCTAATTCATACCCGATGATTTTATCCATTTCGTTCTGCAACCCAAGAAAATTACAAAGCCTTTTTACAATGTGTATTCGCTCAAGTCTGTTGGTAATCAATTCAAGTAACTGGTATACGTTTTGCGGATTGTACTGCAAACCGGCATTTAACAACCCGCCAGTAAAATTTATTTTTGCGTTATTAAAGTCCAAGTCGAAATTTAGAATTTCAAATAGCAAATCGTAGAATGCTTTTTCCCATACTGGGTTAGTGTTTATCGCCTTGTTTTCATCCAACATCGGGGTAGGTTCGGGCTGGCTGATGTTTTCTTCTATTGGGGAATCTTGTAAATCTTCCTTGATTTTAGGAATCCATTCTTTTATCCGATCAATATCTGTCATGTGATCTGCCCTTTTAAGAACCCCTCAGAGGAGGGGCTTTTTTTATTTCACTTCTGCTTTTACTTCTTTCACTTCCACTTTCTTTACTTCTTCTACTTTCTTTACTTCTTCTACTTTCTTTACTTCCACTTTTTTCACTTCAGCTTTCTTTACTTTTTTCTTCGCTTTCTTTTGTGCTTTCTTTACTTCCACTTTTTTCACTTCGGCTTTAACTTCCACTTTTTGAGGAACAGGTGCTGGCACTACAGGATCAGCAAGCTGCTTTTTACCAACGCAACTAAAAGCAAACACACAGCAAGTAAGCAAACAAATTCTTCGTAACATAATAAACCTCCAAATAGAGCAATAAAAAAAACAAATACAAAAAAATAATGTATCCGTTTATCGATCTCTTGAAAACCATAATTTTTCAGAAGACCCCAAGATTTTAGACAAAGTTCGTTCATTGTTTTCAAGGTGATCTTCAATATGTTTAGCTGTAACTAAATTCTTTTCTATGGTTTTATTAATATCTATAGATTCTGGAAGGATTCGCATCATAGCCGCCCTCCTCATTCCTTCATTTTTCAATTCGCGTATGCAGCTATATTTAGACTGTAGCCACATATTGGAATGGTTTTGTAGTTCCTCGAAATCATACTTAACGTCAATCAAGCTAGTGAAGATAGTGGATATTCGGGATCTCCATTGAATTATTTTTTTCAATGTCACACTAATAGCTTCCAGATCTTGTTTAGATCCGAAATTAAATTTTGTGAAATCATCCTCAACAATATATCCGCGCATCTCAATTAAAATGGATTCATCTATAAGAAACTTGGGAGACCTTAATTTTTCCCTTATTCCATGAATGTACTTGTCTTTTAAAACTATGTCGCAAAAAGGATCATCCAAAAGCAAAGTAAATTCTCTACATGCCATAGTGATACACTCCACTTGTCTTGTTTGTTGGCAATTTGCGCCGTTGAACCCGGCACTGAACCATTGGCAACTACCGCACATGAGGGATCTGGCTTCCGCTTCTGGATGCTGTGGTGGCATCTTTTCAGTTTTCTTTTTAACCATTGTTTGTATCCCCGTTACCACTCCCACTACGCCATCTGCCTACCAAAAAATAATCTCGCGCATATGGTTTGTCTTCGTTCTCTTTTTTGTGTTCCCAAGTTAGAAATCTAACAACGGCATCTTCAAATATAACTTCAAAAGACGAACTAAATTGAATTTTTCTTTTATTGTACACTATGCCAAAACTATTATATGTTAAAAACTTAGGGTGCTTTTCATCATATTTATATGTTAGTTGATAGCCAACAGTTTTGTTTTCATTATATAGTATAAAAAAATTGACAATATCCTCATGATTAATATCTGGGTACACTTGCTTTTTATCTGTATAGGTCTCGCCGTAAAGAACGTATACATCGCCGCCGCGATCTTCGATATACCAATCTTTCATATTGTCAACCTTAGATCGCAGTTGGGAACACATACTCGATATCCACTGACATTTCACCTAACTCGCAAACGCCGCGATAATACACCATACGATTATCTGCGTACATGCTTGCTTGATTCAAATCCAATAACTCAGTGTACTCCTGAAAAGCTTGTGGGGACATGTTCACGACTGAAGTTTTTACTGACTTTTCCAAGTAGATATTGGTTATACCTTCAACAAAATCTATAACACCTTCGCCGACATCTTTATGCGTTGTAGACATACTGATTTTGTCAGTTTCAAACTTAACTGACAAAATCGCGCCTGACTTGTCTTTCTTAGGTAGTATGCTAACCAAAGGTTTAATTGCTTCCGCCATATTTTTGGGATTGAAATCGCAAGAGACATTTGATTTGAAATCTTTAATGACGACTTCAAAATCTGAAACGTCGTCATTCATACTCGCTGAATAAATCTGTGTTGTCTTATTGGTAAATAAAGATTTTAGCCCGTATACGCCAAACTTGATAGGTGTACTGTCTTTCAAATCTCCTTTGGAATACAGGCACTCCATAATGTACTTAGGCACTTTAATGTCCAAAGTTTTCAATTTAACCGGAATCTCGGTATTGATCCTAGCTAAACTGTAACCATCCGATGCAGAAATTTCTAAACAGCCCGCTGAATTTTTTCGGAACCAAACAGGCATCAGTTCTTTTTTGGCGGTAAAGAAGATGAAAGGAATACTTAGAAATTTATTGACTGCATATAAAAGACCGTAAGGTACTTCAATACTATCCATAGTAGCTGGTATGTCATCAAACTCCGGCATGGGCACAGCGACTCTTAATTGAGTTCGTAGGTAGTTGTTTTTAAGGCATAGGGGGGCGGTGTCGTTTTCCCAGTACAAAGAAACATCCCCGTCAGTTAAGGCCAGATCCAAAAGAACCTCTGGATTAAAAGAATAGTCCTGTACCGGAGGTTGAACGGATACATTTGGATTGGATATAATGTAGGCATGTTCTGTTACCATGCTTACTTGGAAAGGTTCAAATGAAAAGGTAATAGGTGCCAATGTGTTTGAACTGTAACGCGACAGTTTGGTAAAAGACTTTAAGATGTCTTTGAAGTCTTTGGTGTTAAAGTGCAGTGTCATCAGTAACCTCCTTTTCCTTTTTGGTTAATTTTAGAGTTAATTCATCTATAGCTTTATCTAGTAGTATATCTAATTCGTCAATAAGTGCTGCGTTGGATTTTTCTTTTTCTTTTCTTTCTTTTTCTTCTTTTATCTTGTCTTTTAATGCGAACGTAGCTTGAAGCAAAGCAAATTCAAGATCGTCTTCAAATGTTACTTCGCATATAAACATATTGGTTGTCTTTGGGTACTGCACAACAACGGTAACGGTTGGCTTATCGACTGGGTTAAATGACAGCATCTCACTCTTTAAATTATCCATCATATATACCTACAAAAGCTGCGGCATTTTCGGTATTCCGCGTTTTGGTTTAGTTTCGACTTTAACTACTTCAGGTTCTAATTTTTCATCCAGCATCTTTTCTACTACGCTCTCAGTTTTTCTTTCGGCTCTTTCCACTTTTTCAGGCTTCGGTATCACTATTGTCGTCGTTTGTGATTTCTGTGCTATGCTTTTTTCGTCTAGTTTTTTCTTTCTTCTTTTAATCTCAGCCTTGTCGTCGTCTTCTCTACCTTTGCCATCTTTATTATCTTTATCTTTATCTTTATTCACTTCGTATGTTGGCCTTGGCCCCATATAGTCTTTGAAAGAAAATACAGAATAATCAGTCTCTAAGTAAAAAGGATAGGTAGAAGAGTTTCTTGCTTTTAGTTGCTTAACCTCGATAATACCAGTTTCTTTTTCCTTATCCCCATAATCCCACGCCCATATAAAGTTAGCGTTGGCTTCAACTGCTTTGGAATACTTGATCTTGTTTTCTTTGTCGTCGAATTGAGCTAACAACACCCATGCCGAATTCAAAGCTCCTGCTGCCAATTTGGCGTTTCTTGTATGCTCTCCTAAGTTTTCCCACAATTGTTTCTTTGGATTCTGATACAACAAAGATAGATAGTCAATGTATATTACGTCATAGTTTCTTGGTTTTAATTCAAGTGCTATTTGGTTTATATTAAGCTCTCGTCGCGGTGTCCATATGGACAGCCTGTTCGGAGACTCAGAACTCTCCAACCATTCCCGGTATTTTGTCAGGACAAGCTTTCTTTTTGAGTCAGATAGCCGCTTCAAATGTATTTCATTATGCTCCACTTTGGATACGTTTGAGTACAAGCGACTTTCAATTTCCTCAACATCCATCTCATAGGACACAATGCAAACATTGAAACCCAACATGTATTGCGATATAGCCATTTGCAAAGCCATGGCTGACTTACCGCCGCCGGGTACTGAAGCTAGGACTAAAACATTGTTCCGCTTAAATCCTCCTGTTCTCTTATCAAACTCCCCAAAACCGGAGGGTATAAAATCTTTATCGGAATTTTCCATTAATTTGGCAGATGCGTCTGCCAATAATTGCTCCTGATCAGCACGACTGAAATGTTTCATTTCATCGAGTATGCTATTTTGAGCGCAGCATTTCTGAAGTACATCCTCTACTCTACTTACAATGTACGGGATGTTAACTTTTTGCTGCTGAAGTTCCGCGCTCCCGAACATGAAAACATCTAGAAGCAACCTTACGTTACGCTTATATCTCAAGATCTCTAGTGAAGCTTTAATATCTTTTTCACTACTTAACGTACTACTATTGTTATCGACAAGGATAGCTCTCGCAGTTTCGCTCAACGCCTGATCGCTTACCAATACACTCGCCGATGGTATTGCTTTGCCGTTATCAATAAGAAATTTTAAACGGCGAAAGATTTCTTTTGTAGCTTCCGAAGAAAAGAAATCCAAGTCCAGTTGAGACAAAGTAGTCTGGTCAACATCACATATCGCCTTAAGCATTTTTACTTCTAATGCCGAATCAGCTATCTGGATCATGTCACCGTCCTATGTGTTGTTTTATCTAATTGGAAAACACCGTCCGGCGATAGTTCAAGTTTGGTAATGGCGAAGTTTAAAATATTTGAAGTGGTAACAAGTACAATCTTTGTGGAGCATGAACTTTTCCTTAAAAAGTCTTTTGCCAATTCGTATCTTTTGTTTTCAGAGTTTTCTGAAAGCCCATGTACTACTAATAACGAACAACTTTCATCAGATTTAAGAAATCCCCAATCGGGATTCCCTAAATCTATCCACTTTATTTGCGGGTAGATCTTATGCTCCGAAATGTAGTCGTAATAAGTTTTGGTTATCATAGTAGCCAGTTGATATGAGGGCTGATCAACCGGGCAAGAGCCAATAGCGTAGACTCCAGATTCGCCTATAAATTCTATGTCACTTAATATATCTTTTAAAAAATTATATTGGGTTTCTGCTTGAATTACTGTTGTATTGGCTGTATTGTATGACATAGAGCAAGGAAAGAAATTTAATTGTTTTATAGTAATGGGTTTCGTTAAATAAGAAACAGGGACGCCAAAAAGAGCAAGTAGCCTATCTGGTTTGGCTAAACTATAATATGCTTTGTCTTTGATCATGCGTCGTCCCACCCAACTACCGTCAAAAGTAACCGACTTAACACTTAACAAAATTTAATGTCCGTCTGGACGCATATTTCGTAAAAAAATCTGAATCAACGCTATATTTTGTATATGGGGAAGTTACATAGATTTGATCGGCCAGTCAACATAGAAAAAATTACCGTATGAGTTATATTTTAAAAGTCAAAAGAATCAGCATCGTTAATGAATCCGGTGACCGTGTCGCTGTATTTAATTGTTATTTGGTAGACTCCTCCAACGTGGCTTTTAAATCACTTGACGGCGGTGAAATTGGATTTGATATCCGAGTACCCAAATCTTCAGTACCCGGCAGTAGCTTACCAGCATATCTGCAAGGATTGGCACAAGATCAGATAGCAAAGAAATACAATCGGTATTTAACGGCGACCTATGTTCCAACGCACAATACAGACCGTCTTCTTTTCAACGCATCTGACGTTGAGAAGTTATTTATTGGCTTGACTGTAACAGGTGCCGGAATAACGAGCGCAGTAACATTGAAATCAGTAACGTCGCCAACGGAAATACAACTGACATCTAATTTAACACTACAGGTAACTGGAAGTACAGTTTCACCCTCTCTTGTGTACACTGGAACCACAACCATAGACACTAATGTAATTACACTTATGTCAGGTATAACGGACGTTACTACTGGGATGGTTATTTCTGGTACAGGAATTCCTTACGGCTCCACAGTACTTTCAATCATATCCTCGTCGTCAATAAGTATCACACAAAAAGCCACGGCTTCCGGGGCTACGGCTTTAACCTTCAGTACAAACCCAAATAGTGCATACTTGAATATCTCTTTACCAGCATCATATTTTACTACCGATTATGAAGGTCTCACTATTTCTGGTACTTCAATTGTCCGCAATACGACTATTGCTGAAATGATTACGTCTACTAAAGTAAGGCTTTCAAATAACGCGACAGGCACAACTAGCGGGCAGACATATGTTATTTCTGGTAAGCCTACATATTATTTTAACACCGCGAGTTTAACAGTAAATTACGACGAACTTAGAAATCAAAACATTGTTAATTTTGCAGCACTTTAGAGGAAATTATGGCAGACAAACCTTTCTACATGATGTTGAGAAAAGAAAAAGTAAATAATGATATACTTAATGTCATACCTTTTTTTGATGTTTTGTCACAAAAAAAGAAGACATTTCTTATTCAGGTTTATATTAAAAGCTATACTCACGGTGTACAAGCAATTAGAAAAGATGCTTTTATTAATAAAAATTCAATAACGTGTCAAGAGTTGAAAGATCGTTTTTATGACTTTCCTGATATTAAAGACAAGAATTTGGATTTCATAACGAAGTTAGCCGCTGAAGATGAGACTAGTCTGGATGCCATTCTTGAGGAGAGTACCAATCAGGATGACTTCATTTATGACATATATGAAAGCAACTATATCGACAAGTCGTTAGATGTTTTACACTCCATAGTAATCCCGAAAGAATTTGAAGATATTGACATACACTTGGTAAGCCAAGATGCCTTCGCTGATGGCGCAATGAATAAAATTGATTTTCTTGCCAAAAATTCAATGGTCAAGTGGGCGACGAAAATGGTTGAGGAAATGTAATGGCGACGATTATTAAAACACCTTTTGGAATTAAAAGACTGGATCGCACTTACGAGATCCCATATCTTGCCGGGTATTCCAAAGATAGTAAAACAATCTACATAGATCGAAGATTGAATACTAACTTTACGTTATCTGACGGCAGATTAATGGACATTACCAAGTATTTGCTAGTTCATGAAATATGGGAAAAACATTTGGAAACAACTAAAAAATATAAGTACGCCTATGCACATGAGAAAGCTACGGGTAAAGAGCGTGAAGCGGTAGAAGCGGACGGGTATCCGTGGGAAGAATATCAAGCATATGTATTAGATGAAGTCAAGAGACTGCACAAAATCGATCCAGAAGCTCCGTTGCCTAAAGACTATGATGACACTCCCGAAAGAGATAGCCACGACTATTACCTATTGAAAAAAATACACAAGCAACAAAAAATAAACAAACTGGATAGGTTTAAAAAACCGCACACTTTAATTCAAGCTGAAAACAACCCTATTCTTTTGAACCAGATTATTGAAGAAGTGGGGCCGCGAATATATCAAATCATTGAAACAGCATCCATTAAATCATTGGACAGATATAATTTGAGAGAAGGTAGGGTTTTTGGAATTGGCCAAGATCGATACAAAATAGTGCAGCTTTGTGGAAATGTTGTCGTGTACAAAGATTTCCAGAAAGACAAACTACTTTACGAGCCGGTTAATGAGCTTTTGACTAAATGGAATTTGCAAGGGGCAGTAGAAATATCTCCAGTAGATGCTATTATCGAGAAAATTAAATCATGGCTGACGCCTTTTTTAGGGGCGGTGTTGGTCGCAGCATTAATCAGTTGGCTGATTAAAAAATTAAAGTGAGGAGCCATGTCATTATATACTACTTACATCATAGCTCAAGTACAACAAGTACTAGACCAAAACCTTTTGGCAGAAGAAACCACACCTAAAAATGTAGGCGAGCCGGTCGTCATACCTGAAAGTGTGCCAGTTTTCCCTGAAGAAATTATGCGTAGAATAAAGTTCTATAGAGACATGGCGATTATAATTGAAGACTTTGAATCTTGGATGGCCTTTCTGGAAAAAATAGCCAACGAATTAAAATTAAATCCCGCCTCAGACTTCCCTAAAATAGCTGGAGTTTTAAACCGCTATCGACTTGATGTAGGAATGGAACCGCTGTGATTAGTACCAAAGCTTGGAGTTGAATTTCAGGTGGGTTTTAAGTACATCTTTTTGTTTTGTGGATAATTTAAATGCTCCATTCGATATATCTTTAATCATGGTTGTGTAGTCATTTGCACGATACTCAGGATGAGCAATAACTTTACGAATAATAGTTATCAATTCGTCTTCTTCCATAACTTCTACAACGTGTTCAATATACTTATTAGCCATGCTATTGTCCTTCTGTACTACACATAGTTAAATTAATATAGGATAACAAGGAGAAAGAAAAAGAGAATATAAAGGAGACAATATGAATGACGACATTAAAGCAACCAAGGAAATGGTGCATTTCATAATTGAACTCATAAAAGCTATTGAAAAAAGCATAGCTGACGGCCTTTCAGTAATGGATGCAATCAAATTCATAGCTCCGGCTATCGCAGCAACAGAAGCCTTTAAAGACTTAAAAGAAATTCCCGAAGAACTTAAGAACTTAGATGCTACAAAAGCCCAAGAAATTTGCGACTTAATATCCAACGATTTCGATAAAAGCGATACGACTGATCAGATCATAGTAAAGGCATTGGAGGTTGCGATCAAGCTTTTTGATTTATATCTGTATGTCAAAAAGGTGTAGGGGTTTTTTGCTGGTTGACTATTTAAAGCTAATTCGCTAGTTTGGACTTCCCAATCATCATTGTTTTATTCCTTGGACCCCGCTTTTTAGTGGGGTTCTATTTTTTTTCGGATGTCTGCCCAAAAAATTCCACCGCATCTTGATAAGACAACAAAAGATTTGTGACTGGAGGTTTCATCCCCCAAACATGAATGCCACGACTGCTATTATGCGTAAAGACTATGCTCGCTTGCATTAAATTAAACACAGGGACATGCCCCTCAATTACAAACAAGTTAACCCCACGTTCATCAACATAAGTTACAGGATTTAAAGCCATTCTTAGTTTTCTTTCAATTAAATAAATAGGTTATCAAGTAGGTGTTGTTATGCCGAACTCCTTGGCTAAAAAGGTATGTCGTCTATATTGATTTCTTCGTTTTCTTTCTCTTTCTCTTTTTCCTTTTCTTCTTTTTCTTTTTCTTCCCCCGCCCCTCTCTCTACAATAGATCGATCAAACTCACTTATACAATACTCGCAATCAAAATTTAATCGAACTAGCTCGTAATTGGTTTTAAGCTTATCTCTATTTGCATCCAAAATCTGGCGGCATCTCTCAGATAAACTATCCCAATTTTTGTCTACAGCCTTCATAAACTCGCGCAGTGTGCCATCCGTTAACACAACATGCGGCATCAAATTTTTCTGCATTCTCGGAATCAAATTGGGTACGTTGTCAGAAGCATCTCCCCAAAGTGTTTTACATAGCTTTATTTGAGAGAAGTCATCGATCCCATAAGCTTCATTCAATTCTCTTTTTGTAACGAAAATTCCTTTATGGAAATTATAAATTTTGGTTTTGGGGTTTTCGGCAAGCTGCCAAAGGTCTTTGTCCGTTGTCGCTACCGTTATGTCGTCGTCAAGATGATCCGCGACGTAAGCCGCAATAACGTCATCAGCTTCCATATATTCCGAATACATGACTTTAGCCTTCCAAGCTTCTAGAAGATCGTAGATAGCTTTTTTAGGCTTGAAGGCTATGCGTTTTCGAGTTTTTTTGTACTCAGGATATATGTTGAATTTGCCTTGAGGGTTACTGTCCAGAGCGAAATAGTATTCAGTACAAGGCTGTTCTTGAAGAATCTTAATTAACTTTTGATGGAATGCGTCTACATGACCAGTGTACTCTGGAGGGCAGTTTTCTGGCTCGTATTTTGTAAACCTCAAGGAGCTATGAAACGCCGACCAAACTAAATTTGAAAAATCTATTACAACTATCATTTTACGCACCATGGTTATTCGCAGATACCTTTACTGGTACTAACAGAAAATACGTTCTCAGTAAAGCGCGTAGGTCGTAAAATTTCTTTGCAACGACGACACATTCGATTACATTTATGTGTGCTTTCAAAAGAATTTTGACAACTTAAACAAATACGGAAAGTTACATCCTTACTACTGTGCGTGGGACTGAATGAGGAGGAATCTTCCATAAACTCATCGTCCGGCAGAAAAAATCTCATTAGAACTCCAAATATTCATTTTAATTTCTTTTATTTTATTTGCTTTTCTTTGCTTTTAGCTTAACATTAAACAAACACACTTAAAAGGAATTGTTTATGCTTAAATTTATTTTAATTCTTTTTGGTCTTATACTTCTCAGTTTATTTTTGCATAGCTCTATTTGTCTTGCTGTGGATTGTAATCATACTGATACTAGTTTTAACTGCGTAACTTATGTTGATAATTATGATGGCGACACGATTACAGTTGATATACCGAACGTGCATCCTTTTTTTGGGCACAACGCACATGTCAGAGTATACGGGGTAGATACGCCAGAAATGACTAGTACAGAAAGATGCGGGAAAACTGCTGCACTGAAAGCAAGAAACAGAGTACGGGAGCTTTTAACCAAAGCAAAAAGAATTGACTTAACAAAACTAGCTACCGAAAAGTATGGTAGGATCTTGGCTGTTGTTACTGCTGACGGCGTAGACATTGGATCGCTTTTGTTGAGTGAGAAATTGGCTTACGAGTATCACGGCGACACTAAGAAAAAAATAGACTGGTGCAAATTCCAAAAATGAAATTAATGATTACGGTAAATGACTACGAATTTAAAGTAGACGTAAAAAACATATATGAAGAAATTCAGGGGTATATAGAATCTGCGGCTGCGAAAGGCAAGCGAAAAATAGCCATTTGCTTTTTAGACGACTCTTTTAAATTTAGTCACATTAAACCGATTGTAGAGCGACTATCTAAAAATACCGGGTTGTCTATACATGCGGAAGGAAGTTCTCTTTTGAGACCTCATCTTTACATTGAGTTCTAAGTGTACTAGAATGTTTCATAACTTTTGAGAGCTATGATAGGAGATAGTATGTTGGTACTCGGATTGGATCTGGAAACCACAGGCCGCGATGTTAGCAAGGATCAAGTAATAGAAGTTGGTGCTATCTTGTGGGATACCGATAAAGGAAAACCCCTAAAGATATTTTCCGAAATGGTTTGGTATGAAGATATTTGGGATACGGCTACGTCTACAGAACAAGACATAGAACGACTTATACATATATCTTATGATGAAC
>Ga0315289_10012254_pt1 | contig 12095 bp, 10 predicted proteins | sample YL17G11_40_MG_FD_203452 | JGI IMG/M metagenome (GOLD analysis project Ga0315289, IMG submission 203452) | Sediment microbial communities from Yellowstone Lake, YNP, Wyoming, USA - YL17G11_40 | ecosystem: Environmental > Aquatic > Freshwater > Lake > Sediment | place: USA: Wyoming | collected...
AGGGCATTAGGAAACAAGGTTTCGCTGACAGCGGAAAGACTCGCCAATCTGCAATAACAATAGAGTACACACGCAGATTGATGGTTCAAATTGCGACGCTCGCACCAGCCTACCCACACACACACAGAAAACGACGACATGAACGACGACGGACGACGGCTGGTGCGCGCACACATAGATCTGAAACGAACGACGGCTTTTTCTGCTCATATCCACATTCAAGGCACCTATCAGCTGCAACTAGGTGCCGAATTGGAGGAGGCACCTAACTATCCTTCCTGGATACGCTTTCTCCTTTAGGTGCCGCCAATTTTGAACCTGAAATATCCATTTCCAGCAGCCATCCGTTGATCGCCTATCCACCCCATTCAGGCTGCCTAACCTAGTCAGCCTAGCTAGACGCTGCTTAGGCGCCTAGCCTCCTTCCAGCAACTTGGAGCTGCATTCCAGGTCTAGCTGCCTCATAGAATATCTTCCATCCTCGTAGAATGTCAGCCCGGGTTGGATGGATATCTTCATCCAATTTGTGCTCAAGAAATTCTATTTTGGCTGAATTCTTCATCATCTTCCTCTCCCACATCTAGGAGGAAGGTATAGGCGCCTCAACTGGGAGGAGGCTGATATTGCCAAGTGGAGGAGGATAATGGAAAATGGAGAGCTTTCTGAATCTATTTCTAAGCTCAGATCTACGCAGAATTATGCATAGAATAACTATCTAAATCTACTTCGCTATAGAAATAGAGAATAGAAATATACGTTGAAAAATATGGTCAAGAAATTAGCGAACTATTTGATTCAATAGCAATAGAGGCCAGCCTATAGCTGGAGGAGAGAATGCCCGGAGCTTCTTCATTCGATCCAAGATGTCCGATCCTCAGGCATCACCTTTAGAGAATAGATTTTGGGAGTCTACATTCGGCGTAGATGATCGCAAGCTTGTTTGCGCGATCTCGATTCTCTGAAACTTCATGTGGAATCTTTCTGGCAACCTATCGAACCCAAGAAGATCAGAGAGATCGAAAAGAAATTCGGGAGAAGGGTCGTTGATCTGACTGGAGCGACATCAGAGGAGTTCTACAAGGAATGCGATGAATTCGTAGACTACGTCAGGTCAATGGCATCCTGATGATTGATACATTGTATTCCCATGAGGCGATTACGTGCGTTCACTACAATCCTCTGGCGGGAGTACTCCTCTTCTACGATACTCGGCGATCGTCTTGGACACGTATGGACGATACTTCTCGTAGTCTCGGTTGAGAATGCTGCAAATGTCGCGAATAGATCTGCCTTGATGCGCTAGCTCAAGTATTCTGAGCCTAACACTCTCGAACGGATTACGGATATGAGGTCCTAGCATGTCAAGGAACCTGTACTCGTTCTCCGTGATTCTGGTATGCCCTGACAGAATCGCGTAGGCCACTGCTACGGACTTGATCATATCGAAGAGAGCGCTGGAGCTTGAGTATGCTCCTAGGATCCTCCACCGCTTGGCATACTCGTTGAATCTGACGATGTCAGTCCGTGCAATCTTCACCTGGTCCTCTGTCAACGCTTGTCTAAATGGTTCGATCGTCAATGACTTTCGTTTTTCTCGGTGAATGTTCGCTTCGCTCATCTCTTCATCTGTCAACTGATGGTAGACGACGAGACACCTTTCAGTGAAGGTGTTTCCAAGCAGCTTCTTCCTGTTCCGGAAATAGGAGTCTGGTGTTATGTTTGCTATGAGACTGAATCTAGCCTTCAGCTCGTATGTTCGCTGGAAGTCTGAGTAGATATATCGTCCCTCACTTGCAAGTTCAGCAAAGGCGTCAACCAACCTAGCTTTAGTGCGGTCAGCCTTGCTGTCCAATAGGAGTGTAAGATCGTTGATCAGCAAGCATTTCTTGTCAAGCGCTTTTCCAGTTTCATAGTTTCTAATGAGTCCATGTATCGTGAAATCCGAACCGACATACACCGTCTTTCTCTTGGGAAACAGGCGCATTTGCTCGTTAGTCGTCTGGGACTTGAGCTGCCTCGAAGGTGCAACATGCAAGATCCAGAGTTTTTGGTTCTTCTTGAAAGTTGAGCTTATCACGGCAAGAGTCTTCAGGATTGCGATCGCGGCAACGCCCTGGCCATACTTCATGCGGTAGTATCTCTCCAACCGTAGAGCATAGGACTCGTCGGAGTGTAATTTTCGTAACCCAGTAGCTGAACCACCCCTAGTCTTGGCTATGTGGGGTTTGACGTTCGAGTTACGAAAGTTACGTCGCACTCGCTTCATGTTCTCACGTGCCGGTAGATAGTTCTCAGCCTTCGTTCAGCGACTTCGAAGAGCTTGTTCCATTGAGCCAGATCAGATTCGATCCTAGCTTGGTTGAAGGCTACACGCGCCGGGTCGTCGGCAAGAAGCCACTGAAGCTGGTTTGCGAAGCTTGCCTCAACCGGCGGCTGGATGTGTATGTAGAAGTGAATTCCTTTGCGTCTGCTGCGGCAGATCTTGATATTGTCCACAGTGACCTTGAAGGATTTGCAGACTGCTACGATTGCACGAGCCTTGTTGCTAATCCATTCGTCATCGACGATGGAATCTATGTCGAGCTTTAGGAGTGAGGTCTTCTCGATGGCCATGCTAGCTGCGTCTCCGCTTCTTTGAATACAGCAGCGTCAGGCCCAACATCGGAAAGGCTTTCCAACGTCTCCCTCGGCCTTCCATTCTTCTCGCTTCAATCGTGATAGTGTTTTGGCCAAGTGTCGCGGATTCCTCTCGCTCGAAACTGATTCGCAGCTTCCTCTTTGGAGTCCACTTTCGAAATCGACGATAGATCATTCGCTGGAAGTATGGTACTCCTCTGCCTGCCAAGCGTCGGCGCACGTTTCGGATTCGGCCACGGCGGGCAACCTTGAAGTGCAGTTCATATTCGCGGGCGGCGCCTGCTGCTTTGTCATACCAAGTGCTCGCGATTGTCATTCGATATGTTCTGGCAGGCTTCACAGGGAGGACCCCTTCTTCATCTTGGTCTCTGGCAAAGAGAGGTCCAAGGAGTCGCTCCAGAAGATCCAGCTCTTTGATGTCTTGATGCCTCGGATCTTATCCTCACACAATAGCTCAAGACAATGCTTGAGGGCAGTCTGCCAGTTTCCGATCTTGCACTCTACACGAATTCTTTCTACATCTAGGGGCTGCGTCGCTGCGGCAATCAACCGCACGATCGCATCCTTGTATTTTCTTTCGGTCTCTTTCATCGATTTGACCACGGCCTTAACGAAGGTCTTAAGTAGACGATATCGGTTTATACCGATACTATCGATAGCATCGCTTGGAGGCGGCTAGAAATCGATACTATCCAGCAGGAATTCGTGAAGTCCTTCTTTAGCGGAAAGCATGCTTCAAACAATCGTGGAATACTGAAGGAATTACTGCTTTCGGAATCTTTGAACAGACATACCCTATCGAAACGACTTGAAGTTGACTACACGACAATCCATGATCGTATCCGCGAACTCAGCAGGCAAGGCATAGTTGAGGAAAAGGGTCAACGCCCAGGAGAGAAGAACAAGAAGCAGTCAACCGTGCTTTGGGGAATAGCGGCTCTTGGACTATGGCTCGCAGTCCACGCAGTTCCCATGATCTCACGAGAAGATAGCAAGAGCAGTAGGGAGAGGAAAGAGCGAGAGACGAGAACGATCAGAACGAAAGCTCTTGATGAATGCAAGGCAAGAATCTTGCAGTACTGGAGGGTGTTCACGGAGATCTACGAGCTTGATAGTGTTGAGACAGAAGGTGACGCATATCGAGAGTTCACGAAATGGCTTGAGAGTGACAAAGGAACGCTTGAGTTCTTGGACACGTTCGGAGCTTGGCCTATAGCAGGTAGAGCTGCAGGCCTCGGCACTTTTCGGAGAATGATAGATCTATCGCTCGCAATACGTCACGGGGCATGGCTCCAGGCGCTCCCAGCGTCCGGAGTCGAGTATGCCTATGGAGAATGGCTCAAAGATCCAAAGAGTCCGTATCGTGCTCTTGCAGAAATCGCTGTACAACATGAGAAGCTACGCAAATTGGATAGAACCTTGCGGGAAACTGACGCTCCATTGAATGCGTATCTCGAAAAGGCTGCCTATAACGACGTCGTTGAGGAACTCCGTGTGCCTCTGGGGCAGGAAGTCGCTGAGAGACTAGCTAGGACGCCATTACTCAGTGGCAAAAGGCCTGTGAACGTCAGTTCGCAAATTCTGGGCTATTTCTCCAAGGATTCGTTCTTCAACGAGATAACGTGGATTCGGGTAGAAGCAGGCAGGGTAGTCATTCTGACTGACGATAGAGACGAAATCTCTGAGCAATGGAAGGAGTATTGTGACGTAGAGGTGCTCGATGCGAGAACTCTTAGAATCAGAAGGATTCCAGCAAGGAGGGTCTAGGAATGAATCCTCTCCATCTTTCTGGATATGGTGTCAGGATCAAGGTTCGCAACCTCAGGTCTCGTTCGGAGCTTGAGGTTACGGACGGAAGAGAATATGACAAACAAGAAAACGCGTACCGGTTTCGTCCGCGACGTTTCCCATACAGTAGCATAATCATTGACGGCCACAGCGGCTACATCTCTCTGCAGGCTTTCCATTGGCTGTCACGGAATAAGGTTCCAGTCTTCATACTAGACTATGACGGATCAATGATCAGCAGCATACTGCCTCCTGCTCCAGTTAAGGCGGATTTGCGTGCAGCACAGATCAAAGCAAGCGAGGATAGCAAGAAGAAATTCTCCATAGCCAATTCTCTTGTTCGAGCAAAGATTGCGAGGAGCCTACAGGTTCTGGATTGGCTTGCTCAACGCTACGACATCGAAAGAGGAGTTCAACTGACGAAGCACGAAGCTTTCCGTCTCGGAAAAGCCAGTAGCGTCACAGATCTCAGAACTGTTGAAGGACGAGTCGCATTGAGGTACTGGCAGGCGTACGCTTCGGTGATTCCTGAATGCTTTGATTTCCACGGACGAATGACAACAAGCCACCAGAACAACGCGTCTGACCCTGTCAACTTGGCGTTGAACTATGCGTATGGTGTGTTGGAGGGTGAGTGCCGAGCGGCAATCAACATAGTAGGCCTAGAACCATCAGTAGGATTCCTTCACGAGACCAGCGACTATCAGACAAAACAGTCACTCGTCTACGATTTGCAGGAGCCGTTCCGTTGGATAGCTGATATGGCAGTGATGGACGCGTTCGAATGCGGAGCGTTGGATCTGCCGGATTTCTACTTCAGAGGTGACGACTACAGGTATCGCTTTGAGCCAGACGCGAAACAAAGGTTCCTAGACTTGCTCCGGGAGCGGTTCAACTCCGGAGTCAGATACAAGGGACGTGCATTCAAGTGGGATACGGTCATTGAGCGGAAAGCTGTTGAGATCGGCCTTTTCCTGACTGGGAAATCAAAGACGATAGGCTTCCAAGAACCAGCACCAACTCTGGAAAGGCAAGACGACAGAGAGCTCAGAACCAAGATCCAGAGATTGACACAATCTGACGCAAAGCGGATCGGGATCGGCAAGAGCACGCTACATTATTTACGCAGGAAGGCAAGAAACGAACAGCCATTCACAGTATATCGGAAAGTGATCAGAAGAATGAGTTTACCGCAATGACAAAGCCCGCGCCTTACCCTCCCACGGCCACGCAAGAGATAGAGGCCATAGACACATTCAGATCCTTGATTGATCATGACCATGTCATACTTGACATTCGACAGCTAGACAAGGTTCCCAACATAGACGGCGATGTTGACATAATCGACACGGAGCGACGGCCAATTGGAAAACTCGAAGTCCAAGTGAAGAAGCTACCGGATGACTGCGGATCTGATCCAAAGCTTCAGATCCCATTTTCCCTTTTTGGATATGCCGCTACAGCAACAAACAACCCTGTACTACTCGTAGGTGTTGATATCGATCAAGAGAAGGCATACTGGTTTCACGTTCCTACCGACGCAAACCAGAGGCGTGGGCAAGAGACGATTACAGTCAAGTTTCCATTGACTCAGCTTATCGATGGCAAAGATACGAGATACATAACGCAGTGGCTAGGAATCGTGCAAGACTACCAGAGGAAACTGAGAGAACACGACCTCATCAAGGAAGCTCTTGCTAAGCTGTCGAAGAGGGCGAACCCGGCTCTAGGCATCACGAGTTCTGACTTCCGCGAAATGCACGAGTTTCTTGATGAGATCAACTCTTTGTTGGATGGGCCTTTCTCTCTAGTCAAGAGAAGATTCTATCCGGGCGCGTGGAAGGTAGGACTGGCATACGAGGATTATGCTGCTAGCTCTATTGGTTACACGCTTTACCCAATACTATCTTACGAGAATGACGTGCAGATCAAGCAAGTTGATCAAAGCCTCAAACAAGAGTTAGTATCACTACACGGCTTCACGCAGCATTTCAAAGAGAATCCGATTAAGTTTCGTGCGAGAGGATACGCGATTGAGCTGATAGAAAAGTCGATTACACAGATACTCGCTCATAGACTCCTGGAACACACGGGCAGCGAGGCCCTTGCTAGGGAGTACATCTTTGCATTCATTGACCGGTTCACGGATCAAATGGGACTAGAGGAGAGAGAAAGCTACTCGCTCGCTGAGATCGAAAACGGATTCTATCGCCATTTTCCATTCTGGATTGACGAAGCTATCAAATTCCTGGTACGCGTAGAAAGGAACAGAATCAAGAAACCCGCTGACTGCTACTACGGCAGGTCTTACATCGACCCCGCCATGCTTCGTAGTCAGATCATGCCGAAAGAAATGAGCGAACTAAGACAGTCGGTCATCAATAGGGTGAAAGGCAACGGCCCTGTTCCAATTATACGCGTCGGATCAGAGGATTTTCCATTTTTGCTTTTTGTAGACTTCCATTCATTCCTTGTTTCTGCCGGCGTCACAGAGATTCATCGTCTATATGCACCTCCGGACGACTCTCACGCGCCGAAAGGCGGATTCTGGTGGCAGTTCTTTTCGCCAGAAGACCTTGAAAAGAACCTGAAGAGCCTCTTCGACAACTTACCCGCAGCATACTCTACTATGGTGGAACAGAACTTTCCACAAATCAAGGACCATCTTGCACCATTTTATGGTGCCAATAAAGTGATCGCGGTTCTCGTAACCAATGATCAAGACAGTTCTCACAAGGGGATTAGATTCTACTACTTGAAAAGTCAAGACGAATCCGACGTGCACATCGATTTCCGTAAACAGAGCGAATGTAAAGGTTTCCTCGACAAACTACAAACAAAACTCGGAGGAAGCATTGAACTTGATGGGAAAACCTACGAACTAATCGCGAGTTCTTCAGCGGTTCTCACTATCATTTGGGTCGATTTCCCGATCCTCACCTTTGTCTATCGGGAACTTGAGCGCACTCTGCGCGGATACTTCAGGGAAAATCTGAGCGTCCCGAACCAATAAGGTGAACAACGTATCTAACGTAGTTATGTCCGCATATTGGTGTGAGCCTGCAATTTGAACCGTCGTTTCGTTTGAATTGTGTGTGCGCACCAAGCTACCCACACACACACAAATCAACCGAACGACGACAGTCCAATTCTGGATGCTCGCACCAAGGTATCCACACACACAACCGCTCCTCTCATGAGGGTTCAAATTACGACGAGCGCACCAAGGTACCTCAATATTCCTGTTAGCGACGCCTACGCAAGTCGAACAGCGTGACCTGCAACCCTATCTGCACTGTGATTACCTCGAACGCAAATGCACCTGCGACGAACATCTCAAACTGGATTGGGTCAACTCCAAGGATACCGATATTCGCAAGGCTTGCTAGCACTAAGAGCAATCCGAATCCGATGACAGCCGGTAAGTCACGATGGGTTGAAGTTATCCTGAACAAAACAGCTGTTGCCCTACGGCCAAGTCTTTGAGACACCCGATAGTTGAGAGCGCTCATCAGTAATGTTGCAACAAAGGCGTATGTGAGATGAAAATGTACGTTTGAGGCAATTTCCAATCCGGGGATGAGAACACCCAAAGCAAATGCAATGGGCAGAAAAAGCGTACCGAAAATCATCATTCCGTCATAGACGTCGAACAGTTGCACTTTTCCAGGTATTTGGGTCAAGGATATAATCGCAAGAAATGAAAATGCGCCCGCTAACATGAAAGCAAAAAGAGACCCTAAGCTAGCCAACTTGTACCATGGCAGACCTATCAAGCTAGCAAGGTAGCGCCTCCCAAAGTAAACACTAAGAAAAAGCACGTAGAATGCGAACGTCACGAAAATCGCTCTATTCTTTGGATGCGAAATATAGTCCCAAAGATCTTTCAGAGGTCGCCATTTTTCCTTTTTTTCACTGTCTGCCGGACTGCTACGACGATCGCTCGACATTTTCAGGGGCGCCCAGGCAATTATTTCCTCAAGAAGTTCTGTCTCAAGAGCGGAGTTTCTCTAGTACAAGTCCCATTGGGAAAAGAACTTCACGGAGCGATTACTACACTGAAGCCTAGTAGTGCCATGAGCGCAAGGAAGATGCCTAGAAGCCCTGCCAGAAAGCAGCCGCTGCAAAGCAAAGCGGCTATGCGAAAAAGTATTCTTGGTGGGGGCCTCCTTTCATGTCTTACTGGCATGAATGTTACAGCGAGAAATGAAACAATGGAAGAAAGAAAGAAGAAGTAGACTGCTGCAAAAGCTGTGGAGACAAAAACCGAAGCCCGCGTCTTGAGATCGGGTGGAACCGCACCATTGTACAAGAGGTCAAATCCGAGCACAAGCGCTACAAAAGTGATTCCTAATAGTGTTGCACTGTTATTCAGAATTCTGTTAAAATCAACCTGCAACTGGTAGCCCTACAGTTGCTAGTTTGCAAGGCGATAAAACGCTTCCTCATCAGGAGGATAGACCGTGGTCCGTCGTCGAAAAGTGTGTGTGGGTCTTATGGTGCGGGTAGGGTGGTGCGCACACACACACAATTGCGCCATCAGACAGCATGAGACTCGGTATGCATGAATCTTGTGGAGTGCCTAACTCCCTCAAGTATCAAAGCTGGAGAGGAGTAGACAGATGATAATAGGCGTGAGTGATTTAGATGGTGCAAGTCGATTTGGTGGGTGAGCCTCTTGTCAAATTCTGGGATTCCACTATATGACTCGTTGGAAGAGAATCGTTACTATCTCGAAATGGCAACAGGACACAAGCTGACCCCAAAGCTAGAGGCCGTAATCATGCTTCGAAGCCACCTTGACCGATTAATTGACGACTGGGAATATCGACCTGAGCTAGGAGAAGATGATAGGAAATGGGCTTCAATTGGTCCCACCGGGCAGATCTTCGCTCTTTCCATGGAACTTACCGATGATCTAGCTTTTGTCTGCGATGGGTACTTGAAGTGCATTGCTAATCATGACAAGAAGCTTGTCGAGTATATCGCCAATGCTTCGAGAGAGGATGCTGTGCGCTTCTATGATCAAATAAGCGGCGACTCTGACGCAGCATTAGAAGCAGTGGGCCTTGATCCTTCAGATAGTTCAGATTTTGACAAGTCGAGATACTCTTCCGAATTCTCCTACATCCGAGAAATGCGGCTCAGGCACTGGCAATGGTACAACGGCTACAAGCACGGCCAATACGCAACGCCCATGGTAGTCGTGCCGGGAGGAGAGCCGGGACTCAGACGAAAATGGGGGCTCTATCTCATACCAAAAAGACCGTTGAGGGATTCTAGTGGCATGATCAACCTAGAAGGGAAAACGCGATTTCTCGAAACTGTTTGGGGAGTCGATCAGTTCGTGGATCTTGCTCAGATCGCTGTTTGTTTATGGGCTGAAGTTCGAGACCGACAATATGTGAAGGTCTTTGGTCATCCGCCGGAACCTGTCGATCTTACGTTCCTACTCAAGGACGTCGAACCATTCAGACCATAGTGTGTGTCCTTTGGTGCGCACACACAATCCAATAACGACGGGTGATGTCGAGGTCAGTCCAGTTCTAGGATTGGACCAAGTTCCTCTGCAGACCTCAGGACAAGCGTCGGTCGCAGCTCGCTCAGTTTGGTCTGAATGATTGCTCTCTGCCACATTGTTTCAGTGACCACTACGTCCGAGTACGGTATTGCAATGGAGAGGCTCATAATGTCGTTCAAGTCGTTCGGCTGAATCTTCCTCGTTCTCTGCATGTCACGATAAAGTGTCAATTGGACAGCGCAGTATGACGTTGGCATTGACTGGAAGAACCGAATGATTTTCTCTTGGTCGCTCAACACTTCATCCGCGAAAATCTTCGGGTTCACTCTGATACTCAATAGGAATTTCACAACTTTTGGGTTGACAACGGTGACGAGATAATTGGCCAAGGTTACCCTGCGACGCAGGTCATTGTCCCTGATGGTTCGCGACTCCAATGATCGCATCTGTTCGAGCTTCTTGGCAGTCTCCATCGAATCCTTCTGCATGTTCTTCGTTTCGGGGTGGTCAAGTCCTTGCTCGATAAGGAAAAGCAGCGTCTCAGGGGTTTCGACCTTTTCGAGAAGACACTCTTTGAGTTGTTGTTTCCGATCTTCCGGAAGAAGATTACTTGGATCCCTGTCTTCTATTTCTATGTCCGCTTTCGCACCCACGAGCTGAGACACCGGCATTTTCTTGATTGCAAAATTCTGGAGATCATATCTTGGCAGCCCTAGATGTTTCAGACACGCGTCTTCGATCTCTGGCTCGACAATAAACGGGGCTGGGAGGATGGCCCATCCCTGTGACACGAGCACCATGTACTCTGCGAGACGTTTTCTTCTCTCTCGATTCACGTTCCTTGCGGTCTCATCGAAATGAGTAATGGAAAGCGGGAAGATCGCTTGACCAGATTCAGACTTCTCGACTACCTTCCGAGCGATTCTCTGAAGGTCAGGAACCCGACCATAGTATCCCCGTGCGAGTTCAATCCAATCCTTCGTGTCTAGATGAACCACTTGCTTACTATCTCGGATTGCCATCGTCACAGCCTGCTGCGTACACTTGTGTGGACGCTGAACTGTTTCGCGCTCCTAGCTCTCTTGCGTAGATAGTGTAAGGTGCTTCTCCCGATGCCTAGTTGCTCGGCCTGCAATGTCGTCAATGCAAGAATCTTGGCGCGTAATTCACGGCTATCCTGTCTCTCTAGCTTCGGTGCAGGTTCCATAAAGTCAAGTGTCAGGTGTCGCCCAGTCAGGAATCGGCCTAACTCATTTGTTTTCTCTTCGATCACGGTATCCCACTTGAACGCACGTCCCTTGTACCTGACAGCTGAATTGAAACGCTCACGGAGCAAATCTAGGAATCTCTGTTTCGCCTCTGGCTCGAAGCGGTACCTGTAGTCGTCACCTGTGAAATAGAAATCCGGCAAATCCAACACTCCAGACTCAAAGGCTTCCATCACCGCCACGTCAGCTATCCAACGGAACGGCTCTTGAAAATCATACACCAACGGCTGCTTCGTCTGGTAGCCGCTAGTCTCGTGGAGGAACCCTACAGAGGGCTCTAAGCCAACCGTATTGATCGCTCTTCGGCATTCACCTTCCAAGACTCCGTACGCATAATTCAGCGCCAAGTTCACAGGATCTGAAGCGTTGTTTTGGTGAGTCGTTGTCATCCGACCTTGAAAGTCCAGTGATTCTGGTATGACTGATGAGTAGGCCTGCCAGTACCTGAGCGCAACCCGACCCTCCACCGTCCTAAGATCCACAACAGTACGAGCCTTACCAAGACGAAACGCTTCATGCTTCGTTAATCGAACTTGCTTTTCGATGTCGTAGCGTTGGGCAAGCCAATCTAGCACCTGCAGGCTCCTCGCAACCTTCGCTCGAACAATCGCATTCGCTATCGAGAACTTCATCCTGCTGTCCTCGCTCGCCTTGATCTGTGCCGCACGCAAATCTGCCTTCACTGGCGCAGGCGGCAGTATGCTGCTGATCATTGAGCCATCATAGTTGAGTACGAAGACAGGAACCTTGTTCCATGATAACCAGTGGAAAGCTTGCAGTGAGATGTAGCCGCTGTGACCGTCCACAATGATGCTGCTGTACGGGAACCTTCGAGGCCTAAACCTCAGAGAGGTTGGAATATCCCCATCCTGACGTCCGCC
>Ga0315289_10012256_pt1 | contig 12094 bp, 10 predicted proteins | sample YL17G11_40_MG_FD_203452 | JGI IMG/M metagenome (GOLD analysis project Ga0315289, IMG submission 203452) | Sediment microbial communities from Yellowstone Lake, YNP, Wyoming, USA - YL17G11_40 | ecosystem: Environmental > Aquatic > Freshwater > Lake > Sediment | place: USA: Wyoming | collected...
ATGCGGATGCTTATCTTGTTTATGTAATAACGAAGGTAAAAGATTATCTCCTGGCCGATATTGCGATGGCATCTATGACAATTGATAATAATCCGGTTAATTTGTATGAATTTAGTGATGGGAAGCCCTATGCTAAATTTGGGAAAAATTTTCTCATAGAAAGGCCATGTCCTAATTTACTTGATAAAGATGGAAATGTTATTACTTTGAAACCGGGAGAATTCTATATAAGGTTAAATCTAGAGGGAAATGATCCGCATGTAACGAATACCGAATTTAAAAACCCATCTACGAATCCGCATGCTTCAGCGTCGCTTACAATACAGAGGCCAATAATTACTAATGAAGGCCCTACCGGAACAATTACAAATACTCGTCCTACTATTGAAGCAGTTATTCAATCCTCCCTTGGGACGGACATAGATTTAAACTCACTTGTAATGAAAATAAACAGTTCGCCGATTTCATATGTTACTTCTGGCTCTGGTTCAGATATAACCATTCGATATACACCGAATGATGATTTAGATGATGGACAATACAATGTAACAGTTGATGGCAGAGATGTGAATGTCTTACCGGCCGAGAAAAAAGAGTGGAGCTTTACGATACAAACACAGCGACCGATTATAACAAATGAGGCACCAAAGGGCGACATAATTGACCCAAGACCAACTATAAGTGCTAGAATATATTCTCCTGCAGGCACCTCAATTAATCTGTCGTCTCTTAATCTGAAATTAGACGGATATACAGTTTCTCACTCTACTTCAGGAAGCGGTTCGGATATCACAGTTTCCTATGCTCCGTCATCGGATTTAACATCCACAACTCATACAGTCCATCTATATGGGCAAGACATGAATGGGCTAAGCGCTTCTAAAACATGGACATTCACTATTAAAAATGGGTATTTCATCGTTGAAATTCCATCAAAAATTTCGATAGACCAGAATTTTACAATGAAGGTAACCGCTTGTAACGGTCTTGGTCAAGTAATGGATGGCCAAGACGGTAGAGAACTCTATAATGAAGATGCAGATATAACAATAAGCGGCGATCCAGCACCACAAGGTTCGCTTGCCTTTACCCATATTAATAGCGGTGGTTGGGTAAATGGGGTATGGGAGGCAATAAATCAAAAATATTCCAATTCCACTGAAGAAGAATATAAGCTCACCATTACCGTTACAGATTCTGGTGGCAATCACGCTGGAATGACAGGTTCAGCTGATACAATTGTAGGGCCCTTAGAGATTCCTTGGCATCAAATCGGATATTTTCAATTATCAGGGGATGGAAGCGTTTGGACATATAATGATTGGTATTATCCTAACTTGCATGAGATGTATTCCTATATTCATCTTTATGCTTGCAATGGTATGTTTCGTTATTGGGGCATGGGTTGGGAAGATTTTTCTGGAGTATCATATGTGTACCGCATAGATATCCCTGAAGCAGCAGAAATTAATTATGTTAAAGTAAAAATCTATGTTGATACCTCATCTTCTTCTACCTACTTGGGGCATATTGTTCAATTCTTAGCAGGTCCCGCATTTGGTGGGGCCCCTAATTATTACCCAAGCCCTGCAGGAAAAGCCATATTTAAAGTGGATACACATTCAATTTCACCTGCACAAACTCAGAGTTTCAGAGGTAATAAAGTGTTATCATTTAACTTAACCCCCTTAGAAACATTTGACAGCGGATGGGGTAGTCAAACAATAAAAGGTATAAAAACCGAAACACAAAAGATAGTTTATGAATTTGATATTCCAGTCGAAGGTAGAGAAAATATTTGGTTAACACTTTATATTGATAATGCCCAAGATACATTCGATATATATCGAGCAGAAGCTCAGGGAGCATGTGGGTTACGGGATCCTACTTGGGGCAATGCTCTCCAGATTGATGTTTCTGCGAAATTTAATGTAATAGATGTTATCGGGTATAAATAAATTTTTGTCTTCAATGAGAAAATGAGATATAAAACTTCTTTACCACAAAATATTCGTAACAAGGTAATTCTTGCCGTCTGTATACCATTTTTAATATTAGTCTTTTTACGTATCAACGTACTTGATAATGGTGACGTTGGCGAAGATGTGTATTATCATGTTACCATGGCTGACTTGGGACCACACGCGATAACAGCCAAGACGTTTCCTTCTATGACCATGTCAATTTGGGAAACAACCTTTGCCGATAAAGAATTATTATTTCATCTTTTATTGTGGGGCGTACGGAAAACTCAAGCCTGCTTCGGAGATTCAGGTCTTCCGCCATTTCACTTACCTGCATTTATATTTTTTTTGGGCGCATTGTTAGCTTTTGTCTGGTCAGCCCACCGTCTAGGCAGCCGCGATATAGTTATGTTTAGCTTATTATTGATAACAATCTCACCATTGTTTTCATCGCGTATTCTAATGCTTCGCCCACATACTTTTGCTATTGCTTTAATGCTACTCGCAACAGTTATTCTATTAAAAATAAAAACATTGCGCCAACTTTGGCAGGCAGTACTTCTAGGAGTGATATTTGCTTGGTCGTACTCAAATCCACATTTTGTTCTATTACCTGCAATAATTGCTACGGTCGTCCAATTATCTAAACGAAATTACCGCGTGGCGGTTTACTTGCCTTTGGCAGCATTTGTGGGAATTCTTGTAGGCTATACACTTCACCCGCAATTTCCAAACACTTTCATCATTTGGAAAGTGCAATGCATAGATGTCATCCGGCAAGTTTTTTCTAAAAATTCTCCTGTAATTCTTGGTACAGAAATGTATGCACCCGGCGTTACTGAGTGGCCTTATATCTTTGGCATTGTGCTGCTGTTTCTGATAAACTGCTCTGCCATTTTGTGGTTAGTGTTAGGCAGGAGACAGAAGCCAGGTGAATATACTTTAGCCGTAATGGCTATGAGCGCAGTGACGTTGTTCGGATTCTTTTTGTCCATACGAGCTATAGAGTATGCCTGTCCCATGACAGTTCTAGCTTCAGCCTTATTATGGGGCGATATAAAGGACATGATTTCTATTCAAGGGCGTAAATTACTATTTTGTATCGGTGTCTTTGTGCTTGTAATAAGTATGTCAGTAACTGTTCCGATAATAAGGCGAGATTTGAAAGCATTGGAAAAGACGCCTTTCATGGATTTTGCTGAGTGGGCAAAGAAATCAAATTTTAAAGCTGGTACTGTTATCGGAAATGTTAATTGGAGCGATTTTTCTCAGCTCTTTTTCGCCGCACCACAATTTCGATATCTTGCAGGATTAGATCCAATGTTTGCTTATAATCGTTTCCCGGAAAAGACTGTGGCTTTAGAACGATTTCGCACCGGTGAACGGCTGCTATCTCCCAAAGAGCTTGAGAAAGTTATCGATACAAAGTTCGTATTTGTGTCCAAATATATGCCACAGTTATCTAAGGATATGTATAACATGGGATACAAGATAGCCTATCAAGGAGCTGACGGATGGCTTTTTTATATAGCAGAGAACAAAGAATCGAGTGAATAATTGTTACCAAACCTGAAAACGGGGCGCTAAATAAACATAGCATATGCCTCTTTGCGCATACCGTTGCATTAGGCAGAGGTTAGGCATATAGCAAATAAATTTTCCTTTTGCAATATAGAACCTTTGTTGTAGGGCTTGTTATAGAGTTTTTATTATGTCGATTTAGTTTCTAAAACCTTAGAAAACCCCGGATGTATCGTATAAATTCGTTCCGACCCCTCTTTTTGAGTCCAATCACTTAACTGAAGAAGCATCTTAATGTTATATCCGACTGAATATGCATATCTATCGGACATATCGGACGCACAAACCCCTATGAAACAAAACCATAAAAGCGTATTAATAACACTGTCTATCTCTTTCTGAGGAACCTTGGCATCTTTGAGCAAGCTTACCAGTTCACTTTCATACATAGTCTTATTACTCTCTAAGAAGGCATAGAGAACATTTTCAAGAGAGGGGTATATATCTCGTATCTCATAAAGCAACCCTTCAAAAAGGTCTCGAGAATAAGCTTCTTCTGCATGCAAAATATCTTCCTCTGATATGCGGTTATGCCCTCTGTTTATTGCTGTTTGTAGCGCATAATTAGTAAAGACTAGGAAATCTCTGGGGCGCATTAATGTTCTGGTGACAATGTAAGTAAAAGAACTCTCACCCTGTATATGTAAATCAAAAATCTTCGCCCATATCTCTTCTAATGACCCTTCATAATCAGAACTCATTTCCACCCTTAGACGAAATATTTCACCGAACAAGTTTACATCATCCCAACTTAAGTAAATAACCTGATCTTTTCCCCGATCTGTTGTATTTTCCAAGAAGAAAGAGTATATATCATTTCTGATAAATACGACGCTATGAAAGTTTACCTTTTCTCTGAGTAACATCTTCTGCAGTTTTCGATTCGCATCTAACAGGCATCGCAAAATCACAGCCTCATAGTTATCCTTTTGGTCTATTCGCCAGTTTTTGTCAAGGTTATCAAACAAAAGCCAAACTTCTTCCTTATCTTTTAAGTAATTGACGAGTAATTCGCGAAGTTTTTGTATATCGTGCAAAAATACGAGCTGAGTAATTTCCGGCGAGCTAAGAGAGCCGCTTTTATTAGGGACTCGTTTTATTATGCTGTCTATTAAGTTATTTAACCTTTCCGAAAAATCCCCTTCCTCTACATTTCTATGTAGTTTATATTCATCTCTGATAGCATTCCACAGTCTTTGTTTTTCCAAACTGTTATATGCAGTCCGGATTTCTTTTTTATCATTCAAAATTTTATGAGCTACTTCTAAAAGTAAGACATAATCCCATATGGCAGTTAGGGTATGCTGCCTGACCGCTTCGGAAAACTTATCCAGGATAGTGTCGCGCAATTTTGCGAATTGATAACCCTCAGGCTTTAAGTCTAAAACAAGAGCGCTTACTCTATCGATACCAATGTGATGTCTTAAAGCATAAAATAGTGCAGTCTTCCCACTGCCTTTTCTGCCAACCACCAGTTGGGCGTGCCCCTTGCGTGCACTTGTAAATTGTCCAGTTCTAACATAATAACTTTTGAGATTTTCGATTTCGTTTTCTGCTGCAATATCACCAAGATCAATGTCTTCTAAAACAGATCTTTGAACGGCTTCAACATTTTGAACAGGAGCTTGCAAGGTATCCACAAGCTCTCTGAAAAACTCATCCATAATAACATTGATATGAGAAACATTATCGTATTCTCTTATTAGATCTCTATAATCAATAGGATGATCCACCTTATCTTCTTGAATTAATAAGACTCTTTTTTGCGAAGCCAACGCGAAACCAGCAACAAATGCACAACGAGCATTATGTACTAAAGCACTTTCACGTTTAGGTGACAGGAGATGCGCTATTACAGCTCGCGATTTATCGACCTCTTTTATTGCAAGATTTAATGGTAGGCGTGTGCGCTCACTTGGGTCGAAGAGTCTAAATCTAAACCAAGACTTTTTTAAGCTGGCTGTTATTCTCAGGCTCCCTTCAGTATCTAAAGGTGTTTTTAAATAGTAGATTGGTCTGAATGTATCTATTGCTGAAGCTCTCTGTAAGACAATATCTGAGGGGCCGGCTTCTGCGATAGACATTAGATCCTGAGCGTTAGCAAAACTTTTATATCCGATAGTATCCAACAGGCCTATCTTATCAAGCATTTTGCTGCCACCAAAAGATGTATCAAATATCGGTATTAAGGGTTTAGATAACCCAAAAATGTAACCGATTTCAAACAGCACATTAAAGTTAAGCGTAGTTATATCACAAACTAAATATGTGCTTGAAAAAATCGCCTTACATATTTCGCAAAAGATTACTTTTCCCTGTGTTCTAAGATCTTTCCAAGTCAAGTAAGCTATATTGGTATGTTTTTTGGAAAGAGCTTCTGCAGAGCTTTCTATAGTAGACGAGATAATAGTGGAAGCCGAGGGATATAAAAATAACACTTTGGGTTTTTCCTCTGCGGGAAATACTTCGGGGCACTTATTTGTAGCATACTGACAGAAAATACAACCCGGGCGGACTTCCATATTGGTCGGCGTAGCCATATAACGAATCCTTTTCAAGTATGCTAAGCAGTAATTATAACACATAATGCTTATTGTATCAATAGTCAAGATTTTTTTAAAAAACTTTTGCTTTTTTCCCTGTAAGTAGCATACTCTCTTGAAGTTAGCAATCCCACAACATCTCTCTTAAATCCCCGTCGAGAAACTATTTTCAATCAAAACTTGACACGGAGACAACCAGATGGCATTTATATATAGTAGGAGGTGATTTATATGCATTCCGACGATAACGTCCAAGCATATGTTCGCGTGAGTAGTCACAACTCTGCTGACCACGCCGAAAGTTTAGAAATTCAGAGGCGCAAAATTCTCGATTACTGTAAAGAGAAGAATCTGCATCTTGATAGGGTCTACGAGGATAAAGGTATAAGTGGAACCATCAAGGACAGGCCGGCACTATTAGAGCTTCTTAAGGACTGTGAGGCCGGCAGAGTTAAAAAGCTCGTCGTATATAAGCAAGATAGGTTAAGCCGCGAGCTAACAGTTGCCTTGTGGCTCGAGACTCAATTCAAAAAGTATGATGTAGAGGTAATCTCCGTCGCAGACCCCGAATACGACCTTGAGGACCCACTGCAAAAAGCCTTCAAGCATATAGCCGACATCTTCGCGGAACTTGATCGAGACACCGTAGTGATGCGTCTGAGGGAAGGAAGAATAAATAATGCAAAAAACGGCGAAAGGGGGTCGGGGCCGGTGCCCTATGGCTATAAAAAAGTAGGCGATGTTTTGATAATAGACGCCGAAGAATCGAAATGGGTTGACAAAATTTTCCGGTGGAAAGTCAAAGGCATTCGTTACTCCGAAATTCTGAACAGGCTCAATAAAGCAGGGGTTACAACCAAAAGAGGAAAGAGGTTTTCGGCAGCAGCACTCACCTATCTGCTAAAAAATAATCTGTACTGTGGTGAAATGAGTTTCGGCGATATTAAGAGCAAAAGTGCGCACCCGTCGATAATTTCGAGAAGGCTATACCGGAAAACGCAAAAATCGATGGTCGGGAAAAATTGTAAAAATTTCCAAGTGACCCCTTGACAAGATAGGAGTTCGTATGGTATAATTCATACGTAGAAACTGCGTATGAGGATTAACATGGACTATGTGGAAGACTTCGTTAATAAAAATTTAGAGGACGGCAAGCTACCCTTGCCGAAAATGTACGACTTCCTATATACAAGGTTCGGGATGCTTATACGCACCGACCAATGGTATGCTAAGCAAGGCCTATTACCCAAGCCGGATATTGAAGAATGGAAGAATCGATACTACTCGAAAGAAGTAGCTTTGGAAACACTACAGAAGGCGAGAATCATAACAAAGCTTAAGGAATATAAAAACGTCGACCTAGCTACTATAAGGAAGATATTCAATAACTACAAGAATCAAAGTCAGGCCCTTATAGAGGAGCTACTGGATGATATAGAGAAATACCCGGCCTTTTACCAAGAAGACCAATTTGCCGATATGATTTTTGATAGGCAGAACGATATGATTATGGAAAGAATATGCGAGGAACTTGTGCGCGGAATAGAATTGAGCAAGCTAAACGCCGTTGATATAGAGGAAGATGTCAGGGCGAAGTATGGGAGAGGGTAATTTTTTTGAGTTATAATACGCAACTACTGCGTATGACTTTGTATTTAGAGGAGGTGATCACGTGCATCGGATTTTCCAAATCAAGCAGATTACGGATAAATTTGTTCTAGAATACCTATCCGTAGTAATTGTTACAAAAGAGGGACGAAAATTCCTATACATTCGGACTGTGGTTATAGAGCGACAACACGAAAGGGCAGAAAATGAAGCCATTGTGGCAGGGAGAAAAATTGAGGGTCAGGCGTAAGCAGCTGGGTCTAACTACGGCAGAGCTAGCGGATAAGACGGGCTGCGACCGGCAACTCGTTTCAATGTGGGAAAACGATAAGGCAGCGCCTTCGGGACATTTCTTAATTGTGCTTAGTATCGTGCTTAATGTGAATCCTAAGAACTTTTATACTTTTGAATGAAAGGGGGTGAGTTTAATGAAGCCAGAGAACGAGATTACCGTCTGCTGTAAGAAATGTGGGCGTGCATATAAAATAGAGCCGTCAGACTCGGAACGGGAAATACTGAAGACAGCCACAAAAAATGTACTTCCATACAAATGCCCGTATTGCGGTAGCAGAAGGTATGAAATGTTACTGCGTGTAGTACCGGCATCGCAGTAAGCAAGAAACAGCGTAAGGCATGGGGAGTCGGCTGATTTTCCGGCGTCCCTGTGCTCTTACAAAAGTGATGTGAGAGCTAAAAATGACGAAAACAGATATTTTAACGACAGATGAAGTAGCAGAGATGCTGCGTATTTCAAAAAATACGCTCCATAGAAAATCTTGGAGAGAGAAAAATCAATTCCCTTTTAAAAAAGTAGGGAAGCGGTTACTTGTTTACAAGAAAGACGCCGAAGTATGGCTAAGAGGGATAAATGGGTAATAAATATCCCGGCATTAGACCCATTGCCGCCGGCATATATGAAATAAATTTTCAGATAAAACGCCATCGGCAACAGTATCGGATAGAAGCCCCGTCTATGCAGGCGGCTGCTAAGAAAAGAATAGACGATATGGCGGAGTATCAGAAAAGCCTTTCTTTACCTGAGGAGGAGAAAAGGCGCTTTACGGTAGAATTCGCCGAGGCTAAGGAAAAGCTGTTAGAAATCGTGAAATCCGAGACTCAGAATCAGAAGACCGTAAATAGATATTCAAATGTTTACGACAGGATGTTTACGCAGTTTAGAATAAAGCACTTCCCGTCTATTCAGAGTCCGAGTCAGTTGACAGTTGCTTTCTTCGCGGAGTACAAAGCCTATTATATAAATGGAGATAGCAAAGACCCAGAGAACGCGCCATCGCATCCTAATGGCTGGCGTTCAGAGTTTATAATAGTTAGGGCGATAATGAACAAGTTGCGTCGGCTCCGCTACTGTAAGAGAGACCTTATAGATGACATATCAGATAGTATAGAGCAGGGACGGTCAAAACGGCCGGAATTCTCCAATATCCCTGATTCTACACTTACAAAATACTTTAATTTCGTGAAAAAGGACAGGCCGGACTTTTCCAGGCCCCTTACCTATATAAAGCTGACAGGCAGACGGATTGGCGAAACTACATTACTAGAGAAGCGAGACGTTGTGTGGAACGGTCTGAGACCTGTATCGCTTAATGTTCGGGCTGAAACTACCAAAATGAAGGAAGCGGCGCCTATACCGTATCTCGATGACGAACTAGCGAAAATAATATCAGATGCCGCAAGAAACAATGATACGAAGTGGCTATTCATAAATAGGAACGGTAGGCGCGTTCAGAAGGACAAGCTATATCAATATCTTAAGAAAACAAGCAAGGAAGTGATGGGCGTAGAAGTAACCCCTCATTATTTCCGCAGGAGGTTTCACACTATTTGCGGCATAAACAGAGTTAACCCCGCTGACGCTCAGGCAATATCAGGCAGCAAGGACCCGAGGGTCATTATGCAGCATTACAACTATGCGACACCGGAAGGCGTGAAGAAAGCTCTTGAAATTACGAGAGGAAAAGGGTATGATAAGCCTCAAGAAAGATAGAATGCGTGGTGCGAAGTGTGGTGAAACCCCCGTTTTAAGCACAAAACGGTGTGAATCTCTCCCTCTCCGCCAGTTTTTTTTAATGCAGTAGACGTAACTCGCATACGTATCAAAGTTACGACGCAACTCACGATGACACAGCGGGTTGCGTTTTTGCTTTCATTGGGTTGGGCTTGTCACAGCTCTCCCTTGATAGTGTATGAAACGCGTATATTTCTATAAAAACTGTATGATAAGTGTATACCTGAGAAATTGAGCCTACAGCAGTTTTCTCAGATAACGCCTGTTGATTAAAAGGTCAACGGGGATTTTTTATGTCTACTTACTTTAAACTCTTAAAAAGGGGACAAGATGAACGTCTTTTTATTGATTAAGCCAGAGTATGCCTTTGCTATTCTCAAAGGCACAAAACGCTATGAATTTCGGAAGTTGAGGTTCCGCAGAGGCGTAGAAAAAGTTGTGGTATATGCTACCTCGCCCTATAAGAAAATAGTCGGATATTTCAAAGTAGGACGAATTCATCAGGGGTCTCCACAGATGCTGTGGAATCAGTTTAATACACATGCTGGAATTGATAAAAAAGCCTTCTTCTCATACTTTAAAAGTAGATCATTAGGTATAGTTATCGAAGTAAAAAATCCTGTTTCGTTTCGACGGCATAGAAAACCTCGGGAAATATTGCCGGGCTTTTCAATACTATGGTCTTTTAGATACCTCTCTGAAGATGAGTTTAAATTGATAAAGAGGGCGAGCATCTGAGTCGGAAGGGGAAACCATACACCATCCAGTCTACTTGATTTAGTGTTACAAGCGTTGCAGACGTTACAGGTGTTACAGTCTTTCTTGTGTTACCAGAGACTCTCCCTTGGGTTAGAAGCCTCCAGACATAGTTCTATGTTACTTTGTGTGTCCGCGTGTAAAGGAAGTACTGCTAAGCCGCAAGAAGATATAGCTGCAAATACGGTTGAAACCTCTTTCGTTTTCACAGGATAAAGTAGACTGGTTACACGTATAAAGATATTAAGTGAACAAAAACCAAGATTTTCCTTGACAAAGCTCTCTCATTATGCTATCATACCGCCATTCCTGCACTTATACTGTAACTTTAACAACGGAACAAGCGATGAAAAGTAACGGGGAAAGCTATATCTGGATACTTAACTTAAGGCCGACGTCTGTATATCGGTCTTTTTGTCTATGGAGGTGTGAGATGAGGAAAAGTGTTTTTATAGCGATTTTTGTTTTGACTATGGGATTCTGTAGTTTGGCACACGCTGATAACTATGCATTAGAGTTTGACGGTGTCGATGATTTTGTAAAAATGCGGGACCCTTCCCCTCTCCGACTAAGAGATGGAATGACAATAGAAGCTTGGATTAACTGCTACAATACAAATGGACCCAGAATCATTGCTTGTAAAGGCGGTAGCTATACGTTCAAAGTCCACAATAATAGCGATAAGTTGAGAATAGAATTAATAGGAGAGGATGGACAAATAGCGGATTTAGAGGGGAACACGCCGATTGCTGTTAATAATTGGGTTCATGTAGCTGCGACATTCGATAGTAGCACGGGTACCACTAAATTATTTTATAATGGAGTTGAAGATGGCACCTATAACTCTACAGCTGGAAACGCTATTATAGACTCCTTCGGTTGTGATTTTATAATTGGAGGGCCCGAATTTTTTAATGGCATGATTGATGAGCTACGTGTTTGGAATTATCCGAGGACACAAGAACAGATAAATTATTGGAAAAATTATTATCTTACTGGGTACGAACCAGGACTAGTTGGGTATTGGAAATGTGATGAAGGTTCAGGCGGAGAAATAAGTGATTTATCGCCGAGTGGGATATTTGCCGGTATACTCCATGGTCCTCGCTGGGTTGTATCTCATAGTCCTGTAAGTGAAAGTCAGCCAACCATGCCACCTATTGCAAACGCAGGTGAAGATAAAGTAGCCGATGCAAATGAATCAGTGACTTTGGATGGTAGTGCTTCATATGACAATGATGGAAGTATTACGACATACACATGGACAAGACTTCCTGATAACATTGTTTTGTACTCAGGGCCCAATTCTACCTATGAAACCAAGGCTTTAGGAAAAGTAGAAGAGGTTATAGAACTTGCTATCTTTGATAATAGCGGCTGGAGGGCAACAGATACAATGCGTATCTTAAGCAGAAAAGTGGAAGAGATACAACTTACTCCCGGTTCGACAGGACCGCAGGGTGAGGCGGGTCCTAAGGGCGATATAGGACTTATGGGTCCACAAGGTATTCAAGGAGAGCAGGGTCCAATCGGTCCACAGGGGACTCAAGGAATAGCAGGGCCTCAAGGTCAAACGGGTCCAGCAGGTTCGCAAGGTCCTCCTGGAATAACTC
>Ga0315289_10012257_pt1 | contig 12093 bp, 10 predicted proteins | sample YL17G11_40_MG_FD_203452 | JGI IMG/M metagenome (GOLD analysis project Ga0315289, IMG submission 203452) | Sediment microbial communities from Yellowstone Lake, YNP, Wyoming, USA - YL17G11_40 | ecosystem: Environmental > Aquatic > Freshwater > Lake > Sediment | place: USA: Wyoming | collected...
AGCGTCATCGATCAACTCCGCTCCGAATCCAGGGTTCAGCTGGTTCAATCTGTCTCTCAGCCAACGTTCCAGGATCACATCGCTGTAGTCCTTCCTCTCGGCTGCGGGTTCTCCAGGAGCGATGGATGGCCCGACAATCACTGAATATCCGATCTTCTCCAAGATGCCAAGGGCCATCTTCTCCAGATCTGCCTCTGTCATCTTCACTGGGCATCCACCTTGCCCATATCCCTTGATTGATCCATTGGTATGCGAATCTCACCAGAGAGAAGCTTTGGCAGAAGAGTGTCCCTGAGTTTCTCCAACGTTTTCGCGCTCTTCGCTCCACTGAATATCATCCTAAGAAGCGGGGTAACAATCTCATCGTACTTCTCGAGTATCTGAGCTAACGGAAGGAGGATTGGGGCGGTACGTAGTGAGGTCGCGTTAAGTCCAGGCTGTGCGCCGCTAGTGTTCAGATTGCTGACATAATTCTTCATGTACGGGGTGTCCAGCCAGAAGTATAGATAGTTCTGGGTGTGTCTCTCATTCGTCCTCAGTATGAAGACGTGTTCGTTTATGCAGCATCTCTTGTGTGGGAAGTCATCACGCGCCATCGAGAGCCTTCCTATGTTTGCGCCATCTTTGTATAGAAGAACGTCACAACCTAGGACCTGACCGCTCTTCATTCCATCGTAAAACTCTTCGCTCACGTATTTCTCCTTTGAGTAATCATACCTGCCGAGGCCATTTACGTTCTCAGCTCCAATGCTGGGGACTCCGGATTCAAGTTCTCCGACGCCACCCTTAGGTCGTCGTCCAGACTCGATGGTTGATAGGGTCTTATCGAAAGTCGCCACCTGCCAACCCTTCGGTATCTCTCCAAGTTCCGAGTCTTCGAACGAATCAGAAAATAGCGAGGCAGTCTTATCGTCCATTCCGAAAGGCTTCTTCCCTTCCGCCTTCGCGTGGACTGGGGCGAAGTCGATGAACCAGGACTTAAAAACCGCGTGCGCAATCGCTTCGAGAGTCCCATTGGATTGCTGACTCAGGTCGATTGAATCGTCGATTGCAGAAAGAACCTCTGAAATGCTGGTTTGCACGACCATCGGTGGAAGAGGAATCTCGAGTTCAACCAGGTCGCGACCAGTTATCCCCGAAACGGCAACTTGCCTTAAAATTGTGTCTAGCAGATACTTACCATATGACGAACTGAAGAAGTAGAAGAGATATCGTCCATCCGCCCTTGCTCTGTCTGGACGAACCCTGATTATCGACGACTCGAACACAGTTGGCTCGTCAACTGAAAGTACAATGGAGCACTTCCCCGCCCCTTCAGCAACAAGGGAGCGACGAGCGAACAGCAAATCGCCAGCTTCAAGAGCAAAACCTGCTTCTTCTTTTGGCGACAGTCGAATGCGTTTCATAGAAACTGACCTTAGTCGAGGGTTGTCGAAGAGTTCTCCCATGTTAACGATCTTCGTTCCAGAACCATGGAATTCCTTCGGCTTGTAGATACCATTTCGAGGACCGTCAACCAAGACCTCGCCTAGTTTTACCCATTCCCAGTTTGCTGAAGACTCGTCAGAGATCATAGCCAAGTCTCCGAAGATTCTCGACTATCGTTCTCTCGAGCTCCGCGGATTCTTCGAATTGCTGCCGCAACTGTTTTGTGAAACGGACCATCTTGTGTTCGAACGGTTCGTCATCCACATCTTCTTCTCCAAAGCCCACGTAGCGTCCCGGAGCTAGCGCATACCTATTGGAGGCGATTTCACTGGTCTTAGCACTCTTGCAGAACCCCGTCACATCCTTGTATTCTGCTGAACCAGAGTCTCCACGCCATGCATGGTATGTGCCCGCAATCTTGGCAATGTCCTTGTCAGTGAGCTCTCTATGCGTGCGATCCGTCATAGAGCCCAGCTTGCGGGCATCGATGAAGAGTGTCTCCCCTCGCCTGTCCCGAAACTTGCTGTTCGCCTTGTCTCTAGCAATGAACCACAGGCAGGCCGGAATGGGTGTCGAGTAGAATAGTTGCTCGGGCAAGGCTATCATACAGTCCACGATACCCGCCTCAATAATGTTCTTGCGGATCTCCCCCTCACTAGACTGATTCGAGAACATAGTTCCATTTGCGAGCACGAAACCGGCAATGCCCGTAGGAGCGAGGTGATGTATGAAGTGCTGAACCCATGCGAAGTTAGCGTTACCCTTGGACGGGATGCCATACTTCCACCGAGGGTCTTCCCGCAAGCGTTCTCCGCCCCAGTCGCTGTCGTTGAATGGAGGGTTCGCGAGCAGGTAGTCGGTCTTCAAGTCCGCATGAAGGTCTCTGTGGAAGCTGTCCGCGGGCTCCTTCCCAAGGTTCCCTTCGATTCCCCGTATTGCCAGGTTCATCTTCGCCAGGCGCCAGGTCGTCGCATTCGATTCCTGACCGTAGATGCTGATGTTGCCGGTCTTGCCCCCGTGTGCATCGACGAACTTCTCACTCTGAACGAACATGCCTCCAGAACCACAGCATGGGTCAAATACACGGCCATTGTACGGGGCAAGCATCTCAACAAGCAGCCTCACGATACATCTCGGGGTGTAGAACTGCCCACCTTTCTTGCCTTCAGCGCTGGCGAACTGCGACAGGAAGTATTCGTACACTCTGCCGAGAATGTCCTTCGACTGGCTCTCCTTGTCTCCGAGTCCAATCGTGCCTATCAAGTCAATAAGCTCGCCGAGCCTTTGTTTGTCGAGTGCAGGACGAGCATATTGTTTCGGCAGGACGCCCTTTAGCGAAGGGTTCTCTCTCTCAATCGCATCCATTGCGTCATCCACAAGCTTGCCTACACCTGGTTGCTTGGCGTTTGCTTGCAGATAGGGCCATCTAGCCTCCTTCGGGACCCAGAATATGTTCTCAGCACGATACTCGTCCGGGTCCTCAGGATTTGCATGATGCTTCGTCTCCAGCAGGAGCTTAGCGTGCTTCTCCTCGAATGCATCTGAGACATACTTCAGGAAGATCAAGCCCAGAACTACGTGCTTATACTCCGCTGCATCCATGTTGCTACGGAGCTTGTCTGCAGCAGCCCACAGCGACGATTCGAAACCAAGGTTCGCGCCATTGCTACCGTTTGCCTTCTTCGCCACCCCAGCACTCTCATATTCCCGAAAGGCAGTCTAGGTTATCAACCCACGCTTCCGTGCGACAGAGACATGCTGTGCTCCGGATTGTTCACCTGCCTTCTCCTGTGGCATCGTGTCCTGATGCGAGACGGTCGGAACAAGTAGGAGACGGTCAGGGGGATTCCACAGGAACTCTTATCTCATTGGCCATGAATGCTATCGGCCTATGTCGGAGCGCGAAGACCTCTACAACTTGATGATCTCGCAGATCATTGCAGCACCACTTGTGGGCGTCGTCTGGGTCATGAACCCCCTCATCGGTTTTCTGCTATCCCTCTCAGACATCGTCGTCGTGATTGCCTGGATTGGGAGCCTTCTGAAAAAGGCAGTCGCCTGATCATGCAGCTGGCCATGCTGGGCTGGACTCAGGAGATGATCGGCAGCTTCCTCTTCTCACGAGTAATGAGCGCATCCGACAGTGTTTTAGAGTAGCTAGGCGATTTTCGAGCGGGTGCAATCATAGCCGACAAGTCACGCTGGAGTCGATGGATCGTCCCCATCATCTTAGTGTTCGTACCTGGCGTCCTCTCCAAGATTGGGGAGTGGACTGTGCCCATCCTCGGATCACGGGTCCAAATATGGATGATCTTCGCCGTTGTCGTGGTGGCACTAGTCGCAGGCATGACCGCCAGTTACTTTGTCAGCCGACCAAGATCCAGCAGATTCGGAGCAATACATGTTGGAGGAAGGCCTGTAGCGAGATTCCCAGAGGTAATTTGGAAGCCACATGCAGGGTTCCTTTGGAAGGTGACGGTGGGCTACGAACTAGATCAACCCGGTGGGAAGAGTGCAACAGAGGCGAACGGCCCTTACTGCCCCCACTGCAAGACTGGACTGGTGATCATGACTGTAGGTGGGATCCTGGGTACTGACATTGGGAGCGAGGACTACTGGAAGTGCCCACAATGCGGCAAGAAGTTGAAGGCCACTTTGGACGAAGAGGACTTGCGCGATGAGGTCAAGAAGAAAGTTCAAGGAATGATCGACCGGGGCGAGATGTAAGGAAGCGAACCACCCCGTTCTTCACGCGTTGTCAGCGCACGACCACACGACGTCAACGAGAGCAGGCGAGATCAGGTGTCTCCGTGCCTTCGGGCGCACTATGCCCTAGAAACCCGTAGAATCGAACGGGAATGCGGGGTTAAATTGTGCCCCAAGACGATCTTAAACATTGGCATGTGCAAGAGGCGATAGGACGCTTCGCGATATCTGCATGTTTTGGCCGCGGATGTTTATCACTTGACTACCGATAAACCCGTCTGTGGTCATCCGACGGCCACGATGCCGAAAGACTCTTAGAGTATCGGCCCTATCAAGGGAGTTGCGAGGGGGGAGTGGACGATGCCATACTTCCAAAAGACGATCCAGTTGAGCAAGCTTAATTTGAACAAGGAGAACCCGAGGTTCCCACCCACCGAAAGTCACGAAATGGCCCTCAAGACCATGGTGGAATCGAGTAGCGACCAGTTATTGAATCTGGCGAAGGATATTGCCGTGAACGGTCTGAATCCGAGCGAGATCCCTATCGTCTACATGGATGAGGAGAGCAATCTCACAGTGAAAGATGGTAATCGGAGGATCACCGCACTCCTGGCCATCACGAAGCCAAACAGGATTCCGACCTCCAACAAAGCATACATCAAACGCTTCGTTAATCTCAAGGCCAAGGCAGACGTTGATCGACTGCGCCGAGTGCCATGCATCGTCTTCGATGACGAAGATGAGGCGGATAGATGGGTCCAGCTGAAACATACTGGCGAGAACAACGGCGTTGGTACGGTTTCGTGGAATGGCTTAATGGCAGAGAGGTTCAGGTGCCATAGGACAAAGGAGATGTCCTACCAGTTGCAGGCCTACGATTTCGTAGAGACCCACGCTGATGAGTCGCTCAAGCAGCAACTGGTAACAGACTTCCCAATCACCAATCTAGGAAGGCTGATCAGCAACCCGAACTTCAGGAAGGCGATGGGGTTCCAGCTCGATGATGGGACCCTGAAGTACCTGATTCCGAAAGAGGAAGCTTTGAGAAATCTCACCAAAGTAGTCAGTGATTTGGCGACCAAGACAATCAGAGTGGACGATATCAAGACCACCGAGAAGATGGATGAGTATTCCGATTCGCTGAAGAAGCTGGGTTACTTCAGAGAGGTACAGCCGATCTCTGTTCCCCAGCCAGTTTTGGAACCAAAAGAGAAGTTGGAGATACTTCCCCGGCCAGAGGCAAAGACGAAGAAGGAGCTGCCACCGACCATGAAGAGAGCGCGGCTCATTCCTGAGGAATGCTCGATTACTATCCAGGAACCGAGGACGAACAACATCTACCAGGAACTCAAAGTGCTGAACGTCGATAGATTCCCCAACGCAGTCTCGGTCCTGTTCAGAGTGTTCATTGAGCTCAGCTTGAATAGATGCATCCAGGACAAAGGAGTTCAGAACATCAAAACTGACAGCGAGCTTGTCAACAAGATCAAGAGAGTGCATGATCACTTCGTGTCGAACGGGATCATGAGAATGGAGGACATGCAGGGCGTGATGGTGCTATGCAACGTTGCGGGCAACCAGCCAATTCCAATGACCAAACAGTTCAACGGATACGTTCACAATTCGAGCTTCCACCCGGCCTCTGGGGACTTGAAGACTCTCTGGGACAACCTCCAGCCCTTCATCATGAAACTCTGGGAATAGAGTCTCTCTTACTTGGTTCCGCTCGGGTACCACATCGTAGATCGACGAGGAAGTTTGCCCAAGTTAGTGAGGATTATCTCTCTCGCAGTGCGGCTTCCATCCGCAGTGGTTGAGTATAAGACCCGGATACTTCGAGCCGAGAATCCATTATCGGAATACATATCGGTTATCTCTTTCGCCGGATCATAGCTCACGAGCCAAGGGCTCTTGACTTTTGAGAGGTGCTTGCAGAGGGCAATATGATCCTTCGCTCCGAAATAGAACTGATACAGTCGGTCTGCCTTGTGATAAAAGGGGGGATCGAGGTAGTAGAACACAGTGGCCGCCTCGCCGTTTTCGAATCCTTTCGCCATCCGCATCGTGCTCCTCCAATCACCCTCGTTGATGAACTCGACCTTCGACGCATAGCGTTGGATATCTCTGATTCGCTGCGCCAGTCGCTCGACGGGGAACCTGCAGTCAATCTTGTATGCCGATGTCTGCTTCTTGCCACCAATCGGGCCACTATGGGGATGGAGAATGCCCGAGAAGCTTGTTCTGTTGAGGAACAGGCATGCAAATGCTCTCTCCCTAATGCTCCCTTGAGAAGTCGTCTTCAGTTCCTTCCATGTGTCCAGAGTAATCGGGGTCGTATCCAGCTTCTCAATCAACCAGTCAGGGTCCTCGAAGACAGTCCTCCAAAAGGCAGCCACCAAAGGGTCCTTCTCTCCAAGGGCGATCTTCTCAACCAACCCGTTCGACAGAAGGTGCAACGACACACTAGCCCCCCCCGCGAATGGCTCTACGAAGAGCTTCGGTTTGGCCTTGTTCAGTCTAAGCACTTCCACGATGTAATCGGCCAGTCGTCTCTTCCCTCCTGGATATCGCAATGGCGATTGAAAAACTAAGGTCGACGGGGCCCCCTCGCCCTGTCTTGATGCATCCCCTATGGTCATTCCCTTCAAATGAGTGATTGGCGGCCGAGATAATAGGCTTGCGCCTCCAGAGCGTAACATCCATAGAGGGGAACGAGGATTCCAGACTGAAGTGGCTTTATGGAGGAGACTCGACTTGAATGGTTATTACGCGTCGCGAGAGAACAAGTAGTGAAGATTGTTGCTGGTGTTATCATCGCAATCGTCTCGGCGCTTGTTCTCAGCAACCTCCATGCAATCAGAGAGTGGCTCGCCATAGACGTTCCATTAGGGATCGCAGTCATCTGCGTTGCCTGGGGCACGACAGCATCAGCGTACTTGCTCATACTCAGGAGGCGGATAATAGGTATGCGCACCCGCCAGACGGGCATCCTATGGCAACCGCATGAAGGACTCCTTTTCAAGATAGAGGTTCTGCGGAAGGGCTCCAAACTGGCCGAACCGAGGGTGGTTGGTCTCTACTGTAAACAATGCAAATCGAGAGCAGAGATATGGAGCAACGTGACCCCAAAAGGTCCTAGAGGTCATGTCATCTACTGCCCCAGCTGTGATGATTTCTCGGGTGAGGCCTCAAGCGATGAGGATGTCCTCAAGAGGATTGTGGAGTCCATTGTCGAAGGGCGGATCAATAGGGGCGAACTCACCGTCGATTCTAAGTCAATTGAATGGTTGGATTCAGACTAGTGATGTCTGATATCGTTAACGGAGACCCGTCAGATCTCGTGGCGACGCCGATGCCCGAAGTGCTCGCCTGGGCAATCAAGCGCCTGTCAGAAGCGCCTTCGAGGAACACCTCAGAAACCTTTAGCCTACCAGTCTCGATGCACTCGTTCAAACCCGTACCGATCCAGGACCCGACGCACTGTCCCGCATACCTGGGCTTCTGATCGCTCAGGGTGAATCATATGCACGGTTTCATGCAGAACGACTTCGCGGAATCTCCACTGGGGAAGCCTGAACAACATCGGGTTCAAGTAGAGCGTGCGAGATGGAGCGGCCCATAATCCGAGCAAGCCATCCCCGCTCTTAGACAAGTACGGATCAAACCTGACGTGATAGGATTTGGCCACGGCCCGATTCCCTCCCCTCGTGTGCTTTTCGACTAGGACGAGAGCTCGCACAACCTCGCGTCGTACACGCTCCTCCATCCTATTTAGGCGGCGCGAGGTGAGCCCCGCTTCCTCCTTAAGACTCCTGAGATATTGTCGTTCGTCTTCTGCCAGGTTGGTCGAAGTCGGCTTAACGTTTGGCGCGAATAGGTCAGCCAAGCCGCCAACCGCCTTCTCTCCCTTTGTCTCGCAAGGTTGGCGGTTCTCACCTTTCTTACCTTGCATAGAGGAGTATTAGCACTGGGACGTTTCTAAAACCTTGGGTACTAAGTTCTGTATGCGGACGTTAGGCTCCAAGACACCACTCAAACAAATCAGGTCGGCTCCCGATATGCCCGTTCCTAGCCCGTTGTCGGCGCGACTTGCCACGACGTCAACGAGAGCAGTCGTAATCAGGGGTTCTTGTGCGCTTCAATAACGAAGCCCCTAGAAACGCACAAGAACGCGCTTGTCGCGCAGAGTGGTCAAAACTACTCGACTGGTTTCGCGTAGTGCTTCTTCAATTGAGAGACGGCCAACTGTAGCAGACTCTCCGCCTCCTCCTTCGTGGCTGAGTATCCTGATGGGTGGGCGGTCAGATTCCTGAAGGGTCTACAGACCCCCACAATAGCAGTCTGGTCTGGGAGAAGAGTCCTGTTCGCCTCAAGGATGTCGACCAATTTCGAGAAAGGAAGGTTTGAAGGTCCGCCCTTGCTCGCCCGCGCATGTATCGCTCGAACGACCGATTCCAACGCGCAGCCCGCCATGACGATTGCCGCTCGATATACCCCTGCGTTCAAACAGAGGACCGATTCTTCCACGTACCCTCTAACAGCAGGATCGTCAATGAATTCAAGGTCAGGGTAGGTAACTGGACGATTTGGAAGGCTTCTCTCTAGCCTCCCGATTTCTTCCTTCACATTCTTGATGTCGATCTTCAAGGAAGTGAAATTGCTGTCTACTGAACCACGGGATTCCTTGGATGCATAGTGCGTGACGAAGTGTGCGTGCTGGCAGAGGGACCCGATTGCGTCATTTCTAAGGGCCTTCGGGATCTTGTCCCGGATCGCCCCACACAATTGATAGATGTTCTCGGCGATTGTTAAGAGACCGATCCAAGTGAAGGAGTGGTCGAGAGCATCCTGCAGTTTGGAGGTCTCCATCTCGAGGTCACGCATGAGCTCATTGAGTGTTGTGATTGTTCCCTGATCCATCGTCTCGGGCTCCGACTTGGCCTTGGACATGCAGGCAGTACTCCTTGCTGACAGAGGTAATGACAGCAGGCACTATGAAGGATTCGTCCTCATCCTGATCAGCGAGCCTCAATTGCCTGATCAGAGCCAGAACCAGTAAAGGGTTTGGGGACAACGGGGTGCTAGTTTCTATACCCCCCTGATTGAAAAAGAGCCAGTAATCGGGAATCGGTGGCAACAGCAACACATTCTTTGCCGACAAGGAATCCGTAAGCGGAAGAACCTCTTTTCAGCTAATGGATTCTAGCTCCTAGCTTTAATCACCGTCAAATTCGAGGTCATAATCCGGGTGGGATAAGTTCTGCTACCTGCTTTCGTTGGCTACACTGTTCAGACCTCAATCCAAGCCGCTGCAAGTCTTGCGTCAAAAGGATTCTATATGCCCAATGGAATCCAATGTACAGGAAGGGTGGACGACATGCGGAATATTGAGATTAAGGATCTGATAAAGGTCTACAAGACTGGGAAGTCTGAAGTCATCGCGCTGCGCGGCTTGGACTGCATTATCAGAGCCAGTCAGATTCATGCCATTATGGGCCCATCCGGCTGCGGGAAGACAACGCTCCTAAACGTTATTGGAGGATTGGACAGACCAACAGCGGGTTCAGTTACTTTGGATGGGGTCAACATTGTGAACCTCACAGATGCGGAGCTTGTAAAGCACCGTCGTGAGACTGTTGGCATCGTCTTTCAGTTCTTCAATCTCGTTCCCACGCTAACGGCGCGGGAAAACATCGAGCTTCCAATGCGACTTGCGGGGAAGAGTTCGGCATACATGAAGGAGAGAACCGAGGTGTTGCTGAAGCTGGTCAACATGGAGCAGAGGGCGAATCATAAACCTGACGAGCTCTCGGGCGGTGAACAGCAACGTATCGGTCTAGCCACGGCATTAGCCAATGATCCGCCTGTCCTGTTGGCGGACGAACCGACAGGAGAGTTGGACACGGCTACTGGGCAGCAGATACTCCATCTATTCCAAAGGCTGAAGGATGAGTACAAGAAGACCATTGTGATTGTCACTCACGACCAGAGAATCGGGCACATCGCAGACATGGTGATGACGATAGTGGATGGAAGGATAACAGAGTCGATATCCGGCAAGGAATTCATGACAAGGGTCACCGAAGTGCAAAGCGGAATCGACAGGGGAACTCGGTAGGGTTGGGGTCATCCTTGGCGAAAATCCTGTCATTCTTGAAATTCTCTCTTGAGTCGGTCGTCAAGAATGGTAGACGATCGCTGTTCGCCATATTGGGCGTTATACTGTCTCTATCTCTCATATCTGGTTCACTCATAGCTGTCGATTCCTCTGGAATGACTCTGCTGAGGTCTGCAATCGATGGCGTGCCGTGGGACTATGACGCATCAGACGCTTCTGGATTTGCTTCAGTGAACGAGACATTGTTCTCTTCCAAGGCAAAGATGATCGAGTCTGTCGAGCACGTCGAGGCAGCCGCGCCCATTGCCCTCTACCAAAGTGTCGACTATCGAAACGATGCGGGAAAGCACATGCCGTCCTACACTTATCCTGGATATGGAACCGTTGAACTGCTCCCACACAACTCGAGCAAGATACTGGAGACACATCGGATTGCTGGTGAGCTCCCAAGGCTGGGTACTGTGGCAATTAGTAAATATGTATCTAGGATTCTCGAAATCGGTCCTGGCGACAACATCACGTTGGGCTTTGCGGTGAGCCATTATGACGCCGTCAATGACAGCTACGTATCCATGAGCGTCGACCTAGTCTTCGAGGTCTCTGCAGTATGGAGTCAGACCAAAATCGATGTCCCAAACATTCAGCTAGGGTACTCGGTGAACCTTGAGGACGACGATTCAATAGCTCTCTACGGCTGGAGTGACCCGATTGTGGCGAACATGGTCGACGCAGACATGATCGAAGAACCTCTGGAGAATGCCACTGAGTTTAGCACTCCGTATGTTAGTTACATGATATGGATAGACAGAGATAGGGTAATTGACATTGCGGATCTCAAGGGCACTTTGAATACGCTTGAGGAAATCCGTCACCGCTTGTCTCAAGCTGGTTCGATATCTGGATATCAACTCAGGACGGGCATGCTCGAGCCCGCAATTGAATGGCTACGACCCGAGATGAATAGGCTGAAGATCATGTCCTCAGCCCTGTCGCTTCCGGTCTTGGTCCTAGGAGTGTATCTCTCCATAGTTGGTGTGGAGTTGGGATCAACATCTAGGCGACAGGAAATCGGTACATTGAAATCGAGAGGCGCAAGCAACGGCCAAGTATTCGGTTTGCTATTGTCAGAATCCTTCGTGCTCGGCGTCGTTTCCGGCATTGGAGGGCTCATGTTGGGCCTGCTCGTCAGTAGGACACTCGTAGATACCACGGCGTCGCTCTCATCCCATGCACCAGTCGAGTATTACTCTTCGGGGATTCTGTTGACAGCCCCCACTATATTGCTTTCGGTGGGGGCAGGTGTAGCGCTCGTGTTCGCTTCCACGTATAGGTCATTCAAACGCATATCTAGAATGGAAGTCTCGGAGACCCTCCACCGCTACACGGCAAAGGCCGCAAAAGTCGATTACAATCCTAGATCAGACATTCTCATGCTTATCCTTGCTGGCGTGAGTGCTGTTGCCGCTTTCTCCAGCGATGGGCCAATGAGAGGCGCGCTAGTGAATTGGATGCTTAGCAGCGTGGTATCTCTGGTAGTAATGGTAGGCCACCTGCTCCTTTTCGTCATGCCTCTGATTCTCGCTGTAAGCATCGTCCGTCTTGTCACTCGAGGTTCAAGAGGCACATACGCTGGAGTCACGAAGCTAATCAGGCCACTCACGAAGGAACTCCACTATCTAGTCAACAGGAACATAAGGCGGCACCCTCGAAGGGCTTCCAATCTCTGCCTGATCATCTCTCTTGCTCTGGCTTTTGGGCTATTCATCTCGATTACCGTGGAATCGTCGATTGCATACCAGGAGAGACTTGCATACGACCGCGTAGGGGCAGATTTGAGGGTT
>Ga0315289_10012261_pt1 | contig 12090 bp, 10 predicted proteins | sample YL17G11_40_MG_FD_203452 | JGI IMG/M metagenome (GOLD analysis project Ga0315289, IMG submission 203452) | Sediment microbial communities from Yellowstone Lake, YNP, Wyoming, USA - YL17G11_40 | ecosystem: Environmental > Aquatic > Freshwater > Lake > Sediment | place: USA: Wyoming | collected...
ATCCTTTTTTAAATGCGTACAACTTTTCTTCACCAACCATGCCAATAACAAACGAATAATCACCCAGTAAGTCATTATAGGCTTTTCTGATGGCATCGATGATGTCGATGCCGTTATTTATATAACGTTCCACAGCATGAACACAGGTTTCGCCATCATTTTCTGAACGTACAATCATCCCCTCACTAATAAACTGCTGACGAAGCTCTAGATTGTTGACGACGTTCCCATTATGAGCACCCACCATCAGTCCTTTAGAATCTAGATGAGGTTGGGAATTTGCTTTGGAAGGAACGCCAAACGTCGCCCAACGTAACTGTGTAATCCCACGACTACCATTCATTTCACCGAAATTAAGACGCGGTGCCACCTCATCGACTTTCCCGACATCTTTTCTTAAGTCTATATATCCATCTTGGGTAATCGTGGCGCAACCCACAGAATCATACCCTCGATACGATAACCTTTTTGCAGCCTCTACTAATACTGGTCCCAATAATTGTTCATCTTTAGTGATAATGCCGAATATCCCACACATAATACTTCCTTATTTATATTTCAGTATATCAGATAAACGAAAACCAATAGTCATCCGCAATGATAAGATGATCATTATGGTCTGATAAATATTATTGAAAAAAAATACGATTAACGGATTAAAAAGAAAATGCCAGCATCCGTAAAAACGAATACAGGCATTCCTTTTTTGATATGATCAAATGCTAAGCTTTAACAATGCAATCAACGGGGCAAACCGACAAACACTGTTGAGTATCAAAATGACCCACGCATTCTACACAAGTATCAGCATTGATAACATAGATCGTATCACCTTCGGTGATCGATTCTGTCGGGCATTCTGGAATGCAGGCTCCACAAGAGATGCACTCTTCGGTGATTTTCATCGCCATGGTTATTTTCTCCTTCTTTGGTTTAAGATAAGGTAGTTTACCTACGATATCAAAATACTCTGTATAGATTACCCAAACTCAGTAAAAGCGTCAAATGACAAATATCACGATTTATAATGATGGATGTGACGCTGTAGAACCATAGACCAGATGATTTAGCCAATTATCCCCGATAAAATTTTATGCATATCAATAAATTCCCACTCTCGATCTAATTTTCATCGGGTTTATAAGGCTTTTTGTATTTTAGATCACTACCACGCATAATCGTATTTTTCCCAAAACGATCCCGCAGCACATCTACAGCGGTCAATAAATTGACATCTTTTTTATTTTGTGTATCCCAAAGACCTAATTGCTTCACGAGATTTGAGAATTGAGTCACACCAACTCCCAATAGGCGTACTGGCCTTCCGTTTTTCCAAGTTTTATTAAATAAATTTCTAGCCGAGGCATATATTTCCCGATCATCATTTGTTGGAACCGGTAAAGTTTCCTGTCTTGTCAGGGTAGTGAAGTCTTGCCAGCGTAGCTTCAACTTAACCGTACTTCCTTTGAGATTATGCTTCCTTAATCGGCGCCCGACGCTCTCTGATAGTCTGTGAAGGGTTTCATAAAGGATTTGAATGTCCGTTATATCATGGCTGAAAGTAGTTTCATTGCTGACAGATTTGACTTCATGGCTGGTGTGGATTGGACTTTCATCAATTCCGAGAGCTCTTTTCTCGAGCTCTTCTCCGAATTTACCCAGATACTTGATTAAATCCTGTTTTGGCATGTGAGAAACGTCACCAATTGTGTGTATACCTATTTCATCCAGACGTGCAGCTGTTTTGGGGCCAATTCCCCACAATGCTTTGGTCGGAAGCGGTGCAAGAAAATCTGCCTCTTGGCCTGGAGGTACGACCCTGATTGCCTGGGGTGAATGGGCTGAGCGATTGGATGCTTTTCCCACATTTGTAGCAATTTTGGCTACTAATTTATTCGTAGCTACACCTATCGAGCAAGGAAGATGAAAGTGATCCAGGATATATTTTTGAATGGTTTTTGCGAGGATATCGCCACTTTCTGGTAAATCGCTCAAATCTAAGAATGCTTCATCTATGGATACCTGTTCAATCAAAGGTGTCAGGGTGCTTAAATATTCCATCACCTGTTTGGATATTTTTCCATAATCGCCATGCCTACCAGACACGATAATCAATTCAGGACACAGCTTGATGGCACGCGCCATAGGCATGGCTGAGTGAATCCCGAACATACGGGCAGCATATGAGCAAGAAGCGACGACACCGCGTTCATCAGGACGTCCGCCGACTGCAAAGGGTTTTCCCCTCAAGGAAGGATTATTATTTTCCTCGACCGAACAGAAGAATGCATCCAGATCTATATGGAGTATTTTTCGGTCCATTTATTCGTACTTTAATGCTGTTACTGGAACCATGGTAGCTGCGCGTAATGCGGGGTATAAACCTGAGAGAAGACCTATGAGTGTAGAAAAAATGAGTGCAAAGATAGGTAACCATAAAGGCGTGTAAACCGCTGTGCTGGGTGGCGGTCCACCTTGTTGTGCAGATTGCCCAGCCAGATAGGATAAAGCAAGCACATTAATCACCTGACCTGCACTCCAACCTAATAAGACACCCCCCAAACCACCGATAAACCCAATCCCCGATGCTTCGCCTAAGAAAATGGATAATACATCCCTATTTGTTGCTCCAACGGCTTTCATTAATCCTATCTCACGCGTTCTTTCCAGGATTGCCATAGCCATTGTATTGGCAATCCCTATAGCTGCTACAAGAAGGGCGATTGCCCCCACACCACCGAAAATTACTTGTAGGATAAGGAAAAAACTATTGATACCTTGTACGTACGATTGAGGAGTATAAGCTTGATAACCCATTTGGGTAATTTGGTCGCTGATATCCAATACCTGGTCTACACTTTCAACATTAACAACGAGCTGATTATAGCCATCACGATTACGATTGATACGCCTCCCCATCATCCATTCGTTATATGAGGTCACATCATCCAGGGACATATAGACTGAATAATCAGCTTCACCACCTGATTCTTGAAATACGCCCACAATCCGGAGTGGTAATGATTTTCGAATTTCATTCCCCTCTTGGTCATATTTCAAAAGCACTAATTTAATCGTCTGTCCAAGTAAATCAGGAGGTGTAGGCGTTTCTTGCCCTGGTCGCCATTGCGGATTATAAAATGTGCCTGGTACCATAGCACCGATCACAGCTGTACCAGGGTTAAGCGTGTATTCACCGCCTTGCAGCTCAACGCCTAAATAGCTAAGATCTTGAGCTCCAATACCAATGATCCCCGAATAGGTTTCCATACGATTATATTTCAGGATTGCTGCTCCCTGAATATAATCCCTGGGAATGACCGACACAACCCCAGGGATGGCTGCAAGCTGAGTAATCGTATCGTTCGTGATTAAAGTTTGAACAGAAGGGGCTCCGTTTACAACTACCTTACCACTGTACGAACCTTGTGCCATCTCTCCATAGGTTGGATAAACCTGAATTTGGGTCAAATCTCCTATACCATACAATTGCTGGGTTGCATTTTTCTGCAATCCAATGGCTAATGAAACCAGAACAACAACTGCTGCAGTACCAATTATGACCCCGACTGCAGTTAAAGCGACACGAGCTTTTCGCCTTCCCAGATTATCAAAAATGAGCGCGATTAAATCAAAAAAGCTCATATACAATAACTCATGCTATAGTCAATGACTTTATGGACCTTTCAAAGGAGGTTGGACTGGGACAATGATTGGTTTTTCCGGTGAGACTGTTTCTACAGGTTGGTACTCTGACGGGTGTGCGGCATTAATACCACTATCAAGACCCAATAATCCTAATATGAAGCGCCATACCTTTTGTAAAAATGTTTCTGAAGATGGTGGAGTTACATCGATACCACCGTTTTGGCTCCCATCCACAGGTGGTTCGATAATAGATTGTTCTAAAACATCGATAGATAATGTTTTAGTAATTACCTGCGGTTGGTTGAAATCGTTCGTATAGTCAATCGATACAACGAGGTCAGCTGGACCGGGAAGCTCAGGTATATAGGTAGCATCGAGAGTGAAGTATCCGCCTGGATCGAGCGTACCAACCAGGATTGTGTTATTACTGAATTGGCCACCCTGCCCATTTACACGCATATTCCCTAAAACAATACTGTTACGCCCCAAATTTACAACCTGCAGAGGCAGCATATTTGGCTGACCCATATAAAATGCGGAAACTTCCTGGTAAAAACTGATATCCAACAAGGGCAGTCTATATATTAACATTGTAATGACCTGGTCGTCGATAAGTACATGATTTTGATCATCAATATATACGAAAGATATTTTTAGTGGATATGCACCAGGTGTCGTATTGACATTCACAATCAGAGATTGGTATGCAAAACTGATGTTCCCAGGAGGAAAATCTCCCAAAGATTGAACATTGGATGAGCCGATAGGAGCAAAATTTGTGAACTCTCCACTTGCACCGGATATGCCACCTGGTTGTTGAGTCCCACCATCACTGCTTGAAGAGCCACTACCACCTCCGACAATCATCGTCACACGCTTGGCGGTAGAATTTCCCTTATTTTGAATATTAATCGATAAATTAAATTGAACTCCTGGTTGGAGTGGGGTGATATCCGTTGTGTAGCCAGTAATCACAAGCTGTGGTTTGATCGATGGCGTTGGGCTTTGGGTTGGAGTGGGAGTAGGAGATTTTATCGAGGAATAAGAATGAAACACGGGCAAGGTAATTGTGAACGTTTCGCTATATATGATCCCCGTTTCATCAGTATAGGTTACGAGCATATTTATCGAGGTGACTGATCCCCATACAGCGGAGCTAAGGAGGAGTGGTTGGCCAAAAGTGCTATGGTTCCCCGGAGCAATCTCACCTACCGCTATAACTCCTCCTGATTCGCGTGGCATTAAATCACCTGGCGTAAACGTCGCAACCACATTTGTTGCGTATTTTTGGCCTGCATTATATAAGGTTGTATATAGTGTGAAGGAATCACCAGGTGAGATCGTATCCTGACTCAGACTATAGGTATCAACAACGATCACTGGACGTTCGTATCCGTTTGGGGGTTTACTTGTTGGTGTAAATACAGTTGTAGTAGCTGTGGAGGTTGGAATGGCTGTTAAACTTGGTGTTACTGTAGGGGTCTCGGAAATTACTGTAAGTGCGCTGGTAAGCGAAGCAGTTGACGAATCAGGATTGGTTACTATTATTGTATAAATTCCATTTGGAATTCCCGCTGGCACAGTTGCCAATAATGTAGTGCTTGAGCTATATGTGGTACTTAACGAGCCATATCCATCCAGAGAAACAACTACTCCACTTATAAAATCATTGCCAGAGATGGTTATTGTGTTATCGTGACCATTTGAGATTATTTCTGGTGTCACCCCAATAATTTCCAACGCAGCTTTGACTACTGTTGGAATAAAGAGAAGCATTGTCAATAATGTTATGAGTGCAATAATATTGATATAAATTGAGAGATTTCTTTTCATCATAAAACACCCTTTATAGAATCAAGAAGATTATTTACAAGTGTTATGAGATCAAACCCTTACTTGTTGGTAGGATCAATGCTGCATTATATTCATCCTCGCTTACAATTTTTCCGTCCAGGAGATACCGGTGGTGTGTAGCAAATTGCTTCATTCTCGTATCATGTGTCACCACAAGAACGGAACGACCCCTTCGATGTAATTCAGAGAGCAGTTGCATGATATTTGCCCCACTCGTTGTATCTAAATTACCAGTAGGCTCATCTGCCAGGATTAATAACGGATCATTAATCAATGCTCGTGCAATAGCCACTCTTTGTTGCTGTCCACCTGAAAGCTCGGTTGGCCGATGTGACATACGGTCATCTAATCCTACCTGCTTCAGTACCTCAATCGCTCGCTGATTACGTAAGCGATTTGTCGAGTGGTTGAACCGCATTGGAAAAGCCACGTTTTGTTGTGCTGTCATGTTGGCAATAAGATTAAATGATTGAAATATAAAGCCAACCGTGCGTCGGCGATAAACTGCCAAAGCATTTTCATCCAATTCATCCAACACCTGACCATTAACTTCAATATGACCTTGTGTAGCTCTATCGAGACCACCTAATAAATAGAGCAGAGTGCTTTTTCCAGACCCTGATGGGCCCATCAAAACTGTAAATGAATTCTGTTCTAGTTCCAGATCAACCCCTGACAGGGCGCGAACTATCGTTTGCCCCATATTGAATTCTTTAGATATCTGGGTAAATTTTACAAAAGAATCAGTCATCAACAAAAAAGTTAAATCTGCTAGCTAGAAGAAAAATGGTCTGGTTATGGTCAGATTTCCTAAGACACTGCCTAGATAAGATAAACCTGTTTGAAGTAATAGAATGATAAGGACTGCTATGATTACTCCGAAGGATGACTTTGTGTTATTTAATCCTGTGGATAGACGTACCCCCGAAATAAGTAGAAGGATCTGCCAGATGATATAGATATCGATTAACCTTAAAATTAGTCCTAAAAACACAATCCAGCCAGCATCACCAATTGGTCTGAAACCAGATAAACCTGGACTACTTATTATTTTATTCGTGATAAGTACATAAACGATTTGAACAAGTGCTCGTATCGCAAAAGGTAGACTACCCCAACCAACGATATTCATAGATAATACAGTGCTTCCTCGACCTCCAAATAGAGTTGTGACTAAATGTAATATCCCACCAAGTATTAACCAGCCGATCCAGATGCCTAATAACGACGTAATTGCAGGTAAGACATAGACAAATACGGGTCCTTGGGTAGATTGAATTGCTTGTGTATATTGGGCTTGTTGTTCTGGAGTGTAATATTGGTAATCCGGTGGGTATGATATTTCTCCCATTAATGCAGCCTGGTTTTTTACCCTACCCGTTAACAGCACATTGATGAGAACCAAACAGGATAGGATAAGTAATGGGGTGAGCCATATCGCGTATGGTACTGATGATATGCGCTGAAATGCCAGGCGCGGATGGAATAATACGTCTGGGACCCAATTAAAATAAAAACGTTTGTTTTTTTCCACGTATGCGATTTCTGTCATGATTAATTTGACCTGGGTAATAAAATTAGAAAACGAACCTCATATAGATAACAACATTAACTTAATGCCTCATCTGTTTTTTCAATATCACTATCTACTTGGTAAGGTAATCGCATGCTGATCCATACTACCATTAAGCTTACTTTATCAATGCTTGCGGTAGAGTCAGGGAATAGTTCGGAGAAATTTTTATATAGGATTTCAAAATCCTCACCTTTTGGCCAATGGGCAAAAAAGCCTGGGAGCTTGGTCCTATTCATTTTTAAAGGGAAAACGGGCCATTCTTTGATTGCGTCCGTCGTCAAGGAAATCGTATCAATCCCCTCAGTTTCTAGAAACATCAACCAATTACGAGCCTTTAATAACGTGTAAACCTGTTCTCGTAGCTGTGATTGGATTTCTGCCCAGCAAGAGAGAATAGCCACAACCAGGTCTGGATATTTTTCAAATGCCTTAGAAGTGGGTAATACTTTAATCAGGGCAGGTGCTTTATCGCTATTGCGGAACCCTGGCACCGTCACACTTTTTTTTATTTGTTGATTTAGATCATTCACGCATTTCTCATCCAGTGCGGCTTGTGCTGTGAGCGTTTCTCGGATTACATTCAACCTGAAATCAGGACGCATGAATTCATTAATCGCATGAAAGGGAAGAAATTCAGTTTTTTCTGGCATAAGTATTCGTTAGCAGGCTAGTAAATTTAGGATACCGCTAGTATACCAAATCCTAAGTATTTGAATTGATTTACTAATAAATGAGTTGTGTTTTCATAGACAGAAATTAAGGATTAGGTGTAAGATTTGGGATATTAATGCAATTGGAAATAAGAAAATGACCGAAAAATATATCCCTCTTGGGAAAACAGCGATAAATATCTCTGCAATTGGATTAGGCTTAATGCAATGGGGTGATATTAAATTACCAGATAAACCTGATGCCCAGGTTGACAAGGAAATTCGAGAGACCTTTAAGGTCACTTTAGGTGCAGGGATAAACTTCTTTGACACGGCTGAGATGTATGGTAACGGAAGATCAGAAATTCATCTTGGTAAATGCTTAAAAGAAATATCCAGCGATATCGTGATTGCAACCAAATTTATGCCGTTTCCATGGCGATTGACAAAGGGTGAATTAAGATCGGCGTTATTAAGAAGCTTAAAACGGATGGGGTTAACCCATGTGGATTTATACCAGATGCACTGGCCTTTTCCTCCGATCAGTATCAAGGCATGGATGGATGCAATGTCTGACGTCGTAGCCGATGGATTGATCCGTGCTGTAGGAGTGTCAAATTATTCAACCGATCAAACCACAATTGCATTCGAAGCACTCGATAAGCATCATATTCCCTTAGCATCAAATCAAGTAAAGTACAGCTTGCTTGACCGCCATCCAGAACGCAGCGGTCTGGTTGAATTGTGTAAGAAATTGGATATTACGATTATTGCCTATTCTCCTTTGGAAAAGGGCATCCTGACCGGAAAATACTCGCCCAATAATGTACCCTCAGGTTTTCGTTCATGGCGATATAATAAAAAATATCTGACTAAGGTCGAGCCCCTCATGAATGCACTCCATGAAATTGGTGAAGCTCATGCGAGTATGGCGCTTACTAAAGTAGCTTTAAATTGGTTAATATGTAAAGGGGTTGTCCCAATACCAGGTTCTAGAAACATGATGCAGGCACAAGAAAATGCAGGTGGCTTAGGATGGCGATTAAGTGACGAGGATGTCAATAGGCTCGATAAAATTAGTGATGAAGTTACCCAATAAGTATTGATTAATTACAAAATCGCTGGAGGAAACAATGTTACGAGTTGATCAAATTGATACCAATGACAAAGCTTTAGTAAAACGATTTGTACGTATTCCTTATCGTCTATACGAAAATCATCCACAATGGGTTCCCCCTATCCTCATGGAGGCTGAGAATCAATTGAATAAGTCGAAACATCCATTCTATGAACATAGTGATGCCGATTTTTTCATAGCGACCAAGGATGGGCGAGATGTTGGGAGGATTGCTGCTCTTGAGAATAAACTATTTAATCAATATCATAAAACCAAACAAGCCCAATTCTATCTATTTGAGTGTGAGGACGACCAGGAAGTAGCCAACGCGCTTTTTGAAAGGGTTTTTGATTGGGCAAAAGGGCGTGGACTTGATCGCCTTGTTGGTCCAAAAGGATTTGGGGCTCTCGATGGGTACGGCATCCAGGTTGAAGGGTACGAGCATCGCCAGATTATGAGTATGATGAATTATAACTATCCGTATTATGTGCGATTGGTGGAGAATTTAGGTTTCACGAAGGAAGTGGATTTTGTGTCATGCTATATGAGCAGGGACACCTTTCACTTACCAGAGCGAGTATACAGAATAGTTGAGAGAGTAAAATCACGCAATAATTTAGATGTCCACCGTTTTGAAACTAAAAAAGACATCCGTGCCTGGGCAAAGAAAATTGGGAAGCTCTACAATGATTCTTTCATAAATAATTGGGAATATTATCCATTGACTGAACGAGAAATCCAATATCTGTTAGAAAATATCCTGACAATCGCTGACCCGAGGTTGATTAAAATTATCACCCACAATGATGACGCGATTGGATTCTTATTTGGTTTCCCCGACTTATCTGCTGCATTCCAACGAGCCAAGGGACACTTACTTCCATTCGGAGCAATCGATATTTTGTTGTTGGAACCCAAAAGGACAAAATGGGTGTCATTGAATGGGGCTGGAGTGTTACCGGAATATCAAGGAATAGGTGGGAACGCATTGTTGTATGTTGAAATGGAAAAAACGCTCCATGATTTTACGTATGAGCACGCAGACTTAACACAGGTCGCTGAAACAGCTGTCCAGATGCGCCATGACTTGGAGAATGTTGGTGGTAAAGCCTATAAGAATCACCGGGTTTATCAGAAACAAATTTGATATCAAGATAAGCTAATAATAAGATCTATAATCCTTCCAGTTACTATTCTGGAAGGTTTGGTTTTAAAGGGGATTTTTGTGCTAAACTAAACAAATATTCATAAAATTTGTCGATTAGAAGTTAGCTCATTATGCAACCTATCCTGCGAATTAATCTATCAACTAGACATATTAATGAATTCATAATCCCTCGTCAATGGGAAGTTGATTATCTGGGTGGGGCATCATTAGGGGCAAGATTATTATACAAAGAATTAATCCCTACTTTAGACCCATTATCTCCCGAGGCCTCGCTATTATTTATAAATGGCCCATTATCTGGCACGTCTGGCCCTGCTGTCGGACGTTTTATGATATGTGCCAAATCGCCGGCAACGGGTTTGTGGGGCGAATCTAATTGTGGCGGATTTTGGGGTCCCGAATTACGCATGGCTGGATATGATGGCTTGTGGATTACTGGAAGAGCTGAAACACCACTATATATAAGCATTGTAAATCAGAGAATTGAGTTTCACCCAGCTGAGCACATATGGGGAATGGATACATATACAACTCAAGCTGCCGTAAAATCAGAATTAGATGCCAAAAATCCAAGGGTAGCTGTGATCGGTCCCGCAGGGGAATCCAAGATTCCTTTTGCCGTGGTTCTAACGGACCATGGAAGGGTGGCAGGTCGAACTAGTATGGGCGCGGTGATGGGCTCTAAAAATCTTAAAGCGATTGCAGTAAAAGGAAATGGGAAAGTACCAATAGTGGATGCAGAACGGTATGCTTTGTTAAGGTCGAACGCTAATCATGAATTAAAAGCTGATACATATACCGAAGTTTTCCATGAACTTGGAACCGCTGGTGCCGTCGATTATATGGATTATTTAGCCGAAATGCCTAAACGTTATTTTCAAAATGGAGTATATGAAAATGCGTTAAAAATATCAGGCGCCAGCATTGCTGAAAGTATCTTGGTAGGAACAAGTGCGTGCCATGCATGTGTGATTGCTTGTGGCAGGGTGGTTCGATTAGAAGATGGAGAGAAAAGAAAAGGACCTGAATATGAAACATTATCAGGTTTTGGGCCAAATTTATGGTTTGATGACCCAGTAAGAATAACCAGATTGGGTGAACTTTGTGATCGGTTTGGAATGGACACGATTAGTCTAAGCAATACAATCGGATTGGTTTTCAAGCTACATAAGATGGGGGTCATAGATGGAGATGACGCTGGGGAAATAACATTGGACTGGGGCAACCCTGATACGATAGAAACTTTGATCCACCAAACAGCTCACCAAGAAGGTTTAGGTGCTTGGATTGCAAAAGGATCAAGAGAATTGGGTAAGCATTTTGGCTGTGAAGAAGAAGCAATTCAAGTGAATGGATTAGAGGTGCCATATCACGATCCGCGTGGTGCAAGTGGAATGGCACTCGTATATGCCACCTCACCACGTGGAGCCTGCCATAATCAATCGGATTACTTTGTTATTGATATGGGACAGGTATTGACCAGTCTGGGAATGAAAAGGATGGACAGGCACGCCGGAGCTGAAAAAGCACATAACGTGGCCATACACCAGGATTGGCGTACTATAGCAAACTCTTTGGTATTATGTATATTTGCGAATGTTCCAGCAGAAACAGTTGTTGATTTGGTCAACGCAGCATGTGGCTTAGATTGGACCATCCATGATCTGATGCTGACCGGCGAACGAGGCTGGAATTTAAAGAGAGCTATCAATAACCGCTTTGGCCTTATTAGGAAGAACGATAAACTACCGAAAGCATTGCTACAACCATATTCCGATCATCCAGCAGGCGCGGATGGATATACCCCAGATTTTGATAAAATGCTTGAATCTTATTATGAAGTTCGGGGCTGGGATCCAAAGACTGGTTATCCTAAAAAAGATAAATTATTATCCTTAGGATTGGAATGGTTGCTGGAGGATTTATGGTAAAGCTTTATTCTGTGAAAGAAATGCAGATATTGGAGAAGGAAGCCAATGAAAGTGGTTTGACCTATGAAATGATGATGGAAAATGCTGGGCAGGGGATTGCAGATGAAATCGAATTTGCGTATAGTCAATTATCAAACAAAAAAATA